>Ga0208645_1000828_pt1 | contig 30518 bp, 41 predicted proteins | sample VirMetDEL_Sep_01_FD_184519 | JGI IMG/M metagenome (GOLD analysis project Ga0208645, IMG submission 184519) | Aqueous microbial communities from the Delaware River and Bay under freshwater to marine salinity gradient to study organic matter... | ecosystem: Environmental > Aquatic > Marine >... | reverse complement strand
ATCGTAACCATCTTTCCATTGAACGGTCACAACACGACCTGTAGGAGATACCTCAATAGGCTTCTCAAAGGTCATAATGACAGGGAATGTTCCACCAAAGTAGTCCTCCGCCATAATACCGTGCTTGATTGCGAACTTGATGTACTTGTTGGCTAGATTGATACGATTTTGTAATGCTTTTTTCATTGTTATCTCCGTTGCCTTGGGTTGGCTACCGTTTCACGTCTTCCGATACGTTCAGCAGGAACATCCATTAAGGCTGAATAGCGAACTGTAGGCTGAAAAGTTTGTTGTAGTATTCGTCGTTCTTTTTCGTTATCTTTAAGGAAGAGGGAAAGTATGTATGCCTTTTCAAGGAGGTTTCGCTCTATTCGAAGTTCTCCATTCTCATCCCTCGTATAGTTCAAGCCAGTATCAAGGAACTCGCCCCAGTATGAGCCTGATGTATTGGGTTGGTAGTTACTCCATACTTCACCGATAATGTCCCAATACTCCATACTGTTTTGGCTTATGTCCCCATCTTCTATCTTCTGTGCGTTTTCAGGACTCATATAGGGGTACAAGTCTTCGGTTGAGAGGTATGGGTCAGAATGCAGCAGTAACTCAAAGTTGGTGGGAGAGGCGGCAAGCCACGGCTTGTAAGAGGGTAGTTCTTCAGGTATTCTTGTATAGAGTTCAGCGAGAAAGGCATAGTACAATGGGTTGCTTTCCCATCGTCTTGTTTTTCGGTTGAAGTTTCCGAAGATACCCTCTACATTGCTCCACATTTCAGTCATATCGAAACGGTCAGGATCTTCTTGGTAAAGGTAATTAATGTATTCTTCCCATTCCTTTTGCCCTTTCTGTGTTCTATAGAATTGCTCTAGTTCAGTGAGAGTCCGAGGTCGTTCTTTTGCCTTGTCTTTGTAGCCTACCATCGCACTTATCCTTTGTGCATCTATACTTATGTCTAGGAATGGGTTCAAGTCAGGAAGTGTTTGGGTAAGCATTTCAAACTGAGGGTTCGCAGGACTGGCTCCAAGGATATGAAGTCTTTTGGGTTCAACATCCTTGACAAACTCCAACACATCTTTGAGGTCATAGGGGCTTTTTTGCGTTACTGGGATGGCAGGTATCCATCGGTACTGCAAGCCACTACCTTTCACGATAGTATTGATCTTATCGTACATCTGTTTGAGGCTCAGTCCCTTACCCTTACCAAAAGCATTGCTCTGAAGTGGTATGATAACATTTCTGAACACCTGAAGCCTGTATAGGTGTGCCTCTAGTCTTCTGAGGCTCTCCTTTTGATCTCCAATGCGATCGGGAGCAACAATGTACAAGCGATCGCCATAGGCATTAACGGCTTGAAAGTAAAGACCTATCACTTTATTCCAATCGATCGGTTTCACAATGTTTCCGTTCTTATCAATCTCGGAGAACGCTCCACTGTCGAAGAAAAGCATTGTTTTGGGATTGACTGATAACGCCAAGACACGTTTGAAAAAATCCTTGTTAATTTTTCCACCCTTGGCTGAGATACCGACTTGAAAACCTTTATCCACCATTGCCGTCAAACTGGCATTCGCCTCCAACCCACTGGCGAAAAACGTAACGGGTACGAAACTACGACGGATGTCGCCTGCTTTCTCTATCTCTTTTTTGGTAGGTTTTGCTTTATTCAGAGGAACATACTTGTTCATATACTCAGCAACCTGATCGGCTAAACGTTCGTTGGGACTGTACGGAGACATCGGAAAGTAATACACAGGTTTTCCTTGTGCTTCCATACTTTCTTTGTGGATAATGTAGTATCTCCCTTGATGTTCGTAAGCCCCCCACATTATCTCCTCCGATTGAGAAATGAAGCCCATTCAGGTTGAGCAAGGCGAATATATATAGCAAAGCCGAGAAGTGCTACCGAGGTTCCGAGGACGACAGGTAGAACTCGGATCTGAGTTCCAAACAATCTTATTCCCGTGGGCAGACCTCCTGAAAGGAATAGATCGGCTTCTTCATTGCGTCTTCGCACAAGCCCTGACATCGTTATTCCTTTGGAAGTAGTCGGACCGGTTCGTATGGCTTCAGCAGCCGCCTCATAATCCTCTTTATTGATAGCAGCGATCGCTGCGTTCAATGCTTTTCCGTTTGTGCCAATGTTGAAAGCCAAAGAAGCCAATGCGTCGATCATTTCTTGTGTAACAGGAGCCGTTACCCTCTTCTTCCACGGATCGATATGCTTTTGAACATCGCTTTCAAACAAGTCATAGACTTGCTTCTCAGTCATTCGGTTACGACCGCCTAGAAACTGTGAAAAGTATTCTCTTTCATCGTTTCGGATCAAGTGCCCAATACCGATAGTAGGGTAGCCACGGGCTTCAGAATAAGACGATATAGTTTGACCGTTTGCATCATCATATACTTGGGTGCGTATTCCCTCGGAACCTCGAAGTTTTCGTAACCCCTCTTGCGACATTTTCATAAAGCATTCTCCTAGGGGCTGAAACCTGCAAGAACAAACTTGACCGTATGAGTCGCAGCGGTGGCTTTGAATGAAAAACGAATATAGTTTGCAGGGAAACGGAAGTTCAATAAGAGTGGAGTTCCGTTTGCAGGCATTAAAGTTTCCCCCGATAGATCAAGGTAGTCCAACTGAGGTTCTGAACCGCCTCCTGTTGTGGATCGAAGAGCAGCCTGTGCAATAAACGTACAAGGTGTGGCTCCTGCCGTCTGCACGGCATAGAAGACCAAATTAGGCAACTGATCTACGTACAACTCAGTTGAGTTGGTATCTACCGTAAATGTTATGGTGTCTTGACTATCTAGGATCGACGATGTAACCGTGGAAGCCCCAACGGAGGATTGGTTCAGTAAAGGCATTAGTAGTATCCAGTATCAATGAAAAAGGTTGGAGGATTGGTAGAGGGACTGGTGTCTTCTGTGCGGAAAAAACGTAACTTTACTCGCCAATAGCGGACAGGAATACCCTCTCCGATAGGAGCATAGTGCAAAATCACACTATCGGTCTCTTGTTGCAATTGAGAGGTAATGTCTGAAGTAGCCAATGCTTGAACGGTCTTCCCACTATCCGATACGTGTGCAAACTCCGATGATGTCAGCACAATATTGGTCAAGGATGAAGCACTTGAACGAAGATTGGAAATCTGAACGTGCAATCGTCCTCCACTGCCCCAAATTGGAACGGCACTTGGAGCATTATTCGTTGTACTTCCAGTTGTTCCTGATGGGTTTAAGCCCCGTAATTCAGGCTGAAGATCAAAAATAGGACTAGCCCAAAAGACTTCGCTTTCAGCGTCTGGAGCCGATGTTGGTTTCAACGTAATTGCAATACGGTTCCCAAACCAAGCACCTGCAGGCATATTTGTAGGCTGCGGCAAGGGGTTCGTTCCTGCGGGATTTCGGAACTGACCTTGCGTTGAGAACGATTGGTTACGGTTGTATGGCGATGGTAAGCGGTAAGACATTCACTATCCCCCGATAAAGTTTCGGTTTCCTCGGATTTCAAGGCAGACAAGAGTGATGTCGATACGGAAGTTTGCAGGTGCATTGGCAAGAGGAGTCATACCAAGCACGACAGAGGCTCCTTGGTCGATTGTGTAGCCTGAACCTCCGATTTCACCCGGGTTTTCCATCGATCCGACAACGGTAGAAGCCAAGCGAGCGGAAGTCATTAACTTGTCTCCAGTCGTGTATTCCAAACGGAACAAAAAGCAGTTCAACAAGTTCTCAAAGGTTGTTGCGTCTGTGTTTGTATCTACGGCTCCTGCGTTGATTGCAATGAGACGACAGGGGATGTCAAACTGGACGGTACGGATGGCTTCTTGGTTCTCGGTATAGTCCGTATCCGTAGAAAGCAGAGTTGCACCGTAGAAGCGAACCTGAGTACCAACGTTGGGGTTTGTGCTTGTGAATGGTGATGTAGGGTAGAAAGGAAACCGTACCCACGGTGTCCCTTGCTTTCCGCCTAGATCTCCCATTGTGGGCATTTCAAGTCGGGCTTGGGTGTTGTCAGGAGCAGCATAGCCACCGTTCTGATTGAACTGGTTGTACTGGTTGCGATTGTTATACATAGGAAGATCCTCCGCTTAATAAAAGACGTTTAGTGTTATCATAACCAATTATATTCTACAGATCCTTATGTTTATAGAAATAAGTGAAGATTGAGTGCTATGTTTTTTTCTATGGATAGCACTCTATTTGTTCAAACCCAATGACGAGTCACTTTGAACAAGGTATGCTATGAATGATAACTTCAACATTACATAGGAGATAGTTATGGACTGGAAATCAATTGGTATGGGAGCCGTTGCAGGGTATGTTCTTGGAATGATGGCTGCCAAAGCACAACAAGAAAAAGCAGCCAATGAAGCACCTACAACCGATAAGGGAGCCTTGCATATGGGAGCCTTGCATATGGGAGCATTGCAGATGAACCCTTACGGGGCTATTCAAGTAAACCCTTACGGGGCTATTCAGATGGGTGCTATTCATCAAAACCCTCATAGTGCCTTGGATCAGACCCAAGCATTCCCACACGCTGCTCGTGCCCCTTGGGGATACGGTGCATTGCATATGGGAGCCTTGGCTCAACAACGATAATGACGTTTGCTGATCACCTCAAAAAACGGCAACTCGCTCCTGCGACAAGGAAATGTTATGAAAGCATTGCTTGCCGTATGGGACGAAAAGATCCGATTACGTTTCTTCGGGAGAGTATATCTTCGGATACTCCCATCGGAACCGTATTGCCAATGCGAGCCGCAATAAAGCATTATTTGATGGCTGAACAAGGTTTGAGTAGTGAAGAAGCAGATGAGTTATTACCCAAAGCAAAAGGGCAACCGAACAAGTTGAGGGACAGTCTTACAGAAGAAGAGTTGGAGATCTACCGCTCGGCTTGTGAGGACTGCCCTGAACCTGCTCGTACCATTCTATTGCTTTTGCCTGAAACAGGTATGCGTATCCAAGAAGCCTGCTCTTTGAGAACGCAAGACATTACAAACAAACGCAGGGTGCGTGGCTTCCTCTTCCGTGGTAAGGGTGGAAAGCAACGTTTCATACCCCTGAACCGAAAGGCTTCAGAACTGGTTGATCAATACCTAGAAAACCACCACCTTGGAGGTGAATGGCTATTCAACTCCAACCGAGGCACACCGATCTCTCCTGCCGCCATCCGTAAATGGACACGAAAGATCAAAGCAGAGCAAGGACTCCAAGACCTCTCTCCTCACTTACTGCGGCATACGTTCGCCACCAATGCTTTGCGTGGTGGTATGGACTTACGGACACTCCAAGCCCTTATGGGACACAGTAGCCTTGAAACTACCGCTCGCTATCTCCATCCCGACGCTCAGATGTTATTCGACGCATTGTCTGCTTTGGAGTCATAATGAAAGGCATAACAGATACCACCCAGTTTGTACGGAACCACGATTGGAAAAAGAACCAAATTATTGATCCAATTGGAACACCGCCTGATCGGTTCGCACCTCTGAGCGGAAACAACAACTACAGGTCAGGTAAGATTGCAAGTTTTGAACAGTTGAAAATGCTCAAGAAAAAGTACGGTATCAAACGTGTAGTCAATCTTGCCCTAGATAGTATGAAACATCAACAAGATCCCAACTTCAACTGCGGTGGTATGGAGGCTCCTTGTGAGCCGCTATGGGCTGAAGAACTTGGCTTGGAATACTTTCCTGCCTACTTGTCTGCAAGACCACCCTCTCCCGATAAATGGGAAGTTATCAAAGCAATGCTCGCCAAAGGGAATACCCTCATACACTGTACGCACGGAGTAGATCGAACAGGAGCCGTAGCAGGGGCGTGGCGAAAGACGATTGAACCCGAAGTGACGAATGAGACCATCCTGCCCTATACATATGCTTTTGGTGGGCAGTGGAAAATGGCAAGCGATCCCAACAGACACTTGCGAGACTTCATTTTGAATGCACAGTACGATCCTGCGGTACGTTCAGCGGTCGATCGGTCGATGAGGTTCAACCTGCCACTCATCTTTGGTGGTATTGCTTTTGCTGCCTTGGGTGGGGCTATCTACTGGCGGTTTTTTCGCAAACTCTCGTAGTTGCCGTTCCATTTCAGGAGGGATGAAAGTGGGATCGACATACATTATCGTCTTCCCCAGTTGTATAGATTTCCCAATATAACACCAAAGCCTACGATTGTGGCTGCACCTACACCAAGAATGATCTTCTTACCTGTGGGAGGAGCCGCACCATATGCAATTCCTGCTAGAGACAAACCAATGAGGTACTTTTGGTTCAAAGTCAAACCATCTTCTGAGGGTGGTGGGACTATCTTCTTGGGGATTTCACTACCCTCCCACTTTCCTGTCCTAGGGTTGTAATAACTACCATATTGCATCATTTTTTCTCTTGTAACATCCCTTTGATGTCGTCAATACCTTGGGCAACATAGTCCATCCGTACTTTCAAGATTTCAATGTCTTTCTTGGTACTGTATAAACTTTCTTTTTGGCTATCCAACACTCCCTCGGTTTGAACCATTTTCTGCTCCATCTGAGTGAGGCGGAGTTCTTGTTGTTGGTTTGTGAGTTGTGCATTGATAGCCCATAAGAGAATAGGCACAATGAAAATACTCATTGCTTTCCAAACCCAATCAGGAATACTTTGCATTATTCTCGCTCCTCGTGTCGTATGGTGACATCGCTAGGCTTGGCAGGCGAAAACTTTTCAAAAGCACTGAAACCAAGTCCTGCACCTGTCAAATACAACATTCCATCGAATATATGAGGTTCAAGCGGTATCTCCATAAAGACATTGCAAAGGAATGCAAACATACAACACAGGAACGACATAAACGTGATCACACGCTTGGATGAAACATCGTCATTCACACCTTGAAACATAGACTTGAAAAATTGGATCATAACTACCTCTGTATTGCCAGTGTATCCGATCGGAAGTAGAGTGGCGACATAGCACTCAAAATAGAGTGCTATCTATACAGAAGATCACAATAATGTTATGCTAGATCAAAGACTTATGGAGGACGTATGTTTGGCTTGATACCAAAAGATACTACAATCACCACCCAACACGCAGAGAACGGGGTTCTGACGGCAGTATGCGTAGATAGTGAAACAGAACGTGTAATGCAAAGACAACGGCTTATTGCTATGATGGGGTCGCCCCTCGTAATCTATGCAGGGGCTACAATGAAAGCACCGCTTTGGCTCAAACTTACCGTTGCTGCGATGGGAGGTGCTTGCTTTATGACACACTTTTCCGCATACCGCACAGTGCGACCCTATATGAAAAATAAGAAACCTGAAAAGGAGACATCCAATGCAGAATAAGAACTTCTACTACCGACCCTCAGCCCACCAACAAGCCTATATGCCTGAAGCACCCTACTATAATGGTTGCGGACACTGCGGAAGACCTGCTTACGGAAACGTGGGAGAACTGGAAACATTGCAAGCGGAACTTGCGAACGTTCGTGAGTTATTGCGGAATGTACAGGACGATGAAAATAGACTTGTACTTGAAGCCGAAAAGAAGCAACTGGAAGACAAGATTGAAACCATTCAGAACGTCTCTTTTCGTCGCTCAGGAGTCAATGTGTTATCTTACCTGAGTGCCATCGCAGCAGGCTTCTATGCTTTCCACAAAAGCGATTGTCTTGTTGTAACAACCTTGTCTGCTTATGGTGCATACCAAGGAACCCAATTACTGACCCCAAAGGAGCAATAAATGCCTACCAAGAAGACCACAACAACGAAAACCCGAAAAACACCTGTAAAGAAGACCGTTACAAAAGACAAAGCAACCGAAGTGACTGCCCCAAAAGAAGTCACAGAGGCTTTGAATAAAGCAGTAGAGAAAACAGTAGAGAAAGCCAAGCCTGCTACCAAAACACCAGTCAAAGAAATCGCCAAAGAAGTGACGAAAACTACAGTCAAGAAAACAGTCAAACCTGCTCCGCAAAAGGCTGCTCCGAAGAAGCCTGTATCAACACATAAGCCTGACCGATGGGTTTGTTCCAACTGTCACCGAAGCAATAGCACTCATCTTCATAGCCATTGCAAGCATTGCGGAACCAAGCAACACTAGATACTGGATAGGATCTGTGAGGCTACTCGGCTTGCTACAGTGTTCGCATACATCAACTTTTGCTCTTCCGATAACTGAGACGTGAAATCCACGGCTTCAGGAGCAATACGTATGTTAATTGACATCGAACCCGTAGGGTTCGTTCGAACTTGAATGCGTGTATAGGAGTCTTCAGAAGCAAGAACTTGTATCTCTTGCATTGCGAACGCCTGTGAAGCCATTCCTGCTGCCCAAGAGAATGCAGAGGACGCAGCCTGACCCCACTGAGCGAACTTTTGCTTCCACTCGGCTTCTCGTCTCTTCTCTTGTTCTGCTTGCTGCTGCTCATAAACATCGCTCCAATGACGGCTCTCAGGCTCCTCAGTAGAGTTTTGAAGCCCCTCCCATATCGTAGCCTCTCGGTCAAGATTGATACCCTTTAATCGCCATTCTTCCTGCCACCGCTCCAACTTCTTTCGTGCAGCCAGTCTTTCACCCTCTTGGGGACTCTCGTTCGCTAGTTTGCGAACTTTAATGTATCGATCCAGTATCTTCTCATCGGGTCTGTCCATATCTTCTCCACAAGGCATACATCAAGCCACCTACGCTCAGAGTCAATGCAATAAGGGGCAAGTTCTGCTTTGCTTTATATAACACAATCGGGAGTTTGATGGAAGCCAAAGTTTGCTTTGCTACTTCTTCAGCCCATACATCCCGATAGTGCTTCATCGTAAAATGCACACCATCCCCTGAATGACCTGTTTGCGTAAATGGCTCTGCGTCAATGAACACAATGTCCTTGGGTAAATGGTTCTTCATCCATTGCACTGTCCATCGGTGCCGCCTATCTACGTCAGGACGAGTGGCAATGGCTGCACCCACCCATATGACCTTTCGTTGAGGGTATCCAATGCGATCCAAGAACTCTTTGACCGCTGCCTCGTACTTGACATTATCAAGTCTGCTATTGTTACCCCCAAGGGACACGAGTACCACATCGGGATCTCCTGCAATAGCGGCTTGGATCTGCTCAGGTTTGCTATTGTACGAATACGTAGCCCACCCGACGTTGGATACCTGCCCAACCACTTGGTGACCTGCCGCCTCCAACTTCTCACGGAGAGGGTTGAAATAAGCCGTCGTATGACTGTCACCAATAAGGGCTATCTTCATCGGGGAACCACGTTCTTGATCTTACCTTTGCCGACTACCTTGTAACCCTCTCTCGCCAAAGCATTCTTTACCTGTTGGAGAGTACCAAACCGCTGCTGCCCATCAACAATCATTGAACGATTGTCCATAACAACATAATAGAACCCATTCTCTCGCTGCACTGTCACTGGGGACTGGCGAGGGTTTTTGGCTGCCGCAGGAGTACCATCCATCATATTCAAGATCTTCTTTTGAAGAGCAAGAATGAACTTCTTTGACTTGATGAAACCTCTCGCTTTGCCGTCGATCCTTTCAGGGGTACCACCTGTATAAACATTACCATCGACATAGTAGTTTCCATCGGATCTCGTACTGAGTCCTTTTGGCTTCAAGATAACAATGCTACTGGGAGGATCATTGAAACGAAAGTCGGTCTCATCACCATCGACAATCAATGGATACTTGCCTTTTTTAGCATTTGGAGACCAGTAAGGAGCATTGATAGCACCATCACGCAAGTCGGTATAGTCTGTGATTGCCCACTTTCGTTGCACTACGTCTCCGTTGTTCATCTTCTCATACACCAACTTATCGCCTGCGGCTCCGATTTCCTTGCCTCTCGGAGTACGATCATAAGGATACCGTTTCCATTGATCTACTACCACTGCCACACGACCACCGTTTGCAAGCCACTCAACTGCGTCTTTCAAGCCGTCTTTACCTGTCACTTCTTCCTTTTCAGACAAAGAATAAGTCAGGTCATAATGCTTTGGTTGCTGACCTCCCAACCATTTCCCTGCTTTTTTCCGTGCCTGCCAAGGGTATTTGGTATAGTCGTAGAAACCTCCAAAGCCATCAGTGTCCTCCACAAGGCTATCCATATCAATGAACTTTTCCCACGTAATGTCGGATGTTCCGTTCAAGCGAGCATAGAACTCAAGCCCATATCTTTTGGATCTAGCAGACTCTTTTTTGATTTCTTTGAGCAGTTGTCGGAGGAAGACCAAAGGATAATGGAACCATAACCACGTCTTGCACCATCCTGCAAACTCAGCGTCTTCCTTTCCAAGTTGTCCTGATCCTACAAGGCATACTTTCCCACACTCACCTGCGAAAGGGCAAGTATTCGGGTTGTTACGTCTTCCCATAGGATTGATCGGAGGGTATATTCCTGCACACTCACAGAGGTAAGCAAACTGAGGGTCATAGTCTCTTTTTCCCTTGGGAGGCATTGGCTTGTCTGATTGCTTTGCAGGCTGCAAGTAGATTACTCTTACCTCCACTTCCGAGCCATCGCTTTTGCTTGTTTTCGTTGAAGATCCGAAAAGAGATCTTGGGTTCATTCTCATCTGCCCACTGCCATCTCTTTTTGTGTTTGAGAGTGCTGCCGTCAAGTATAAGGCAGGCATAAGGTTTGGATCTATCTGACCTTTTTTGAACTTCTTTGGTGTAGGAAAGTTCTCCCATCTTATGTAGTTGTCAAGGTCGTATAAACCAACATCCGTAGATATGATTTTTTTCATCTCTGTAAAGGTCACACCAATAGGGGACGCTACGTTTTGTCTGTAAGGTATCATTATTTATCTCCTGTGTGATGGTAAGTATGTTCCAAGTAGCCAGTTCAAGGCTTGACGTTTCAGACCTATGCCTCGGTCTTTGGCTCCGTGATAAGGGAAAGCAGGAATGTTTTCGACGAGTTGTACTTCAAACCCTGCTTGGTTCAAAGCACTCTCATAGTGTTGTCCGCCTGCCAATAAGATCTGCCCTGCATTCCATTGCTGACCTATCTTCTTGGCTACATCTGAGGCTTTGATCTCATTCTTTCGATAGAACCGTTTGTTATTTCCTACAATCTGTAAGTCGTAGTCTGAGATTACCTCGTCATACGGAATGATCCCATACTTGGCGGATAACACGTAGATAGGAATGTCCCGATCGGGAGGCGTAGGAGCGTGTTTGCGAAAGGAAGTCCAAAGTGATCCATTGTAAAGTTCGTAAGCAGGCATCGTCCCCCTGTTCTTGGCATTACTGCAAGCAATAATAAGAGGTATTGGGGTTACTTTGCCATTCTTACGGATTGGCTTGACCTGACGGATCTGACGACGTATCTCGTGTTCCATATCGTCAAAATGGACATCCACAGTACCCTCCGTATGGAAAGCAACTACAGTGCCCTTACGACCCTTTTCTGAGACTCTATCGCCTATTTGTAAGTCCATTACATTCTCCGTATGGATATATCTTATTCTATTCTTCACAGACCTCCCACAGGTGATTATAATTAGAGTGCTATGGTATCAAAAAGAAAGAAGAAAAAATTACAGTTACGTGACTTCCAAAAGGAAGACGTAGCCTTTATGAAACAACACGACTACCGTGTTCTCGTTGCCAACGGTCAAGGGACAGGTAAAACAATCGAATGCCTTGCCGCCATATCAATCGACAGGCTGAAACTATGCCCTGCAATCATCGTCTGCCCCTCTTCTGTTGTGATCAACTGGTACAAAGAAGCCCGAAAGTGGTGTCCTTGGGCTAGAGTTCATCCCATTATCAACCGTAACGATCGACTCCCAAAGAGAAGACACCATATTTACATTATCTCGTGGAACCTTATGACCGAACGAGCCGCAGAACTCGTATCAATCGGACACAGGCTCCTTATTGCAGATGAAGCCCAATATGCCAAAAACAGCGAAGCAGCACGGTCACAAACCCTTGCCGAACTTGCAAGACTCAGCCCACACTTGCTTCTTTTGAGTGGAACCCCTCTCATCAATAGCCACTCTGAACTTGTCAATCTATACAAAATGTTTGGATCAGCGGAACCTCCTCCAATGATACGTCGCCTCCTCGGTGACGTTGCACCCGATGTGCCTGACAAACTTCGGCTGACTCTACCTGTGTATCTCCGCCCAAGACACGCAGAGGACTACCGCAAAGCATTTGAGGAGTTCGATGAATGGCTGAAAAGTGAGTTGGAAAAGAGAATGAGCGAGGGGGAAGCCAAAGAAGCCGCACAACGTGCTTTGGCTGCTGAAGCCCTCATCAAGATCGGTTACCTGCGTCGCCTCGTTGGAGTCGCCAAAACCTATGCCTGTGTCGATTGGATCTCACGAGCCGTAAGAGTAGGAGAACCCGTTGTTATCTTTTGCGAACACGGAGAGGTCATTCATAGAATACAGAAAATGTTGAAACGGCAAGGGATCACTTATGTAACAGTCCGAGGCTCTACTCCCAAGAACAAGAGACAACAATATGTAGAGCAGTTTCAAGCAGGTGAAGTTCCTGTCTTCATCGGAACCAAAGCCGCCCACACAGGTATTACCCTCACAAGGGCAAGGCACCTATGCTTTGCTGAACGCTTTTGGACAAGTGCCGATGAGGAGCAAGCCGAAGACCGCATTCGCAGGATCTCTCAGAAGTACCCCACAAAAATATGGTTCCTACACGCAGTGGGGACAGTGGATGATCGTATTGCAGACATCATCGAACGTAAGAGACGCATTATTGCCAATGCAATCGGCTCTGAAGACATTGAGAACACTGAGGAAAGTGCCGTGTTGGAACTTGTTTCCAACTGGTCAGAGCAGGTCAATGCACCAACTCACAATGGCGATCCAATGCTCGGATTGGTTCGCTCTCTTCCTCCTCTCCCCAAACCAAAAGAAGTCCAAGCCCTCATCTTCCTTGGGAGTCGTTGGAATGAGGCATCTGTAAAGGCGTGGTGCAAGATGAATAAATACACCACTCAAAGCATACGGAAGAAGACTGGGAAGAAGATTGAAGCCACTTTGCGTAGCCCCTCTATGTTCCGTCAAGGGTCACTCAAAACGGTGAAAGTATCCCAACAGATCTACATTCTCACAGGGCAGCGTCTCAAACGACCCTCAGCCAAGCAATACCGAAGACAAAAGAGGCTCCAAGAGCAGAAAGTAGGGAAGAAGTTCTTGCGGAAAAGGCGAAAGACTCGCAAGAAGTAGATAAACTTTACCTATTCAGCAAAACATCCAATAGGATTATTTTGTTTTCATTATCCATAGCAAGGTTATTGTACGAAAAGTCCCATAAATACTCAGTCTCTTTGTCCTTGTTCGCTAGTTTATTCAAGGCTTGTAAATCGTCGATAACACTGGGTAATTGTTCAAGTCTTGGATTGTTTGGATCTATGAATGTCTTCAAGTAGTCAAGATACTTTTCTCGGTATATCCGACCGATCTCGGCTCGGCTTTTCCATTCTGTCTCCTCCTCAGTCAAATATACCTCGTCCCTTGCCTGTACCAATAGTTCAGTAACATCATTGTAACCATAGACTTTATATAAAGGCATTCTATACATTACTCTAGGATCACCCCCTTTCCTTGTTTTTGTAAATTGATCCAACTTCTCAATGATGGGAATATGAGGTCGATAGCCTTGTTCGTTGAGTTTGACCAAAAGATCTTTCGTTTTGTCAATACTTCTCCCTGTTTTGCGTACTGCTAGAAGAACCGTTGGAACTCCTGTTCCATCATCATACTGGTAAGCAGTAGTCCATCCCCCAGTGCCTATCTGTTTGACTGGTAGATCCTTTTCAAAACTGTAAATTGGAATGGTTTGTGGATTTTTTCTGTAGTGGCGAATAGCCTTTTCCATTACCTTGGTAAGCATTGATCCCTCCTGCCCATAAAAGGAAAACCCCCACAAGGAAGATCCAAGTGAGGGTTAGAATGTATATCACATACAAACACGAAAGGAAGATTATCCGATTTCGATGATGTTCTTGTAGTAACCCAAAAGAACGATACGAACAACTACAGAGTTTGTAGAGATCGCAGCAGCACGAGAACCGAAAGAAAGATTGACTGCGAAAGTCGTATTTCCGGGAAGAGCAACTGGGTGCTTTCGGTACATCCATACCTGTCCGTTTCCGTTGTTCATATGACCAACATTGGTAACGGCAGCAGGAGTCACACCACCGTCAGCAGCAGCGAGAGAACCGAATGCTCCACCACCTGCACCTGCAAGGCTTACAGGACAGATTTCAACAACCGTTTGAGTGAAGTCCCACGAAAGCACTCCGTTGGCTTGAATGTTGAGAAGATCACCGATTGTGGTGTCAGAGTCAATTGGAGAACCAATAGTTCCGCTATCGTCAGTAGCAGAAGCCTTTTCGATTTGACAAGCAAGACCGAAAACGTCATATGCTACACCACTAGGAACACGACCTGCTTCTTTGAGAGATGTTTCTGCCAATGTTAGAGCATTGCTGAAACCTGCTCCTGAAGAACCACGAGCAACACTGAAAAGACGATTTACAGAGTTTGCAATAGCAGTTCCGCCTTGGAACATATAAGAAGACCAAATTGAGGTTTCACCGAAGCGAAAGAGTGATTTTGGTTGGTCGAATGGGACATTTACGGATTGAGATCCGAGAGGATTAAGAGTTGAACCGTACATAACGATTTTTCCTTTTGATAGGGGTTTTGAGTATTAAGAATTAGTAGCCTTGACCTGCGAACATCATCGCTCCATAGCCAACACCTTGGAAGCCTTGAACACCATTCAATGTTCCCTCTACGGGCAATGAAGCCGTTTCAAGAGAAGCATTTTGTCGTGCTTGTGCTTGCAACAGTGCAGGAATAGAAGCAATGGCTTGCTTTTGCAACTGAGATATGACGATTTCTCGTCGTTTTGGAGGCAGGGAAGCAATCTTTTGGAAGTTCCCAAACCCAATCATTTTAATCAACCACCCATAACGGTGACCTGCCCGTCCTGCGTGTCTTGATAGTAAGTCTTGTGTTTTCTTCATATTACGTGGTGCTGACGGAAACTTGCGAGCGAATGCGGCACGACCTGCTTTTGCAGCGGCAACTTCGTCAGGCATCATCACACAAGTGCAATGTCGTGCGTCAGCAGGTGAAGCATCGTGGTACTCAGGATCAGCACTTTGGGCTGCACCCATATGAATCGCTCCCATCTGAATGGCACCATAGTTCCCAAGAGCAGTAGAGTTACGTCCAATCATATATTGCCCTCCGTCTCCGTACTGGATGGCTCCCATATGTAAAGCACCCATATCGGCAGGAGCGGTCTCAGCGGCAATCGCCTCAACAGGTTGTCCTGTCATTGCTTCAACGGCTTCAGCGGCAGCCACGGCAGCCTCAGCGGTAGCCTCTGCTTTCGCTTCACTTGCTACGTCAGTAGCAGCCTTGGCGAATGAACGTAAAGATAAGTCAAGCCCAATACCTACAGAGACGGCACTAGAAGCAACCAATGCAGCAGCCTGTGGGTCAAGGATTTTGTACTTGGCAAGAAGACCCAAAGCAAGTCCTGCTACAACACCTGTTGTAGTGTATGGGAACTTCAATGTCTCTTTGAGGACTGGAATGTTCTGAACTTTGAGGTTGCTTTCAAGAAGTTTCATAACGTGTGGCTCTGCCAACTTATGTACTCCATAAACCGTAGCACCCAAAGCAAGAGGAGTCACTGCAAAAGAGAGGAACTTCACTACTGGGATTTTGCTTGCACCCTGTTGTACGTCCTGTACAATCGCCAACGGCATTGCGAGAGGTTGTACTCCTGCGATACCTACATTCTTACGACGACGAGGATTGATCTTCTTCATCGGGTTGTTCAAAAATTGACCCTCGGCAAGAATGCTCTCACGACCTTTACGGAGATACGAACGACCTACCTTTGCTCCTTTGAGTTTGGCAGCCTCAGCCCTGACTTTCTTTCTGAAACCATCAATTTTCTTTTGAGTCGCTTTTGGGTCTTTTTGGAACTTCTTATACAATGCCTGTACTTGACCCCGTGTCAATGACAAGCCTTTGACTTTCTTTTGGAACATACTCCATCCACTTGCCTTGCGAGATCCACCACTCTTTTTTGAAGAACCTTTGGCTTTCTTTTTCGCAGCCGCAATTCGTCTTTTAAGATCAGCCGTTTTTCCGCTTGCTTTAAGCCCTAATTTCTTTGCCTCGGCTTGCAATTTTTTGTATTCTGACATATTTTTCCCCTTACTGGATGAAGTTGTTTTACGTGTGCCTGCCGTCGCTTTTGGTGAAGCAATGTTGATTGCCTCATCGAAACCAAGAGACATTTGCGTCGCATTACGACGAAGTTGGCTAATTGCATTTCGACGTTGAGCCAATGAATTGCGACGAGTCGCCAAACCATTGCGTCGTCTCGCATTTTTTCGCCTACGGGGGTTCGTTACAAACAACGCACCGTTCAAAGGCATAGGATTTCTGTGCATAATTGCCATCTCATTCTCCAAAGAATTATGATATACCATAACTACTTTATACCATCTTCGCATAAAGCGAAACTCTTAATTTCAGAAAGAGTGCTACAAATAGTGCTACGGAGTTCCAATGTCAGACGAAAACAAACAAACCGTACAGGAGGATAACCACCACCTACTCCGAGTGCGATTGCACAAACCCCTTATGGCTCATCTACGAAGTCTCGCCCAAGAAGCAAGCGAAGAGCAACAAGAATATGTGTCAGTCTCAGATCTAGTGAGGGCAGCAATTGGATCATTCGTACAAGTACAAGATACCAAAAAGAGATTGAACCTTGTTGTCAATCCGAAATCTAGTCCCAAAGTACGGAAAGACTAGACCCTAACACACTATTCTCAGCAATGTTCATCGCTACTGCTTTCGGAAGTTGCCTTGCTTGGTCTGCGTCTGTCGTCCAAAAAGTCTTGCCTCCGACTAGGAAACTATTGACCCTAGCATAACCCCAAGACTCAGGAGTCTGACCTGCTCTGTGTCCTCCACTTGCCCAAGCCGCACGACCTCTATTCATTACAGTTTCCAAAACTTCCAATGGAATAGTCCCACCGTAATAGTGACTGGCTGCACGTTGCTTTTGTTTCAGATCACCACCGAAACCTCGTTTATCGGCTTCCTTGGTATAATTGCTCTTTTTGGATACCACACCCTTGTCTGTTTCAAAGGGTCGATACAACTTTGTGAGTACAGTACGAGGAAACCTATCCTCATCACCGTACTTGTCCAGTGCTGCTTCATATTCATCTCTTCTTTGCTCTATCTCTTCGATCCGAGCCTTGAGCCTCTTGCCTTTGTATTGAGCAAGATACTTTTGAGGGATGAGACGACCTTTGCTATCCCTAGTTTCGGATTTTCGATTGCGTCTTGGGTTTCGTCGTCGTTCCTCAGCATAGGGTCTTCCAAGATTGTACTCTCCGTAAAGGTAGAGCATTGCTTGTCCTGTGGTGTCTCGCACCACTTCTTCTGAAAGGTCGGGGCGAGCGTGGTGGAGGTTTTCGTGGAAGACGTTTGTGATGAGATCAAAAGGTTCCATATTTCCATTGATTGCTACCTCTTTGAGTATTGTGTCGTATTGACCGTGACCTGCTCCCATAGGATGTCCGCTATCTACCGTGGATCGCCCATTCTCAAACTCGGCTCGTGTCATTGGTCGTATTGGAGTGGGGAAGAGAAGATTGCGACCAACAAGATCTTCGATCAAAGCAAGGACGTGAGGTATCTCAGGTTCGACTATTGCAGTCTTCTTCCGATCAAAACCTTTCATCCGTACCTTTTCCTTGGGCACAAGTCTCGTTTTATGGGGGTTTTGTCGGGCAGTTTGGATATGCCATACTACATCAATACTTGGTACTTTGGCTATCCTAGCCCCTGCAAGCCTATGGTGACCATCTATAAGGGTCACTCTCCCATCTACCACGTCGATTTCAATAGGAGGAAACTTTGCTCTCTTCTTATACAACAAAGCATACTCATAGGGTCTGTTTTCATCAAGGGGATCAACGATAATACCTTGTAACTGTGAAAGGCTAGTGGTATAAACTCCCGACCGCTTGGGAATAGAGATCGTACCCGAAGACTTCAAAATACCCAATTCCTCTAATTTGGGAGAGCCAATCAATACTGGGGCTTGTCTCTTAGACAATGTAGTGGAGGGATAAACCATCACCTTTTCACCCCTATATTTCTGAGAATTACGTCTTCTCATTTTCGCACACTCTCTGCGACTTCTTTGGTAACACGTTTCAAGTAGTCTTTACCATTCCGAGTGCCAACAATGTAATAATAGGTCGTTACAGTTCCTGATTGCGTCACTACAGGCTTTTCAAGATAACCCTTGGTGCTTCTTCGTATCCGCTCAAAAAGCCTCTCCTGAGCCGCCTGACCTCTTGGTGTTGCTCTGTATCGTACCAAAGCATCACGGCTACTACCTTTGGGGCACCCTGCCGTTCCCTCTCTCTCCCACCGCTTACAGGCTGCACCACGGTGACCAAGACTGTCCTTTTCCCATCGGTTTCGTCTTCTCTTTGGGTTCTTCACAAACTTCTGCTTTGGAATACCTACGACTGCCAACAAACCTTTCTTGAACTCCAATGTACGGAAACTGTCCTTATTGAACATTTTCGGGTCAAACTGACGATACCTCATATAGTTTGCAGTCTTGTCCATCTTTGGAGCCTTGAAACCGTGTTTATGGAGCCAAGCCCGTGCCTGTCTCCCATCAAAATGCTTTGTGCTGAACATTATCGTCTGCACAACAGAACCCTCTCGGAAAGGCAGATCCCACGATGATGGCATACGAATGTTCGATGTATCCCTATTCCGCCTCCGCCTCGGATTGGACAATATGTCCAAACCTGCATTCCGCCAATGTTCGTTGGCAAGTCTTGATAGCATTTCCCTGCCTTGCTTTTTCGTAAGGTACCCGTCATTGACGGCTGCGATAACATCACTCTCGTAGTCAAAGGCTTCCATACTATCGGTGATACGGCTTGGATCTTTGCGTTTCAAATCATCGACCAGTCTCTTGCCAAGCAGATGAACAAAACCAACATCATACATATGAACCCGACCGTCAGGAAGAATGACAAAACTCTCCTCCTTGTACTCAGGTCTAGTGAGATCATTTTCTGTGAGGATCTTTCCAATCGTTTGGTAGTGATCCCATAGATCATCTCCCCACCGACCTACCCTACCTTTTGCATAATCACGCACAATCACGTTGTTGTTGTTATCATAGCCGTAGAACTGAGGAGCATAATCGTATTGAGCGAGGACAGATAGAGCCACCGCCTCATTGTATAAGTCTTTCTTTCCAACCTTGAATACCTTGCCTGTTCGATCAGTGAAAACTACACCCTCGCCACCCTCACCTATTATCTCCAATGTAGAGGGATCGGCTCCTGCATTGATAGCCCTTTGCTCATAGGCTGAGTTTCGTCTTCGCCTTGGGTTCTTCTTTGGCTCGGTTCCATACTTCCGCTTAAACTTTCGCAAGAATGCTTTTTGAGCCGACACACCAAAACCAAGAGAGTTCAGCATTCGTTCTACATTGTCGTTTCTTCGGTCGGGGTCTCGGTCGTATCGCATTTTTCGATGAACTGTAGCAATGATCCGCTCCCTTTCATCTCTTCCCCCACCGATAAAGTCAAGGTACTCGTCTATTGTATAGTTTGGAGAACTAACATCAAAACCATCATTTATATCGTCAGCGTCATAGGCTCGTATAAACTCCTCACGACTCATCCAGTCTTCATTGGAGACTTTTATACCTAGTATCATATCGGGGGAAACAATACCTCTGTACAAGGCTTGTGGCTCCGTCTTCTGAAGCAATGTACGAGACAAGTCAGGACGGAATGAGTCAGGATACATTTCTTTCGACCACTTTTTCCTGTAACGGCTTTCCTTTTTGTCATACTGAGGGTCGCTTGGACGAGTGATGTTGGCAGACCAATCTGTCCCGTGTAGATTGTTCGTTCTCAAAGCAAGTTTGAAAATTACATACCCAAAACTGCCTAGGGGTCTAGGAGAAACATACATTCCACGATAAGAATAGCCACGGCTATGATACTTACTACGTACCATCTTGTTGGTGTCAAAACCATACACCATCTCCATTGCATCCGTCAGCGATGTTGCGTGGTACATTATGACTTTTTGGTTGGGTTTGAGTTTGGCATAGTTCGTCGTCGGTCTTTTGCTTTTCCAAGAGGGGTTAGTAAGTGAGTGCTTACTTACTTTTGGGTTTTGCTTTGAACCGACCATCTTTTTCGACCACGCAAAGCCACTGTCACCACCCCAAACAAGCCAAGCCATATATCCACGACTCGGTTTTCGATCATCGCCAAAATGCTCTCCCTGCTTATCCACTTCGTGACGAGTAAAGTATGCTTTCATACGATGGACGGATCGCTCCCATATCTTCGGCTTTACGACCAACTGCATTGCACGTACCAAGCCAATACCGCTTGCCGATGTGTAGTTGTGTCTCCAACTCAGTTCCAAGCCTTTCATTGCTTCTTTCCTGACCTTGGCAGGAACCTTGTATTTTGCCGCTCCACGTTCTCCCGATGAAGCCATCGTAGGAGTATGCTCCAATACAGTATTGATAAGCCGATCCACCGTAGGCTTACGACCTAACTTGTACCGCTTAAACATCTCCAACCAACTCGGAGGAGCGTTGTTTATCATCTTCTGTATCTTTGCTTTGCTCATCGGATTTCCTTTATGACCTTGCGAGCGTTCTTTATGGCTGCACTAACATTGACACGAGGGTTCGGAGTCATACCCTGCAACTTGCTTTGAATGTAGTTGTTTGCAACCACAAGACGATCCATCGCCACGGTCGCCTTGCTCAATACCCAGTCAGGAACCTGATCATCATCTTGAATTGCATCGCTCAACTCTTTGGCTACTCGTGCCACTGTTCGAAGTTGGTTGTTCAGCATTGCACCGTTCTTTGTGCCATATCCCAAGTTTCGTCCATTCTTTCTTATCATTGGGTTACTCTTCTTTCTTCGGATGTAAGTATCTGTGTCTTCATAGGTTTGAGAGGCTGCATTGACATACTGAGCCAAAATCAAGTAGGGAATAGACCTACGGGCTACTTGACTTGCAGGAGTAGGAAGAGACATCATCACAACCCTCTCTGCGGTGTAAGCAGGCAAATAACGATCTTTTCCCTCATCGTAATACATAAAAGTATCGCTTCTCATTGGATTGAATACAACTTGCCTCCAACCATCATTATATAGTTCCAAGTGACCGTCCATACCGTCAAACCACTCCGAGATATAGTCTTGTTGTGCCTCACGGCTCACAGGCTTAATATATGTGCCCTCAACAAAGCAGCAAGGTGTTTTCGATCCACTCTCTTGGATCTTACGAACTACCTTTTTGTGTATCTCAAAGACTACATCATCCAACTCAGCCGTGCGTTGATGGCTTACTACATCACCGTTCTGTGGATCAACAAAAGAATAAATGGAGCCACCGAAATAAGTTCTTGCTCGTTGGATCGGATGAGGAGCCACTTTATTACCCTTTTCATTAAAAAAAGGAGGCATTGAGTTCTTTACACTTTTGAATAAAGCACTCTTTTCACCCACCCCTCCCAAGCCATAAGTTCCTGCTCTCATTGCATTGAGATTGAAATAGATGGCATAGTTTTTTCCCTTACGAGGAAGTTTGAGTGGATCTCCTGCTTTCCAACGAGATCCATTCTCCGCAGGATCAGAATATAGATACCTCGGTTTTTTGATTTCAGATTGCTTGGAATAATCTATTCCACCCAACTCCGCCAAAACTTGATCGTAAGTCTTACGGAAGTGCATATTTTTTCGTCTTCTCATTTCTCCTCCGTAGCGATAAACAAAAGCAAGGCTGCCCGATCACCTGTGACAGGATCTCGTTCGTGGGCTTGTGGGTCGTTGTCGGCTCCGCTAGAGTAGATCACCACACTTCGATAGAGGTTCTTTCCCAACTCCAAAGGAGGACTATGAAACCGCAGAGTTCCCCCCTCCCAGTCTTCCGTCAATACAGAGACTGCCGAATAACGACACCAAGACATATGATTGGGTGATCCATCAAGTTTGCAACCGTCAAAGTGTAGGCTATGACCCTTGGGTCGCCTCTCTACTCGGTAGTATGACGGCTGCCCCCATATGGGCTTCTCAGGAATAGCACTCTCTATCATATCCATCAATGCTTTGAATGAGGGGATTTCACTCGCTATATCGAAGTCGTGCCTCTTCTCACTCTGTTCTAGCCCCAAAAGGGCTTGTAAGTCCTCCTCATCAATGAGGTCTGTGTGAAAGATACGCATTGCATACTCCTAATCCGTGATACCTGCTACGGGAGAAGTATAGTTGCCCCCTGCAAACCAAAGAGAACCATCCTCAGCCAGTGCAAGCATTGGTTGAATACCGCTCTCTTCTCCAAGTGCGTGAATGTAGAATGAGTAACCGTCACCCTTTTTTTCGCAAGCATAGACAACGTTTGTCATTACGCCAATAGGCTTCACTTCGATGTCTTCATAATCATCGGTTGCGTGACGACCACCGACCACCTGAGACAACTCAGATAAAGGCAGAGGTTCATAGTCGTTCTGCAATGTTTTGAGCATTTTCTTACGAGTATCTTCATTGAGGATGAAGTACAGACGTTGGTTCTTGTGGTCATTATCAAAAGCAAGATGGCATTGATTGCTATTCTTCTTGTTCAACTTGATAATCTTGTTACGTCGCTTCACACTGCCATCCAAGGGAGCGTAGTGGATCTCTACAAGTCTTCCGCATTCAACCAACTCCATCCTTTTCCACTTCTCCTTATCCGCTTTGGAGGTAACACAAGGAGGCGGTTTGACCTCAACCTCGGTACTTGGATTGATACCCCAATGCCATCTTGTATATGCTTCTCTCCCACTCATCTCTTATCTTCCCTTGCAGATTGCAATAGTTCAACATAAGGTCTTCCGACTGTCATAAGATAACCTATTCCTGCTAAACCAACACCACCGTAGATTGAAAAACGAATAAGGTTCCACTTCCATTGAGGCATTCCGTAGGGACGCTCCCCCGTAAAAAGCCCTGCGGCTACTTGGAAAGGTAAAGAAACTTGTTTGCCTGTTTCTGTAAGTGCCTCTTTCACGTACTTTGATGGATCAAAGGTCTCCTTTTCGAAACTAATAGAGTCTGCAATCGAAACCTGACTTGTTTGAGCATAAAGCATTGTAATTGCACGACTGGCTTTATCTCCGTAAGGCTTCAAAATCTCAATTGCTCCAAGTAAAGGTTCTTGTATCTTTGGATCGTTTGGCTCTAAAATGGCTTTACTTGCGTCCTCACTTTTGTCCCAAAAGTTCTCGGCTGCGTTGCATAACCGTATCCTGTCAGCCCCTGTAAGTTTGGCGGCAACTTGCATTACTCCCCAACCTGCTTGGAGAAGTGCTTGACGTTCATTCGTAGGGGCACGGGTCATAAGAGTAGGTCGAAGAATGTCACCCGTCTCTCCACCCTCTCGGATTGTCGCAATGGCTGCTTTCAAAGTCTTGGAAACTCCATCATAGTTCTGAATGCGATTGATTTCTTCATTCACTCGGATATATGTGCCAAGACTAGCCCCAATAAGAAACCCTGTCGAACCTGCCGCAGCAAGGGCTAGGACAGGAAGCCATACAATACCATAAGGATTTTTGCGTGTTTTCATCGGGTTGCCCTCCACAAAAAGTAGAAGCCACCACCCAAGATCACCATACCCCCTACAATGAATGCCGTGTCAGTTTGATACCACGGTAAAGCCTTTTGAGTGGCGATTTTGGCGGCTTTCGCTGCTGCATCCAAATCCTCTTGGAGTTTATCCACCTCTGCTTTCTGCTCAGGAGACAACTGATCGTATGTTTCAGGTTGTTTTTTCAGGTTTTCTATATCTTGTTGGTACTTCTCTATACTTTTTTGCACAAACTCAGTGTATTGGACAAAACGCTGCAAGGCTTTTGGGCTAACTACATTGGTAGGTTTTTCCGCCATCAATCGGGCGGTTTTATCGATCATTCTCGTCAAAGCATTTATCGGATCGGTAGAAGTTGCAGCGATCTCTTTCAACTTCGCTTTTCGCATTTCTACCATACTATTCATACTCAAATCCTTGTCAGGATGATTTTCTCTCCACGTAGCATTCCCCTCAACTCTTGCGTCCTCTAGGATACTGATCAAAGCACTCAAAACCTGTTCCACAGAAATCTGATAGTCGGTCAAAGCCAACGTTACTGTATCAACAGAAGCAGGCTCACCAAAGTAGATAGAATAAGGATTGTAATACGGGTACATTACTCTTCTCCTCTAGGGTAGAACAAAACAAGCCCTGTGGCTGCTACGACAAGGGCAATAGCAGAGTAGTGAAACCACTTTTGTTGGTAAAACTTGGGTTTTGAAATGGCAGTGTCGGTGCTTGGATTGTATGTGCTTCCACCACTACTTGATGTTGGGAACGGAGCAGTAAAGCCCAGTTTTTCGTAAGTCTTCTTTCCAATTATACCATCTTGTGTCAAGCCCTTTTTCGCCTGAAATGCTTTGATCTCTGCATCCGTAATCGCTCCTGTGGAAACGGATACCCCCAATGCTTTCATACTTGCTTTGATTTCAGTAATCAAACCCTCTATACCTGTGGCTGACTTCACAACCGCATCGGTGGCTCCACCTTTGATGAAAGGTAATTTTTTACCATTGCGTTTGTAGCCCGATGTCAAAATCTTGGAAACATCCACCTGCGTAGTCTGAGAGGAAGACTGTAGGTCTTGTGTCATATCATATTGCCCTGTTTGATCATAACCTCCACTGCTCTCAGGTTTATCATACTGATCTAGTGTAACGCCATAATCGGCACTTAAAGCGTCAGGGGCACCGAAATGCCCAAAAGATTGTTGCTGAAACATAATAAACTCCTATCGGGTGGCAAGATATACTATGCCAAAAAAAGACAAACCAATGGCTGCTAGAATAGCAGGAGAGACTTGCTTAGGTTGCGATTGATTGCTTTGAATGTTCGCTAATTGCTCTTGAAAGGCTGCTTCTTCGGCTGCTGCGGCTTCTTCTTTGGCTTCCTTTTCATCCTTGGTATCCCAAGGTGTAACTTTATCCCAAAAGTCTCCTGCATACTGAGGAGGAAGAAGTGAGACGTTGGATTGGTGACCTGCTGAAACTCCGTACTGTACGGCTCCCATATTGACTGCACCCATTGTAGGGCTTGTCATTGCATAGAGTGGTGTATTGTTCATTTTATACCTCCTTGATGGCTTTTACGGCTTTTGCTCCGACATATAAGGTTAAAGCCCCTACTCCAAGCAAACCAATTACATATCCTGCCGTAGTAATAATTCTCTTCAATCGATCCTCTTCTGAATGCTTTTGAAGCACTTTCAACCTTGCTCTGTACTCAGGCAGAACAGTCCTAGCATAGATACCAAGAATAGGTGTATTTACTTGACTTTCAAGATAAGCAATTCGCTCTTTAAGTACGGCTTCGGACTCTTCAGGAGACAGACCTGAGATCAACTTGGCAACTGTAGGAGCATACTGCTCAATTGCTTCCAAAGTCCCTTGTGTTTGATCGGGAGGAGAAGCCTGATCGGGACTCCCATACCGTCCAATAAACAATGAACCACTCTGAACTGAGGGTTCGCTTGGTATCAAAAAAGGTGGTTCATATAGACTCATTTTTTCCGCCTTGCTAAGACAATACCAAGAGTAAGGACGGTTCCACCACCGATCAATAAGTACATCGGCATATTGGCTGCGTGTTGGGCTGAGTTTGCAGCCTGTTGAGCGGCAACTTGACCCTGAATAAGGGCTTGCTCTCTCGCAACCTGTGTTTGGGCTTGCAAAGCAGCCTCCTGTTGCTTTTGCTGAGAGTGCATACCAAAAATGGAACCTGCTATCTGACCAACCCCACCAATAATAGCGGCTGCGGTCATTGGCTCACCATACCCACCTTGGACGTGATATGTCATTTGAGGAAACTGTAACTCTTCCAAGGCTCTTTCATACGATTTCATTATTCACCTCCTCTTGAAGCCAAAACAACAATAAGACCTACAAGTGCAACACCGCCCACACCAATAGCAATCTTGGTTCCTGTACTCATTCCTTGGGGAGCAGGAGTACCACTTTGATTGACCACTATGTCAGGCTGATCAAAACCTGCTGCCGTCTGCGTGAAAGAAGTAACACCTTGCGTAATTGCTGAAAGCCAGTCAGTTTTCTCACCTGCGGTTTGACTTCCTGACGAAGCATTCAGTTTGGCAAGTGTCGAAGTATCAACTGTTCCTGTTTGAGCAAGACCGTTGGCTCTTTGATAGTTTTTAAGGGCTGCTTGGGTATCTGTACCAAAATCACCATCTACATCAAGACCTGCTCCTCCTGCATTCAAAGCCGTTTGGAGATCCCGTACAGATTGACCTTTGCTTCCCATTGCCAAACCCAAAGTGATTGCTCCATAGTCAATCGCACCGTAACGAATAGCAGGCTTGCAAGGCTCACAAATAGGAATGCCTTGACCTCTCCAAAAAGGCGTATTGGAAGTCAGTGCCTCCAACTCACCACCTACGTAAGGTAAAGCCGAGGGTTGAGAGGGGATATAAGGTCGGTGATAATTTTTTTCGTATAACATTGTTATTCTCCATCGGTGTAAAGATTGATGGCTACACCCGACAAAAAGCGAGACAAGGCTTGCTTGGTTTCAACATCAAGAACCTTTTTTCCTTTCAATACAGGGTTCCAAGAGGACATCTGAATGAAAATATAAGTCTGCAATGCTTCGGGGGATACCGTTGTCCCTGCAAGGCTCATCTGAACGTAATGCTCAAAACCTTTTTTCAAAAACTCACCCATCTTACCCAAAAGAGGGAGAAGTTGAGTTGTGCTAGGGAAGCCGTTTGGTTTTGTCTTGGTTCCAAACATAAGAGTCTAGTCCTTTATGAATACCATATAGATTGCACCCAATGCCAAACCACCAATGAGGAGGTTCTTTGGTGTCAGGTACTGTTCATAGTTCATTTTCTTGGCTACTGTGGCTACTGCCTTGTCGCTTGGAGTTTCAGCAATAGAGGGATCAGAAGCATCTGCGTCTTCTTCTGCGGCTTGCAAAAGAATAGCAGCACCCTCGGTTTCTTCTACAATCTCTTCAGGACTTTGTTGCTTTTGGTATGCCAACTCCTGCTCAGGAGTCTTGATTTCACTTCCGATGGAAGCCTCAAAAGCCAAAGCACCCTCAGCACGGGCGATCCCGATTAAACACGATAGGATGTCACGATGGATACCTCTTGGAGTGCCATACGTCGCCATTTTATCGACTAGTGTTGCAATTTGATTGGCTTGCTGAGTCTGTAGAGTGCCCAAAGAGGATTGTGCTTTGAGAAGAACGTCAGGGGAGTTTGTGAGAGCAAGAATGCGAACCTCTTTGTCCAACATAAGGATCTGTTGCTCCGTCATTTTAATCTGACCCAATTGCTGCTCAAAAGACTTGCGAACCATACTCAATACTCGTTGTTTGTCGGCAGGCACTTGGGAAAGCATTTCTTTGCAGTTTGCAAGAACGATAGCAGGCTCAGATTTCAAGGCTCGATAGGCTAGGACAGGATCTGCACCCTTTTTGATCTCACGAATGACGGTAGAAGCAGCCGCACCAAGCACTTTCGGAAGTGCAGGAGCAACTTCGTTTGCATTCATCTTTTGGACTACTTCAAATACGTTTTTTGGCTTCTTGGTTTGTGTAGCCGCAGCAGAGGCAACTCGTTCTTTCTTCAATTGTTTGAGGATTGCCGCTGCTTGGTCGTTCGCAGTTTTTCCACGACGCATACCTTGCGATTGAGTTTGACCTGACTGTTGGTTCAAAGCAGTATTCACAACTACAGGAGAGAAAACCTGTTGTTCTAGTTCTCGCTGCCTTTCGCTATATGTTTTCGTTTTTTCAGGATGAAAGATCATCGTTCTGCGACTTCCGTGGTACATACTATTCTCCTATGAGTGTGTAATGTGTTCATAGGATAGCATACTACTCCTTTGGTCGATCAGCAAACTCCTTTTCACTTTCCGATGAAGATTGAGTGCTATCTTTATCTATGATCTCTTCAGGAAGTGCTGAAACCTCTGAAAACCTTTGCTCATACTCTATCTCGGCTCTTTTTTGCTCTAAGAATGCCAGTTTTGAATACCGCTCCATCAAATTGCCAAGTAAGTCCATCCGACCCATTGACAATGCAATACCCATCTCACACTGGATAGCCTGCTGCCACTTTCCCGTCCTAGACCACTTCACTCGTGACTTGTAAGACTTTTGGAGGTACGACACGAGCCGTTCAATCTCGGCATTGTATTGCTCCTCTACATTGACTTGTGAGGGAGTTTCGCTCATATTTGATACCCACAGATAAATGCTGCTGCGGCATAGATCCACATAAGGTGAGGCACATCTCCTGCTTTCCCCTCATCGACCATCCGATAAGCCTCTCGCCACATCTGAGTCTCTGTGGTGTATCTCCGCTCACTTTCAATGTCAGAGTACATACGAGTTTGACCTCGTTGGTTATCGTCTTCTTTGATCATAATGTTGGCTGCCTTGTCCAAGACAAGAAGAAGTTGGGGGTCACGTCGTTTGGCTGCATTCAAGCCAATCTCAGCAAAAGCCATATTGTTGCGTTGCTGCTCTCGGATTGCCCGACCATAAGCATATTCAACAGATTTCAAAGTTACAAAGTTCTCTAATTCTATATTCGGCATTCTCTACTCCTCATCGTTGGGAAAACAAGACCAAAGAATAACAATTAGTATCACTAGGCAAGTGGCAAAAGGTAAGGCGTGCATTCATATTCTCCAGTCCTGAATAGTATAACCATTTCGAACAAGAGATCAATGAGTTGTGTTATTTTCTTTCATCTGCTGAGAGTAATACCACAACAAGTACAGTTCTATTGCCAAAGAAGCAGATAAACTGTTACGCACGAGATTGTTTCGATCTCCAAGAAGATAGATACCAACTGCAATCAAGCCAGTCCGCTCTACGAATGTCTTCACCAGTTCAAAGCCTGCACCCTCCTCCCCATTGAGATAGCGTACAACTGCCTCTTTTGACGGTGCTGCTTTCAAAGTCATTTCGATCTCTTATTTTTCTTCAATACAAGTTTCTTGTACAATGCACTGGCTCGTAAATAATCAAGAAGTATCTCCGTTCCAACTGCCGTTAAAGAACCTGCTACGATTGCAACTGCCACCTGCTTGGCAAACTTCGCCACATTGCGAGTCACGGAGGCTTCTCCTGCCGCTTCCCCAACGGCTCCACCAACTGTACTCCCTACGATGGACGAGGCTACCCCTCCCAACTCAGGAAGATACTTTCGGGCTTCGGGATCGCTTTGAGTCGCTACAATGTCCCAACCAAGTGGAACATCCATTGTAGGCTCACAATATATCCAACGCTGAGGAGTAAAAGGTCGATCCCCCACGGCACAGTAAATATGACTGTAGGGCAGAGGTTGAAAGTTTTTGTCACCCTCGCAATAACGAACCAAACCATTACGTGTGTTCGCTGAGATCACAAACTTCCACGGAAGACGAAGAGCCTCAAAGAATGAACATAAGAGCATTGCCATATCGTCACAGTCCCCCATCCGAGTTTTCAATGTATAGAGAGGACTCTGAAGCCTTTCTCCTGCCTCATTGACGTAATAAACCTGTGTCTGCACCCACTTCAAAAGACATTCCGCCTGACGTTGGTATTCACGGGGCTTACACCCTGCTTGACGACAGATCTCTACCGCCAACTGTGCCACCCTCGGATCACGACCGTATTGCAGAACAATCTCTCTCATAATTTGGAGTTTTTTGGGATCTTTGAACCCATCCCAGTTTGGGAGATGATATGTCCGTGGCTGCTCCAGTTGGATCGGCTTCGTAGCGGCTGAAAAGTTGGGTCTTGCTTCTCTCATTTCTACTCTCGTATATAAAAGGTGTCTCCACTAGCATAAACCAATCAAGACTCCTCAACAACTCCGAGAAGAAGTTTGAGTGCTATCATCATACTCACCAAGGTACAACTTGTAGTCGTAAATGGGAACTCTCTCGTGACGGATCAAAGCATTGTCCGAAAAGGCTCCCCAATCTACTTTGTGGTGATAACGACCCCACTTCTCTACCACCTCAACCACGTCAGGGTGCTGATCTACCAAGGACTGAGCAAACTTCAATCTTCGGTCTCCATCTACATAGACCGTATCCGTGTTACCACCGCTACACCGCTGCGTAGTGGTCTTGTCGCCAAGGAACATCTGAAAGTTCAAAGTACAATACCCTGCTTTCAAAAAGCGAATGTTCAAGTCTGTATCCTCGTTGTAACGACCTCTCCACAACTGACCATCAATCTTGATCTTCTCATTCATTGCTTTGTCCATCAAAGTGATCGAATAGACCCTCGTATTCAGAACATAGGGAGCAACCCGATCTGTCGGCTTGGCGAAGCCAAGTTT
>Ga0208645_1000821_pt1 | contig 30726 bp, 46 predicted proteins | sample VirMetDEL_Sep_01_FD_184519 | JGI IMG/M metagenome (GOLD analysis project Ga0208645, IMG submission 184519) | Aqueous microbial communities from the Delaware River and Bay under freshwater to marine salinity gradient to study organic matter... | ecosystem: Environmental > Aquatic > Marine >... | reverse complement strand
CACCTACTACAACAATCTCGCCAATCTTACACATGATGTCGTGACACTCAATAGATGTCAGCTTACGGCCTGTAGCATTCAAGAACTTCTCGACAGTAAAGTTGAACAAGTCTACTAGAGGTGCTGGACCTGATGCACGACCACCAAAGGTCTTTAGTCTTGCACCTGCTGGTCGTACTTTGGATACGTCCCACTTAGGAATTTCACCAGACCACAACAATGCTAGTAGTTGTCGATATGCTTTAGCCCAACCTTCTTTACTGTCCTTTACTACAATAGTTGTATCAGACTTGAATATTTTCTCTGGTACTTCTGGTAGCTTCTGGATGTATTGTCGTTCAACAGAAAACCCCACCCCTGTACCACACAACAGGATAAACATAGCTTCATCGAAGCGTTTAGGCTTGTCTACAGCTACGTAAGAGCAGTTGTACATACACGTATTGTCTCGTGCTGCTGCTGGCCCTGCAGTCATCATAGATCGCATAGAGGGCATAACCTGTAGGTCTAAGATAGCATCACGAATATCTTTGATGTAACTGTCTTCACCTGTTAGGGGTTTAACGATATTGTCAATGTATCGGTCAACTGTCTCTGACCAAGTTTCACGTTTTTCTCCAGTCCAACGTGCATAACGTGATAGTGCAATAAAGTTTTGATAGGGGGTAGGGAGCATATTGTTCATTCTTGTTCTTTTCCTCGTCCACGCATTGTTTTATCTTCACCTAGCCATACCAGACGGTCAATGTCTGCACGACTAATTCCTATGTCGTTTAGTTGTCGGTCAGTCATCTGATTTAGCTCTTTAATAACCTTACGGTGTTCTCGCCAAGTTGCTTGGTAGTTGATCCAACGCCACCACCACTTCATTAATGTCTTCATCGTTTATCTCCATTTCCACCTATGACCCCACGTTGTTTACGGTCATTTAACTTCTTTAAATTTGCAGCAGCAAGGTCTGACATACTTACATTCAAGTCACGACATAATGCAGCAATATACCACAGGCAATCACCTACCTCATCAGCAATAGCCTCACGGTCAAACTTACCATCACGTAAGATTTTCTTTACCTTGTTGGCTACCTCACCTGCCTCTGCTGCTAGTCCTAACGCAGGATAGATAACCTGATGCTCATGTTTATAGATAGCTGTCTGTGCTGCTGCTTTCTGATATACATTCATCTCCATCTCTGTCTGACTGAAGTATTCAAATGCTTCTATATCTTCACGACTAATCAATGTATCATTCCTTCCACTGTCCCTAAGTTTATAGCTGCATATTCTGCAAAGGCTAGAAACTCTTCTTCACTTACTGTTTCGTCTTCCTGACATTTTGACATAAGCAAGTATGTAGCCTTTCGTCGTAGACTCTCTACATCATGTTCTTGCTTTATCATCTCAAAGAGTTCCATATAATCCATTAGTGGCATCACATAAGCCTTCCATAAAATTGTGTCGGGCCTTTGTCATTCTGGTCAAACAAGTACCAAGCGCAGTTATCTTTACCTGTATGTTTTGATCCTTCTATCCACTTAATTCTACCTACACTAACGATCCTAGAACAGTATGTCATAAGAGTAGCTGACTGCTTAGTGTGCATCCAATCTGCATCAAACAACAACCAAGTAGGACAAATGTCTATCCAATGCTCTATGAAACTATGTAAGAAGTTACGTTCCCACGGTGGGTTAGTTATACAGAAGTCCATTACCTCATACTCACCAAAGTCAATATCAAGAGCATTATGCTGAACAATGTCTGGATGTCGTGGTTCAATATCGCAAGCATAAATACAAGTCCCATGTCCATCTGTAAGGTCATGGATATGTTGAATTAACCGACCATCACCTGCACAAGGCTCTACAAAGTCAAAAGTCTCTTGAGGTAGATGGTCGATCAAAGGTGCAACGGCCTCTATTGGTGTCGGGTAGTAGTCTCTTTCAACACGTTCAAAGTTAGACCGTTTGCCCATTACTTTCTCCACTTACTTACTAATTCCATATAATGATCTAGACCGATCATAACAACCCAGTCCTTACGATCACCCCTAAAGAAAACGACAGGCTCATATTGACCACCTTGTTTAGCTTGCTCTACCCAATCATAGACTGTCGCTAAACTCTTTCGTCGCTTAACTTCTATAGACAGGGGAAGTATCTTTCTTGCCTTCGGTGACAGTTGGATATCTTCCCCTGACTGGCCCATAGCAGTAGAACGAACATCGTCGGGTTCTAGTTCAGGAAACGTCTTGAGAATAGTATCTCTAATCTCCTGTTGTCCTAATCGTCCTTTTGCTTTACTGCTACGGGCGGTTCCCATAATTGACCCTCTTCTCGTCTCAGCCAGAGTAGTCTGGCATTTTCTATTACACGGTCTATGTCACCATTATAAGCATTGATACATCGTTCATACATTTCTTGTTCTGTTGTTGCACCATCTAGCATCTTATCTGCTTTTACTGGGCCAACCTTATACAAGCCAATAATGTTATCTGCTGCATCACCTGTTAAGATTTGCTTATAGAAGAACTTAAGACCTTCCCATTCACTGACATCTGACCACTCGTTACGACCAAAGTTGAAGTGTGTACAGGGTATCTGCAACATATCTTTGTCGATAGAGGCCACGACAGTATCAGGGCCATGCCTAGTTGCTTCGATTGCTATAAGGTCATCTGCCTCTTCTCCTTCACTCACAATAGCTCCAAACTTCTCTATGGCATATTGCCGTACATGATATAAGTGTAGTGGTTTCTGTGCATCCTTACGGTTGCCTTTGTAGATATGGCTCTTTGCTACGTCAAACCTAAAGTTACCTTTACCAGTCAAGTATATCTCATACTGATCTGGTGTAGGAAAATCTAAGCATTGCTCAAGAATGTAGTCGATAAGTATTTCAAACTTTTCTTCTGCATCCTTGGGCAACAAGTCTTGAGTAGCAAAGGCTGACCTGTAAGCAACAATGTCACCGTCGATCAGCACTTTGCGTTTACTCATTACCAAGATACTCCGAAGGTCATTTCACCATCATCTTTCTCAAAGCCTACATCTTCGACATACGTAAAGCCCATTGCCCTAGCTGCATCAGCATATAGTTGCGAGAGACCTTGTAAGTCTTCGATGTTACGAGTCATGCTCATTTCACCGTCTACTCCATCATCTTCGATGTCGTTAATAGCAGTGATGATTACTTGCATTAAAATACAGGCTCCTCTTGAACATATGGCACATGCTCTGTGATGGCAATCTTCTCCATCGTAACAATCTTATTGTCCCATACATCAAACTTGATGATAGCTTTAGTACCGTTACCAATAAGACCTAAACTGTCCCATGAGTATGGCTCATACCCACTGTCTGTCTGCATCAGGATTTCAGGTGGCCCCATAACTACGCCATTCTCCCCTGTGTCCTTGTTGACAAACTTAGGGTTCATATGAGGCCGTTTAGCCTTGTAGTATTCCTTACCCTCTTTGTCGGTCTTAAAGAGTTGAGCCATCATTCCCTTGTTAGGGATACCGTCCTTAATCATCTTGGACTTTTGCTCGTCATTGACAACACAATTAACGACATATTGTCCTTGTGTTTCATCAAACTTACGAGCCATGTCAGAACCATCTTGTGGCCCCATGTCACGATCCTCTGGACGTAACTTAGACCATTCCAACATGCATTCTACGTATACTTTCTTACCCATACTGGTTCCTTTCGTCGAGTCTGGTATCTATATATATGTACTTTTTTAGAGACTTTGCTACCAAAGTTCCATATTTATTTCTAATGGACATCTGCATATGTCCGTCCGAACTGTGCATCTACCCCAAGGTCTACGTTAAGTTGTATCTTGTCGTTGACCTTCTCGATTGCACGTTCCATAAGTGATTGTATTTGTTGCTCTTCTCCTTCTTTTACTAATGCTATAATCTCGTCATGAAACTGTCCGATAGTCTTGACACCGTTGTTGCGACACATTGCCACCCAACTATCGAAACAGAATACGCCTGTACCTTGGTTCAGTGTACTGAAGCGATCCTTATCAGACCGCAGAGAATACCAGAACTTAGACACAGGATTCTGAACCCACATAGAACCGAATAACTCACGTACACGTAAGCCTTCTGCCACCTTCTGTACTGACCAGTTACGTGACCAGAATGCATCTAGCAGAGTCTGTGCCTCAGTCTTAGTCATACCTGTCTCACGAGACAGTTTAGCGGCTCCTACACCATACGTAGCACTATAGTTCACCACCTTGTAGTTCTTACGTAGTGCCTTGAGGCTACGTTCCCCTGAGTTATGTTTGTCGATATCATCTTGCGTGATAACACCTGCGTGTTTAGCAAGGTCAAGGTGCGGGTCAAACCCATCCTTAGACATCTCAGCGACATAATCAGGATCAAGTGGTTTCATATAGTGTCTCTTTGTCGTATCCTCTAACGATGTCATATCAGCACCACACAGAGTGTAACCTTCAGGTGCAGTTAGACAACCTCTTATCTCTGCTCCGTAGGGTTTATCAACTGATGGCAGGTTGACCAATGGTCGGGCGTGACGAAAGCGGAGTGTGTTAGTGAACCCTGCAATAGTAGCTTGCACGTATCCATCGTCTTCTGACTCAACCATTGATTTAAGAACTCCAATACGATGAGAAAGAACAGAGAGGCCATCAAGCAAAGCAATAGAGGGTTCCTGTTCAACCAGTTCACGTACTGAGGGACAGAGTTCTCCGTCTTTCCGTACTTGTTCCAATTTCCGTTCATCACCTGTTACCTTGTCCCTTAAGAATTTGAAGGTTCGAGGTTTCCACCCCAGACTAAAGAGCCAATCTTTGACTTGCTCCACAGAGTTAGGATTTGCCCTTTCTTCTCCCACCTTAACCACCAGACTTTGTGTAGATACTGGTTGCCGTTCTTGCTTACAAAGCTCAACCCAGCGTTCCCCATGTGAAGATAGACTACCATCTTTCCTGTGCATGACTTTTGGTTTTTGTCGTGTTGCAAATAGATTACGTTTTGGCATTGCGTCAGCGAGGGCTTCTGTCTTTTCATCTTTCAGGGTCTCCCATTCCTGTAGGTGGGCCTTAGCCTTGTCTACATCTAATTTCCACCGCAGGGTCTCTTGCTCTCTAGCACAGTCCATCTTGAACATAAGGTAGTCAATGAAGCGGTCTTTCTCTTCGCTGTCCTGATATAGTTTGTTCAACTTAAGGTCTAAATCACGATAAAGACGAGAGTTGATCTTAACGTCTTCATTACAGCGGTGGGCATACTCTTCTGGTGTTAGAGTGTTCCAGTCCTTAATAACTGGTTTAGGTACTCCATAGTCCTCTCCGTAGCCCTCAAGCCCATGCCGCATACGATCATGATTAAGATACCACGACAAAGGTAGAGTGTCGATCAAACGAGCCTTAACCTCAACCCCAAGTATCTTTTCCACGGCAGGGATGTCGAACCTGATAATGTTGTGACCAATCAGTGTAGGTGCTTCTGTGAAGAAGATACGCATAGCATCATAGTCGTGGGTATGATGCACATTTCCATCGTCACCCTTCCACGAAAGAACATGTATCTTTGTCATCTGATCTAACAGACCGTCTGTTTCAATATCGAATACTGGCACTATATTACCTCTCGTAGTGTAAATGTATCGTAGTTGAACCGCATCTTACCTGCTGCACCTTCCTCAGAGGATGGACGGTTCTTCTCAATCTTGAGATACGTTGTGTTTCGTTCCTGTAGGTCTTCAGCTTCTTTGTCACGATACAAGTCGATGATAACTGATGCACGTTGACCAATCATCTTACAATACTTGAAGTCACCGTTCTCGTTAGTGTGACCAATACTGACAATACCTACGTTTAATTCTGCTGCAAGTTTAGACAGACGCACTGACAGGTCAGCCAACTGTTGTTCCTTGCTTTCCTCAGATGATCCAGAGATTACATCTTGGATAGGTTCAAAGAACACAAACTTACAACCACAAGCCTGACTAAAGAACCTGATCTGGTCAATCAAATCTTCAGCCCCTTGACCATCACCTAAGTAGAACTGATAGAAGTTCTCGTCTTTAGTGATGTCTTTAATGGCCTGTATGACATCCTCTTCTCGTCCTTTCTCTTCGATCAAATCTCTGCGTGTCAGATTGTCGTTCAAGTGATACGACACAAGACCAAGTAGAGACCGTAGTTTGGTCTCTTCTAAGTGCCATGCAGCAATCGGTACACCATTTGTAATCATACGGTACTCCAGATACCGCATAAGTTCTGTCTTCCCGATCCCTGTAGGTGCTTTAAACACTGTGAAATGGCCTTGCATCAGACCTAAGATTTTGTCGTCCAGACCTTGAATACCTGTCTCTACATACACATGCTCTGGTGTATCGTGATACAACGACAAGAACTGGTCAGAGGTGTTTAGGATGTTCTCAGGTGTATACTTCTTTGCATTCCACCATGCGCCTTTGAACTCTGCTTGCGCCCCATTCTGTAGAAACTCGTTAGCATCCTTGTACTTGTCGTGTGGTACACGATAGACCTTGTTAGGGAACAACTTAGCCATACGATCTGCAAGAGCATTACCTGCGTCATCTGTATCGACAGATAGAATGATCTTCTCAAACCCATCTAACCATTCCTTACAGTTCTCCCAGAGCTTCTTAGAGGGTGTAGCAGAGGGTAAAGAGACAACAGGGTTAGTGTAGCTGCTCTTAAGCATTTGTGCCACTGACAGGGCATCTAGTTCGCCCTCTGTTACCGTTACCATCTTAGACGACCCAGATGTAAACAGGTTCATGCCGAACAGTTCATCACCCTTGAAGCCATCTTTAGTATAGAATGCCTTTTCATCAAGACGACGAACCTTAATTCCCCCACTGGGGTATACATATTCCTGACGATCAGGGAATGTCTTTACACCGTAGTCTTCCATTGTCGTAGCATTGATACCACGCATGGATTGGTAACGACCTGAATCCACAGATTCTATTTTCTTAGGTGTATAATCTATCACATTCATATCATCCCATTCCTTATTCCCACTGGTGGGGTATTTTTCTTTTGCCCAGTCAAACATCTCTCGTCTGGATGGATAACTTGTGTTGCAAGCGTGGCACTTCCCATAACCATCAGTGTTGTAACTGAAAGCATCAGAAGAGCCACACGACACATAAGGACACGGTTTGTGTGCTAATTCTGCCATGTGACTCTCCAGTTTATTTATGATTTACGGCGAGATTTAAACAACACGTTCTTATCACCTTCGCTTGTCAATGTATCAAGCTGCTCACGTTGTCTACGCATAATGTACAATGTTGCATCAGTCATGTTGTTAACACCACCTTGAAACTTAGCCATGTTCTTTTCAACGAACCGTTCTGCATATTCCATGTTACGATCACAGATAGAACCTAGTGCCTCTTGTTCTCCAAACTCATTTGTGTATGGTTTATCTGCAATGTTGAGAAACGCTTGTCGTGCAACGTAATTCTTCGCATCTTTCATAGAACGTCCACCACGTTTGATTAGCTTCTTTGCATTACCAACGCTTGGTTGCATGTCCAAATCTAGACACTGTTGCTTTGCTGTGTTCCATACTGCTGAAATAGTTGTCATATCGGGTCTCCTAGTTTACAACTTTAAGTTCTGGTTTCTCTGTCAAGAAGTCTTGTAATTCTGGTTCCACAAGGTCTAACACTTCCTTTAACGACAAAAACCATTTTGCATAGTCTCTTGCGATACTTAATCCTACGTCATCTTGATCATATCCTTCCATTATTTTATCCAGAAGCACTTGTGCAGCATCTTCTGTATTTCCATTGTACCGCTTACCGTACATCTGTGCGATACCTTTGATTGCACCCATAGCCTCTGACACATTGTATTCTGGTACAGTTGGCATACTTGCCTTACGTTCTTTTACACGCTCAGTGGCTTCAAACGCTGTTATATTCCCACTGTCTAATTCCGTTTTAATATCTTCAAAGACAGGTTCTGACTGCATTTCCTTGTAGTTTGCTTTTGCCTCTTGTACGTCCTTTACTTTTACAGGTTCTGGTGACGACAAAAACCCTTCTGCCAAATCGTCTGGTACAGATGGTGCAGCTAACTCACGTAAGACTGTAAAACTGTTGTGCATACTTTGGTGTGCAGGAAACCGCTCCCCAATCTGCATAAGTTGCAACCTTGTGTTCCTGTGCAAATCAGGGAATTGTTCCTTGCACCACCTACCAAATTCACGGTCACCTTTGTGCATCTCACGACCTTCAAGAAGGTATTTTCCAGCTTTTATGAAATTTTCTACCGCACTTGAAAGATGCGTTCTTACATCATTAGCTACGTCATCAAGTGTTCTCTCTGCCTTTGACATAAGACTATCTAGGTATTCATCGTCATCCATACTTATGTTTCCTTCTCTAGTAGTTTTAGTATACCTAAGCAGAAAACTTAAGTTATACGTAAAGGGGACACTTGCTTATATGTACTTTTTTCGAGTTCTAGCAACCTATGCAACTTAGAAAGTACAGCTTTTTCTCTTTTTGTTACTGCTTGGCGACTTATTTGCAACACTTCTGACACTTCCTGTTGTGTCATATCTTCCCAGAAACGCATCTTCATCAACTTCCAGTCGTCTGCATTCAGGTTAGATACAGCCAGTGATTGTACATAAGCCAACCACTCTTTGTGTTCGTACAAGTCTTCTGTCGATGGTACTTGAGACATATATTCTTCATACTCTACAGAATCACCATACAGTGCCTGTTGTAAGGCTGTAGCAGTCCAACCATCAACATCATCATCAGCGGTCATAGACTTAGCTTTACCTTGCACTGGTACATGTACAATGGCCCTCTTGATGTTGTAGTACTCGTTCATGGCAACGGCTGCTGACTTGTGCAGGATTGCACCATTTGTCTTACCCTCTGCCCTTAACTCAAGGCACTTGATAACACCCTCAGACACTAGATCGTCATACTCTTGCGGATCGTTATATTTCCTCGCAAGGGATCGACACATTTTTATGATATCATCATTATTCATTCTTATTCCTCTCTCAGGCAGAACTCACAGAAATCTGTAGCTGCTATATTCCCACAGGAAACACATTTCTGTGGTTCATCTTCTGTAGTACCAAACTTATATTCTGTTAGTTCATCTTTCTCGTATCTTATATGATCCTCAATAAAGTCATAGACCAACTGCATATCCATGTTAGCTGCTGCACAGTATAATACTAACCTCAGTCCTTCCTCTGCCAGTAATCCACGACAGTGTGCATCCATGTGAAACTTGTATGTGGCACTACCGTCTTCGTGTTCTTCTACTGCCTCTACACCAAGTATTCCTGCATCATTCATTGGTTTTCTCCTTCACGCAAACTAATTGCATTTCCTCTTGTACCTGATCCTCGTATAATTCAAATGCATAAAAGCAATCATACATAGACTTGTACTTATCTATAATTTCCACTGACGGGGTACCTTGGTAAACCCACACTAATACCAGAAACCAAGTCATTCTTCTTGGTCCATCAGTGCTGCCCACGACACAGGGTACAGCTTCAACATTTCACCATAGATCACAGAGGCAACAATGCGTGTCTCTGCTTGTGTATCCTTAGCACAACGTAGCTTACACATGTCAGCCCATGCGTCTAACGATCCAGACCAATACCACGAAGTCATCATGTTCTGTGGTAAGATGGATCGTGCCTGTTCAGGTGCAACACCTTCCTTGATCATCATGTCATAAGTTGATAAGGCATTACGTAAGGTCGCATGAAACATCATTTCAGCTTCTTGGCTAATTTCCATCGGACCCCCTGAACCCTGCTTAGAGTTCTCAGGTTTCTCACGCCAATAAGGCTCATAGAACTCTGGTTCATACTTCACGTAGCGACGACTAATCTCATTCCAACGTAGGAACTTATGTTTCACTAACTGTCGGGCGACAAACACTGGTGCATCCACACGGAAGGTAGCAAACCCATGTCCAAATGGGGACGTATGTTTATGCTTTGCTAGAAAGCTGATTAGGCGTATATCCTTGTCACTGAGGACACGAAATTCCCCTGAGTGTATCTGACCACGCCAGTCAGAAGTATTAGCGTAGGACACTCGTGCAGCACGTACAACCGTAAGGTCATCACCCATATGCTCAATCAGGTCTACGTTGATTTCACCTTTTTTCATCAGGCTGTTCTCCTTTGTGTTTACGTTTTCTGTTAGGGACAGGTTTCTTTTTGTCGGGTACTACCCTTGGTTTGTACTTAGGATGCCTAAGTGCTTTTGCAACAGGGTTTAGTCGTTTTATTTCCATTCCTTTCTCACTTTCCAGTATACCCAACACTCTGAGCAATGGTCTTTACCTATGAGCAGGTCGATTAACCACACTAGGTTGGGTCTCTTGTCCTTTTTCCACTGCCAGTTACGAGCAGAGAATGTTTGGTTGTTGCTGCCCCCTAGTATTACGTTCAACAACACAGATAAGGCAGTGACCAGTCTAAAACAATATCTCGTTATTTTCATCGTAGGGGTTCCTGTAGTAGCCTTTAGCCATGCAGATACTGCGTGAGTCTGTTATTTCTTCTAATGCCTCTATTTCCGTTGTGGGTAGTAGACCTAGTAACATCAGTTCATTTTCCATCTGGGGCGGTATAGAATACGTGTGATCCATATTTCCCTGTCTCCTTAAAGTGTTTAGCCCAATAGGGTTTAACGTAGGTTGCATGATAGTGTGTAGCACCAGATGTAATGTCAGGTACAGTACCATTCAATACATCATACGCAACTAATGTTGCCAATGCCCATGCACGAGGTTCTGTTGGTGTATCAGATTTTCCATCGCAGTACCATGAGAACTGGCATTTGTGTTTACCCTTTTCGTATCCCTGCTTAACGACATCACAGACACTGTTAGGGTATCTATCGGACATTACACGGTTCATTACCACATGGGCTACTGCATATTGTCCGATAGTATGGTCACTACGTGCCTCGTGATACACATTCATCGCAAGGCACATGAGAACACTGGTCATCATGATTCTATCACAATCTGTTTTACACGATTAACATTGAATGAACGCCATGCTTCTTTCCATATGTCAATCACTGGCATGTTCTCTACTTCTTTGAACACTGGACGATCTGGTTGGATCATCATTGCGTCCATCTCACGTTCTTCACCATCAGCCTTGTCAAAGACAACATGGAATGTTCTATTGTATCCAATCTTTGTAAGTGTTTGAAGTACAACATCTTTTGCAACATAGTTAGTCATAGTGATTCTCCTGATTCGTTTGTTTCTAACAATTAACATAGTTGTTTTTGAACTTAACTTCAATACCTATTGCATCTGGATAATGTTGATAAGTTTCCTCTAGGGTATCTGCTACTTTAAAAACATTTTCTCTGAACTTATCATCACTCTGCCAACCACCCATACGAAATGGAATAATAGTTAATAGATGACCAGTTTCATCCTCAAAAAATGGCTTATCTATTGTTTTAACCCATATCTCTGCATCTGCGTATTCTGTGTCTGGAATAATGATACCCATGATGATTCTCCTTTTCTACTGTTCCTGTTTAAGACTGTACGGAATAAATCTTTCTCCGTCAAGTGCCTTTAGTTCAAATTCGCAAGTTTCTTGCAGGTGTTCAGCACGTAGCATAGCAGCTACACGACCATACTTACGACCAACCCATAGGGGTGTAATGGAATGGTCTTTGTGTAAGATAGATATGATATAGTGGTTAGTCATCGTATCCATGATCTTTTTCTCCATACGGTTTTTCATTGTAGCCTTCCATGTATGCTTCTAATAGATATACGTCTGAGGTGTTTGGGTTAGGACGACGACCATAATAAGCATTGATCGCCCCACGTTCATATTCTGCTCCTATTTTGTCTTGGTACATTGCGTTTACTTTACCCATTATGATTCTCCTTTCTGATAACGAACAGATGCCCTTTGGCATCTTCTATTTGCCATGCGTTAAACAGTTGATCATAGTCATCCTCTGGGTGGGCTACATATACTTTGAACCCTTCTGCTAATGCATGAAGTGCAAACTCATCATTATATGTAGTATGTTCAAATACCATTACATCTTTCTCCGTTCTAAAGTACCATTGTCCATCTTCACCTACGTATGGGTCGCCTACTTTCATGTGTACCTCCTAATTTCCACTGCGGGGGTGATTCGTAAGTAGATTACTAATTTCCACTGGAGGGGTCAACCCTAATTTCCACTGGAGGGGTATGTCCTTATTTCCACTGGAGGGGGTACTACCCAAAATTCCAGTCGTATACCCAAATTTGCCCGAATCAATACAAAAGGGTAGGTTCGCTATACCAAAGGATAGGTCAATAGTACGAAAGTATAGGTTGACAGGATATTTAGTATATATACCGATTCGGGTAGTGATTCGTATATCCAAATTTGCTGTCAATGGCACAAAAGGATAGTTGACAAGGGAATCAGGATAGTGTGGCTGAAATACAACGATTCGCAAGTATTTTTCGCTTGACTCGTGAATCCGATTGACGGACGACAGCGAATCAGATAACCGCACGACCGAATCAGTCATTCCCGACAAAAAGAGTCGGCTATGCATTTTTTGCATAGGTGATATGCATTTTGTGCAATACACTTTTAAGGCGACTCCGACTGATTCGTAGATAACCCCAGATCAAACACTGATTCTAGGTCTGGAGTCAATAGGGTCTGAGAGGCTCTAAAACGGCCCTCAGAGTGCCGAAAGCCTTTTCGGGTACCCTAGGTCATAAAAAACGCTTTACCCCAAAAATCGACCCATTGTATAGCCTCTATATACCAAAGGATAGGTTTTATATACTTTAGGATAGGTTTACAGGTCTGGCGAATCAGGCTAAATTGATTCCATCGAAACGACAAAACAAGGAGTCAAAAATGTCAGTAGATATTAAAGAACAGTTGTCACATATTTTAGACACTCAGCGTAATCAAATGTGGACAATGATTGAAGCACTACCGAATCGCCAGTATAAGACTCAAGCGAGTCAGGATTTAGATTTAATCGAATTGTCAAGAAGAATTGAAGCCTACCTTGCAACAAAAAAGGCAATGCAAAAAGCATAAAATAACGCTTGACCCTAGCTAACGAATCGGCTAGGGTCTAATTATCGAAAGAAACAAGGAGTCGATACAATGGAAAAACTAGTTCAAGCATGGATTGAGTCACCAACTGAAAAGAACGCAATGCGCATTTTTAACCACGCCAAAAAGTATCCGTTTTCAGTTATTATGGTTAATTGGCCCTTATATAAAGAAATGAATGAGGCACTAGAATCCCTTAAATAAGGGCTTGACCCTAGCCAACGAATCGGTTAGGGTCTACCTATAACAACAAACAATGGAGTCAAACCTATGAAAAACCTTTTAATCCAAACCGCAGCCTTTTTGATCTGGTGTTTCACCTTAGTGGTCGTATGTTTTGCGCCTTTTGTCTTTGATGGTGCCGAGGCAATCGCCGCCATGTTGTGCGCTACTGTTGCGGCGTTTAGCGTCCTAACGATTGTATTTTGGGAGTCGCTTTAGGGGTTGACCATACCCACGAATCACCGTATATATAACATATCAACACAGACAAAAGGAACAAAACAATGATCAACGACTTTTCACTAACAGAATACTGCAACTCAATCGCAGATGATATTTTCGCAGATGCACCCACATTTGATGACGCTATGGACTGGGCAACAGAGTCCGCAGATGGTAGCGAATACGTTATCTATTACGCTAAAGCACACGACTTGTGCCGCAACTGTGATACGACACAGGGTGAAGAGTTCGTAGCTGAGTGCTTCAGTGATACCCCCATGTCATATGACGACATGGCTTGTCGTATCGCCTACGGTGAGATTTACAACCGCATACAGGCTAGACTCTGGGCAATGAATGAAGAGCAAGCCGCTTAATCTTTCACATAAGTTGACTCCCTAACTGGTCGGCCCTTGGGTCGGCCCTTTTTTGTTCCCGACTCAACTAGTTGGGTATTATTTGAACGCTTGTTCAATACCTATAATTTGAACGCTTGTTCAATTAAACGATTCGTAGAGACCTGCCGATTCGCCCTAAGTGTCAAGCAAAAATGTTTGTCAACCCCTAATTTTATACCAAAGTGTTGCAAAAATGTTACACATTACCCCAAAGTATACCTAAGCTATACCAAAGTATAGTCCAATGGGGCCCCTTGGGATTATCCACCTATCCTTTCGGGTGGTGGTGTATACCCCTACATCTACAACATAAGAAAATTAGTTCAGGTGTGACCAAATGTCACATATACCAAATAGTCACAAAGTTGTAACAAATATTGACAACATCGGCTACCTTCTTAAGAATCACCTACAAAACGACAAAAAAGATTCGTTAGAAAACAACAGTTTATAAAAAAGTTTAAATTTGTGGTAGCAAAACCACGAAAAAAGTACATATATATAAGTGAAGACACTATACTTAAGTATATACATAAGATACTTTCTTATAGTTTAATATACTATCTAGTTTATATATACTTAATAGTTAGATTACTTAAGTTATATACATAAGTATGTTTTGTCGTTCTCACTCAACCAAGACGTAACTTTCCAAGTTGGTTAAGCAGAGTATGGTTTTGCCGATGGGTGAGGACTACTAAATATACTTTTATCCTTGTCGTGATACAAATGATCCCAGCAATCCCATATAGTGAAGTTATAGCCAAGAAGGTTAAAGAGGGCATACGTAATGGTGTGTCTGTTAAAGATATCCTTGCGTCTATTCAGAAGTACCAGAATGCTCCTAGCAGTACGGCTACCTTCTATAAGTTATATGGACAGGATATAGCTGACACTAAAGCTGCTATAGTTGGACAAGTAGGTTCTGTCGTTATACAACAGGCATTAGAAGGAGACTTTAAGTCTCAAGAACTATTCCTACGTAGTAAAGGTGGATGGTCACCAACATCTACAGTAAACGAGCAAGAGCTATCAGAAGACCCTGACACTGATGAATCTGCTATTGACTCCCTAATTACCCTCTTAGGAAAGAAATCCCCCGATGCAACCTCAGACGAAGATAACGGCTGACGTATTACGTAGTCTTCCTGATGAGGAAGTAGCTGCTATCTTAAAAGAGCTAGGCCCAAAGAAAGCGGAAGAGCTAAGACATGATTGGGGATTTTGGGCTAGACCTGAGCAACTGGAGCCTGAAGGTACATGGAACACATGGGTCGCCTTGGCAGGACGTGGTTGGGGTAAGACTAGAGCAGGTGCAGAGTGGGTTCGCCATCGGATTAGAAGCGGTGACAAGATTGTACACTGTGTCGCCCCTACCAAAGGTGATGTCAGACGAGTTATGGTTGAAGGTGACTCTGGCCTTCTGAATGTATGTTGGAGTGGTGATGAGACGTATCGTGGTAAACACATTGGTTATCCTGTTTGGTCTCCCACAAACAATAGCTTAACATGGGAGAATGGTGCTAAGGCGGTATTCTTCTCAGCAGAAGACCCAGAACGTCTTCGTGGACCACAGGCTTACAGTGCATGGTGTGATGAGCTTTGTGCTTGGCGTAATGCACAAGACACTTGGGACATGATGATGTTTGGTCTACGTCTAGGTAAACACCCTAAAGTGTTTGTGACTACTACCCCCAAGACTACAAAACTAATAAGAACAATCCTAGACGATGAAAAGACGACGATCAGTACAGGCAGTACGTATGATAATGCTGCTAATCTTGCTGACACTTTCCTTGATGCAGTCCGCAAAACCTATGAAGGTACACGTCTTGGTCGCCAAGAACTTTATGCCGAAATACTTGACGAAGCATCGGGTGCTTTATGGAACAGAACTCTCTTAGCTAAATGCGAGATTGAGAAAGACGAAGTTCCCCAGCTTAGTCGTATCGTTATTTCCATCGACCCTGCTGTCACTGCTAATGCAGAATCAGACATGACAGGTATTGTCGTAGCAGGAATTGACGTAAATGGGATAGCCTATGTGCTAGAAGACCACACTGGTCGTTATACACCGCAACAATGGGCATCCAAAGCTATACAGTTATATAGAGATCACATGGCTGATCGTATTGTAGCTGAACGTAACCAAGGTGGTGATATGGTACGCCATACGCTACACACAGAGGATGAAACAGTTCCTATAAAGCTCGTCCACGCTTCTAGAGGGAAGATGGCACGGGCTGAACCTGTATCTGCACTATACGAACAAAGTAAAGTAAAGCATGTGCGGGGATTAAATGATTTAGAAGATCAGATGGTACAGTGGGAACCTTTAGGGTCGATAGGCTCACCAGACCGTCTTGATGCTTTAGTTTGGGCTTTAACCGACCTCTCACTTAACGGATACGCAAAACCACAACTAAAACTAGCGTACTCCAGTGCCAAGGGTTTAATTTGACTCTTAAGTTATATTAAACCTAGATAGTAGGTATAAAAAGAATCATGGCAAAGAAACTTTCAGAAACGGAAGCAACCCAGATACTAGGGATTGCAGGTGACAATACACATAACGGTCAAATCCGTGCAGATGAGTTTCTACCAGAGCTTCGTGGCAAACGTGCTATCCGTAAGTATCGTGAGATGCGAGATAACGACAGTACTATTGGTGCTGTTATGTATGCGACAGAGCAAGTCCTACGTGATGTAGACATTAAGGTTATGCCAGCAAACGATAGTGCTGAAGCTCAACGTGAAGCTGACTTTGTAAAGACTATCTTTGAGGATATGGATCACACTCTAGATGATCACATCTCAGAGGCTTTGTCGTCCCTAACATATGGCTTTGCTTGGTTTGAGGTGGTATATAAGCGTAGAGGTAGCCCAACCAGTCGTTCAGACAAGTCACGGTCTAAGTTTACTGATGGACGTATTGGTGTACGTAAGATTGCTTCTCGTGCGCCTTGGACGATTTCTAAGTTTGATGTAGACCAGAAGACTGGCGATGTCTTAGGTGTTCACCAAGAAGGGTCAGGGTTTAACAATACTAGCTATATTCCTACTCGTAAGTCTTTATATTATCGCACTACAGCTATTAACAACGATCCTTCTGGTCGTTCTATACTTCGCAATGCGTACACTTCTTACGAATACCTTAACAATTTACAGAGCATCGAAGCTATCGCAGTTGAACGTGAACTTGCAGGTATTCCTGTGGCTCGTATTCCTGCTGAGTACCTTAGTCCTGATGCTACTTCCGCACAGTCTGGGTTTGTCGGAAACCTGCAGCAGATACTCAGAGATGTTAAGTTTAACGAGCAAGGATATATTATCCTGCCCTCCGACACCTATCCCGATAAAGACGGAAGTCCTACCTCCAATAGGCTCGTAGATGTTGAGCTAATGGCATCTAATGGTAAACGTAACATTGAGATTGATCCGATTGTTAAGCGTTACCAACATGACATTGCTCGTTCAGTCCTTTCAGAGTTTCTTATGCTTGGTGGTGGCAACACTGGTTCCTATGCACTATCCAAGTCTAAGACAGACCTGTTCCTTCGTGCGCTTGAGAGTTACATCCAAGCCATAGTCGATGTTCTCAACAAACAGTTGGTAGAACGCCTATGGGAGTTGAACGGTCTGAACTATGATCTCATGCCAACAGTAGTTGCTGGTGATGTTGCTCCACACGATCTACGTGAGATTGCAGCCTTCTTGAGAAACTTGAATGGTGCAGACATCAACGTAAGTGATCATCCAGAGGTTATCCAAGACTTGATGGATATTGCTGAACTAAGATATGAACAAAAAGAAGAAGTAGAACAAGAGGAAGAAGATGGCAACGCTGAATGATAGAGTATTTGATAATGGCTTGTCTGTCCTCGACACTGAAGCTAACCGTATTGACCTAACCTCACAAGAGGCAACAACTTACACAGAGGCAACCGCAACTTATAGTTTAGGCAACTCAACAAGCCTCTCTATTGCTTCCCCCTCTGATCGTGCAGGTGGTGGACGAGAGGTTGTCGTAGCAGCTATATCTGACGGTTCAATCACAGGGGATGGTACAACAACGCACTATGCTATTGTTGATACGGTAAACTCTCGATTATTAGCAACTGGTGAATTAACAGAAAGCCAAGTTGTTTCGACTGGTAACACATTTACTCTAGGGTCATTTACTATCGGTATTCCTGACCCTGCATAATAAAGGTCATGTCCCATGACACGCAGGGTATTACAGGAAAATAATGATTTAATACTTACAGAAGCCAGTGACAATCTGGCACTGAATGTTCCTGACTTTAATAGGATATTACAAGAGAATGGTTACTCACTTCTAACAGAAGCAAGTGAGATAATCATAAATGACAATTTTGTCACTGCTATTGATACTGTCACAGGAAACCCTGTTGTACAGACCACAACGATAGATCAGGGACACACTTTATTAGCTGATAATCTGGTAACTGGTAATCCAGTCTTACAGACAACAGCAATAGCTCAAGACCACGATTTAGTCTTAGATAATATTACCACTGGTTCTGTCGTTATACAAACAACGGCAATTAATCAGGACCATCAATTATCTGGTACTGTTGTTGTCACAGGAAGCCCTGTACTACAAACAACAGCTATTGAACAAGACCACAACCTAGTTCTTGATAGTATTACCACTGGTGTTGTGAATGTAGCTCAAGTAGCTCTAACACAAGATCACGATTTAGAGCCAATAGGTTTCGTTACAGGGTCTCCTGTAGTTCCTATAGCAAATATGGATGAAGAGGAGACAGTAGAAGCTCCTTCGTTCATCACTGGCGCACCAGTCTTAGGTTCACCTGAACTCAAACTTAACGACTTCACGGCCTACAACATTACAACTGGTCGTCCAGTACTTGGTAAAACCTACGACCCACTCAACACAACACTTAAAGAAATCAAGGAAATCGAAGATATGTTTGGTGGTTGGCAAAGACGTGCATATGAAGTCCCTGATGGACGACTTGTACAAGCTGAACGTGAGATATATCGTACCTTTGGTGAACAAGTTTCTGTTGATAAGAAAGCCAAGTCTCTTATTAAGTTTGGTAAGTCTGCAGAGATGTCTGTCGATACTTTACAGACAGTTTGGACTGTCGGTGGGCATGAAACTTACGTACCAGCAGACACTATCACTCATATTTCTTCGTCGTCCCCCTCTGACACCCAAGAGATATTACTAGAATGTCATACTGTAGAAGGAACTGGAACTGATAGTAAGTTTAGCTTCTTGACACAGGTAGTCACTCTTGATGGTCAGAATAAAGTTGCTCTTAATGTTCCAGTGGCTCGTGTATCTCAAGCGTATAATAACAATGGTACAGAGCTACAAGGTCGTGTTACAGTTTATGAAGATACAGCAATCGTTGGTGGTGTCCCAAGTGATGCAAGTAAGATACATATAGACATTCCAGCAGGTTTACAGTCTTCACTTAAAGCAGCTACAACCTTTAGTGATAAAGACTACTATATTCTCACTGGTGGGTTTGGCTCCGTGTCAATCAAGCAAGACGCTGCTGCTGATTTTTATCTAGAAGTTAGAGATGCAGGTAAAGTCTTCAGACAGGTTGCAGCTATTTCAGCCTCATCAGGTGGACCTTGGAATGTAGAACTAGACCCTGCAGTTATTATACCTAAGAATGCTGATGTTCGTATCACTGCAGAGACTTCAACAAACAACGCTGTTGTATATGGCGTATTTAAAGGTTACTTAGCAAAGGTTATCTAGATGCCTAAGACAGCACTAAAGAACAAGATGGAAGCCCACAACAAGAAGTCTAAGCATAAAGTTACTATGCGTATGCTAGAGGCTGTTTATGATCGTGGTGTTGGTGCTTACCGTACAAACCCTGCTAGTGTTCGTCCTAACGTCAAGTCACCTGAACAGTGGGCTATGGCTCGTGTTAACAGCTTCCTGCGTATTGTAAGTGGTTCTAAGTCTGCTAATCATGATAAAGACTTGTTACCCTCATCTCATCCCTCGTCATCTAAGAAGAAGATGCTAAAGGCACAATATGCGAATGACGTATTCACAACAGAGATGGAAGCACGTAGTCGTTCTATGGATATGGGATTAGGTGGTACAATTCACGTACATGAATACAATGGTCAGGCAGTCTACATGCCAGCTATTAATCACGACGAATATTTGGACTATTATGAAGACCTAGCAGAACGCAATGCAGAGCTTGCAGGGGTAGACTACCCAGAAGAGGAAGAAGGCCACTCAGTGGACCGCTTAGAGGCTCTCAGGGTCATCGTACAAGAGATTATGAAAGAAGAATTTGCCAAGGCTGAATACCAAGGCGAAAAAGTAACTTTAAACAAGCCTCGCCGTATTCAAGGTGGTAACAAAAAGTTTGAAGTGTTCGTGCAAGATGGCGACAAGGTAAAACGAGTTACCTTCGGTGACCCTAATATGGAAATTCGTAGGGATAACCCAAAGGCTCGTGCTAATTTCCGTAGTCGTCATTCGTGTGATACTGCAACAGACAAAACCTCTGCTCGTTACTGGTCTTGTCGTATGTGGGAAGGAGGCACTAGCGTGTCTGAACTAACAAAATCAGTTGAGGGACAAATCCTCAAGGCTGATGAAGAACAACGCATGGTCTATGGTTGGGCCTCTGTAGTAACCGAAAAGGGTGAAGCAGTAGTTGACCGCCAAGGCGATGTAATAGAACCTGACACATTAGTACGTGCTGTAAATAAGTTTATGGAGCATGTTCGTGTAGGTAAAGAGATGCACAAAGGGGATCAGATTGGGGCGGTTATCCACTCCATGCCAGTCACTAAGGAGATTGGTGAATCCCTTGGCATACAGAGTGACCGTGAAGGTTGGATCGTAGCGTTTAAAGTATATAACGATGACGTTTGGGCCAAGGTCAAATCTGGTGAGTTAGCGGCCTTCTCTATTGGGGGTCGTGCAATCAAGGAGGACTATGATGCCTAACCTTTTGAAACAGCTTGAACTGGATGAACTATCCTTAGTGGATCGTCCTGCCAATGCACAGGCAATGGTCTCCTTGTTCAAGCGTGATGATTCCAATGGAGATAACATGGAACAAGAAGTAGATAAAATGTCAGACGACCTAAAGGCAAAGCTAAAGCCTTACATGGACAAAGGCATGACTGAAGATGAAGCTATGAAGGCTTACGAAGCAGAAATGAAAAAGTCTGAAGCAGTAGAAATCGACGAGCTTGACATCGTTAAAGCTGAGAACGATGCTCTTAAAATTCAGAATGAAGACCTTCGTAAGGCTCTTATTGAGAATGGCTTTATTATTAAGTCTGATTCAATCGAAAAGAAAGTTGAACCAGAGTACATTGAGTACGAAGGGGAACAAATCAATAAAGCAGATGTACCTGCGGTTATTCTAAAAGCACTAGAAGAAGCTGAACTAGCTAAAGCTGATGCGGAACTAACTAAACGTGCAACAACTGCTCTACCACATTTTGCAGAAGACGTTGCTAAGTCTTTGGTTGCAGAGTTTGGTGAAGTAGAAGCTGTAATGGAAGCCTTGAAAGCTGCAGATGCGACATTCGCAGAAAGCATGGAAGAGGTAGGAAAGTCAGACGCAGATGGCGAGTTCTCAACTGCTACTGACAAAATGGAATCTCTTGTCAAAGCCTATATGGAAGAGAACAAGATGAAAAAGGGTGACTACGCCAAAGCATACGCTGCCGTAGCTAAAACCGACGAAGGTAAAGCCCTAATCAACAAAAGCTATAAAGGGGAATAATTATGGCTGTAATGCAATCCCGTGATACACGGACATTCATTGCTGGCGAAGACCTATCGTCGGCACAATTTAAATTCGTAACACTAGAGTCAGATGGTCAAGTAGACCTAGCTGACGCTGCTGGTGAAAACGCAATCGGCGTTCTTTTGAACGATCCTGCATCAGGTGAGGCAGCGACAGTTGCTGTATCTGGTAAGGTCATGGTAACTTCTGGTGGCACTATTGCTGCTGGCGCACAAATTCAAACAGATGCTTCTGGTGATGCTTTAACAGCAGCAGCAGGTGATGTCGTTCTAGGTTATGCTTTGGAAGCAGCGGTTGATGGTCAAGTATTTGCCATTGAGTTGATCCAAGGCGGCAACGTAGTACCATCGTAACCAGCAATAGGAAGGATATAGAACAATGCCATTGCTAACACCAAATTCGGTACATATCGATCAGCCGTTGACTAACCTCACAATCGCTTATGTACAAGACCAAGCTAACTTTATCGCTGATAAGGTTTTCCCAACAGTAGGCGTAGACAAACAGTCTGACAAATACTACATCTATGACCGTGACAACATGAACCGTACAGGTGACGTGAAGGCTCTTGCGCCTCGCACAGAAGTCAACCGTATCGGTATGTCACTATCAAACTCTTCATTCTATGCAGATGTCTACGGACTAGGCATGGACTTCGACCAGCAAACTCTTGCTAACGAAGATGCGGCACTAGACATCCGTGCAGCAGGTGCGCAGACACTAACAAACCGTCTGTTGATCCATCGTGAAGAGCAGTTCGCAACCAACTTCTTTGCCACAGGTATCTGGGGTACAGAATACACAGGTGTTGCTAACGCAGACAACGACACAGCAGCAGAGGTCACACAGTGGTCTGACTACACAAACTCAACACCAATCGTTGACGTAACAACTGCTCGTCGTTCAATGCAACTAGCTTCAGGCGGCTTCAAGCCAAACACAATGGTTGTTGGTAAAGAAGTACGTGACATCCTAATCAACCACCCAGACATCCTAGCACGTCTGAACGGTGGTGCAACTGTCACAAACACTGCACTTATCACTAACGCTAAGTTGGCTGAAATCTTTGAGGTAGAGAACTTCTACGTCATGGAAGCAGTTAAAAACTCATCTGTAGAAGGTGTCGCAGAAAGCAACGCATTCATCGGTGGTAAAGCTGCATTGTTGGTACACTCACCTGCATCAGCAGGTTTGATGACACCAGCAGCAGGTGTAACCTTCGCATGGAACAACCTACAAGGTGTAAACAACTTGGGTGTCACTGTAGAATCATTCTCAGACGATGCTCTTAAGCGTATGCAAGTTGCTGAACATATCCAAGTTAAAATGTCATACGACATGAAAGTCACAGGTGCTGACTTGGGTGTATTCTTTAACACTGTTGTTGTTTAATATATTATTACTGGGGGCTGCTTCGGTGGCCCTCATATTCCCTCACCCGACATAAGAGGTTATCATGTTAAGACAAGAAGAAATGCCTCTTCAGCTAGACCGACCAGTGTTTGTTAAAGTACCCTTTACTGCAGGTGGTCGTCAACTGAAGAAGAACCAAGAGTTCAAGTGGAAAGAACTCAGTGTTGACGAGAAGACAGTTTTGACTTTCTATAATCAACGTATGATTTACCACAACTCTGATTTAGAAATAGAACGTAAAGTTGGTGACGGACTAGAAGAGCTAGATGTAACTGGATTACACGCTGTTGTAGATAACATCAACACTAAGGTTAAAGCTAAGACAAGCTCACAAGCTGACTTTGACCGTAAGAAATGTAAGAAATCTAAGATTGCAGATAAGCAACGTGGATTGATTAGAAGCTGGCGTAGAACATACGGACGATATGAGGTAGACTGATGGCTTGGAGCTACGACGAAACTGATCTAGGTACAACAACGGCATCTGGTCGGTTGAACTCTGTTCGTTTATTGCTTGGCGATACAGATACGAATGATCAACAGGTAAAGAACGAAGAAATCACTTTCGCTCTAGCTCAAAGTAATGACAATATCTACTATGCAGCAGCTTGGTGCGCTAGAACAATAGCCTCTCAATATGCACGTAAGGTAAATACACAATTAGATGGCGCACTAAGTGCAGACTATAGTGATCTATCAAAACAGTACAGTAACCTAGCAGAAAACCTAGAATATCAGGGTAAGAAGTCTGGTGCTGTTGTAGGTATCAAGGCTGGTGGCATAAGCAAAACTGTTATTGATACTGTTAGAGCTAACACAGATCGTATAACTCCATCATTTCGTCGTGACCGCTTCCGTAATCCTCCAAGTTATAGTGGTGATGAATACGGCTCAGACTATGATTAATAGGGGGCATAGATGTCTTTCAGATCGTTTGACCTTTATAATCTAGTTAATGACTTTGGGGAAAGTGTAACACTACGCAAAGTTACAACAGAGGGTACGTATAATCCTGCTACAGGTTCTCTAGAGAGTGAAGCTACAACAGATTATAGTATCACTGCGTATTTCTACAATTATGACGAAGGTATTATCTTTAACGTAGATCAAGTTCGTCGTGGTACACGTAAGTGTGTTATTTCTGCTCTGGGGTTAGCTGTAGAACCTGACGATGAAGATCAAATCATAGGTAATGGTGATACAGTTAAGATTGTAAGTGTTCGCACAATATTTTCTAATGGGACTAAACTTTGTTACATTTGTGATGTGAGAGAATAATGCTTAAAACTACATTTAAGATTAATCCCTCGTTACGAAAGAAGTTTGCTGCATTAGAACAAAGAGCAGAAGATGCTGTAAGAGATAAGCTAGTAGATATAGCACAGACAGCAGTTTTATATTCACCTGTAGATACTGGTGCTTATGTAACTTCATTTTCTTATACTGTAGGTGCTGGTCGTCCAAGGGGAAAGTCCTCTAGAAATAAACCTACAAATCAGAATGCAGAGGCAATGCGTAAAGAGGGTTTAGGTAATCTTGTTTCAGATATAAACAAAGTACCTAACCTACTTAATACGACAGCCATAACACTAAGAAACGGTTCACCTCACGCCCCTGCCGTAGAATATAAACATGGATATCATGTGTTTGCTAAAGTAAGGAATATTCATGGCTAGTATACATAATGATATTCGTGCTGCTTTAGAAACAAAATTGTCTAATGTTTCTGGTCTACCTGACATTGCATATGAGAATGTTTCTTTTGATCCGACGACAGGTACAAGCTATGTCAAGTGCCAGTATGTCCCGACACTCCGTAGACCTGCTGTAAGAGGTACAAATCCACAACAGAGATACCAAGGTGTATTTACTGTTCTTGTTTATACCCCAGAAGGAAACGGCCCAGCTACTGCTGATGATTTAGCTAACAAAGTTATAGAGGCTTTTGAGGCAACGACAGACATTAGCTTTACTAACTCATCCGATGAGACAATCATAGTGTCCATAGATTATGCTGAACGGCAGCAAGGCTTTGTGGACAGTCCTTGGTACTATATTCCGATTGATATCGGCTGGTACATATACAATTAATTAGGAGAATATAAATGGCCTTCGCACAGGGTTCTCGTTCCACGCTGTCATATATTACCGAAACGACTTTCGGTACGACACCTGCTGGAAACTTCCAAAACTTACCTTTCAACACACACTCACTAAACCTAACTCGTGATCGTGTTGCTGGTAATGAAATTCAAGCTGACCGTATGACACGGGTTGACCGTCAAGGTAACAGCCAAGTAGGTGGTGACATCGTTGTTGACCTACGTGATGGTGACTTTGATGAGTTCTTAGAATCTGTTATGCTTAACACATGGGACACAAGCCCATCGTCAGCACCAGATGTACTAAAAGTTGGTACAACACCTAAGTACTTCTCTATCGAAGACTACGCTGCTGACATCGATCAAGCTCGTTTGTTTACTGGTTGTACAGTATCTACTATGGGTATCTCTATGGCACCAAACCAGATGGTTACAACAACCTTTGGTATTATTGGTTCAGACATGAGCATGTCAGCTACAGAGAAGACACAAGATGCTTCATCGTCAGCACAACCATTCGATGCTTACTCAGGTGATTTGGCTATCGGTAACGTAGGTTCTTCATCTTCTGCCGCTATCATCACAAGTATTGACTTCACAGTTAACAACAGCTTCTCACCTACATTCGTTATTGGTAGCTCTGCAGCACCATCTTTAGAATATGGTATGTCACAGGTTGAAGGTACTTTCACTGCATACTTTGAAGATGCTGCATTGATTAACCGTTTCTTGAATGAGACTGAAAGTGAATTGGTTATCACAGTTAATGACCCATCAGCAGCTAACGAATATGAGTTCATGTTCCCACGTATCAAAGTGAACTCTGCTGATGTTGGTGTTGATGGCCCACTAAGCCGACTAATCACAATGTCTTTTGTTGCTCTATATGACAGCACAGAAGGCACAAACTTTAAGATCAGTCGTCCTGAGACTGCGTAATCCCTAGCTAGGGCGAGGGGTGCTGGTGTCGGGTCTGGCATCCCTCACACTTAACTACCCGATAATCCCGTAAACAAGGAAACTCGACATGGACTTGAAAGATTTAACACCAAGCAGTGACACTGTAGAAGCTACTATAGTACACCCTGCTACTCTAGAAACACTTACCAATGATGATAAGTCTCCTATGACTATCACACTACATGCACCACATTCTAAGGCTTACAAATCTGCTATACATGAGCAGACAAACAAACGCCTTAAGAAAGCGCAAGGTAAGAAAAGCCTAGAGGTTACAGCAGAGGAGCTAGAGGACGCTGGCTTGGAACTCTTAGCTAAAGCAACCAAAGGTTGGAATATCACATTTGATGGTGAACAACCAAAGTTTAGTGCTACAAAAGCTAAGGCCATCTACTCAGAAGTATTTTGGCTACGTGAACAAATTGAAGAGGCTCTGAATAGCTCTCTGGATTTTATGAAAGTGTAGTATCAGACTTATGTGAATGGGCAGGACATCAGTTCAAACTGAATAAGCCCACAGAGTCAGGTACTACAGAACGTGAACACTTAGAAGAAGTAGAAAGGCAGACTGGACGTAAGATTGAAGCATTGGAACCCCCGACAGAATTTCCAGTTCTTATATCTCATGTCTGGTCTGCCTTTATTACATTAAGCAACAGTAGGTCTGCTGGTTTCTCAGGCCCAAACCCGATAACATACGAACAGATTAAGGCGTGGAAAGAATTGACAGAGACACCACTTGCATCTTGGGAAGTAGAAGCAATCAAGCGTCTAGATGTCGTATACTTAGGGGTAGCTAATGGCTAATGATTTAGAACTCAGGGTTGGCGTTGTAGGTGGGGATGACCTACTGAAAGTAACCAACAGCTTTATGAAAATAGAGCGAGAGGTAAAGAAGTTAGCTAAAGCCCAAACTAAAGCGCAAATTGACTCTGTTGCTATGGCTAAAGCCATAAACCAACTAAGAGACCGACTTGTAGGTATGGGCTTTAGTGCTAAACAAGCAGAGGCGGCTATACTACGGCTTTACAATGCCGAAATTAAGACTATTAAGGCTACAAAAGACTTAACTCAAGCTCAAATGGCGGCTACTAAATCTAGTAATCGTATGGGTGTAGTTACTCAGCAAGTAGGTTATCAGGTATCTGACTTTGCGGTTCAAGTTCAAAGCGGCACTAATGTTGCAGTAGCATTTTCTCAGCAAGCCTCACAGTTAGTAGGCGTTTTACCTTTAGTTGCTGGTAGCTTGGGTTTAACAACTAAGGCTGCTATAGCTTTATCTGCTGGTTTAGGTATTGCAATACCCTTAATAAGTTCTGCCGCTATGGTCTTCATGAACATGAAGAAAGAAGCAGATGATGCTGCTGATAGCACAGACATCCTTGAAGATAGAATAAAGTCATTAGATGAAAAATTAAAAGAGTTTCTCCAAACTAGGGAAGCATTATCTCGTGGGTTATCTCTGGATGAGCTTCTAGCTGGGGATTCTTTAGAGCAAGCTAAAAGACAACTTGTTGATGCGAATAATGCTTTAATAGCTATTCAACAAAGGTCTGCATCTATGGCTGCATCTAGGCAGTCATTAAGGGGTGGACAAACTATGTCAGCCTCTGAAGCCGAAGCTGCATTTGGAAATAGTTTACAAAGTATTACAGAAGCTACTCAACTGCTAGAAGATCAAGCTAAGGCGAGGGGTGACCTTGAGGTAGCTCAACAAAGATATAACACTTTACTTGAGAGAGAGAATGAATCTAGGCAAAAAGCTCAAAGGGCGGAGCTTGACAGACAAGATTTGGAAAACACTAGACTAAAGTTTGGTGAAGAAAGTGTAGAGACTTTTGAAAAAGAGTTAGAGCTTTCTCTAAAAGCATTAGAGGCAGACCTTAAATCAAAGAATGTTAATGAGAATGTACTAAGCCTTATACTGAAAAGGGAAGAGTTATTACAGAGAGAATTACGATCAGCTAATGAAAAGTCTGAGGCAGAAGAGAAGCTCTTAACACTTAATCAGAGACGCTTCAAAGTTTTGATGGACAGCATAGCAGCTAACGATAAACTAAATGCCTTTACATCAGATGAACTTAAGAAGTTACAAGATCAGAACTCCCTTTTGCAAATGCAACTTCAGTTTGGTAAGCAGTCTACTGCTGTAAGACAGTTAGAGACTGACATAGCTGTAGAAAACTATGAAGCTGACTTACTAAGAAAAGGCGTTGCAGAAGATACAGTTGAAGAACTATCAGATCAATATAGACTTAGCCTTAATTTAACTGAACAACTCAAGGACCAAGTAGCACAAGCACGAGAGTTTAAGAGACAAGTTCAAGACGTATCTAAGTCTTACGGTAAAATGCTTGAAAAGCGTGTACTAGCTGATGTGTTTGATCCTCGTGGTGAAGCAGGTATGACTGCAACGCAAGCGTTACGACTTGGTGTCGATTTGTTTGCAGATGATGGAAATGACACAAACACTTCTAAAACGAAACGTGATCCTTTAGTAGAACTTAGAAAACAACTTGACGTAGAAGAAGCTCTAGTTGGTAAAACAGAGGCTCGTAAACGTATAATTCAAGCTCTTGGTGTAGACTATAAGAAGTATGGTACAGACACCATAAACTCTCTAGAAGCTCAGATTAACAGAACTATAATCCTTCAAAGGCTTGAAGAAGATAGAATACAAAAGCTAGAAGATGCTCGACAAAAACAAAAAGAAGTGGCGGATGATATAGCTGGTTCTATGGGTGATGCCTTTATGTCTATTGTTGATGGTACTAAGTCTGTTAAAGATGCTTTCCGTGACATGGCTAGATACATCATTGGTAGGCTCTACGAAATCCTAGTTGTAGAACAAATGGTACAATCTATCTCTGGTGCTATACAAGGTGCTATGATAGGTCCAGTTCAAGGGCCAATGTTACCTAGTGCAAATGGTAATGTGTTCTCTAATGGTTCTGTCGTACCCTATGCCAATGGCGGTGTCGTAGGTTCTCCTGTATACTTCCCTATGGCTGGTGGTCGTACAGGACTGATGGGAGAAGCTGGACCAGAAGCTATTATGCCACTTAAGCGTGGTAAGAATGGTAAACTAGGTGTACAAGCTGACGGTGGTGGTGACATTACTATCAACCAGAGCTTCAACTTTGCTGCTAATGGTGACGAGAGTGTCAAGAAGATCATCGCACAACAGGCACCTAAGATTGCACAGATGACACAGCAACAGATCATGGACTCTCGTCGTAGAGGTGGTCAAATGAAGGCGGTATTCGGTTAATGGCACTTATTTATCCACTAGACCAACCAACAGGTATTGGTATCGCACAGATTGAGCTTAGGGCGGTAAATGCTGTCGCTACCTCTCAGTCCCCCTTCACTTACAAACAGCAAGTGGTTTCTCATCAAGGTCAACGATGGGAAGCCTCTGTTTCTATCCCTAGTGTCCGTAGAGACCTAGCTGCACCTTGGAAATCTATGCTTGTAGGTCTTAAGGGTCCAACAGGTACATTTCTACTGGGAGACCCCGACTATGCCACTCCAAGAGGTACACTAATCTCTAATGGGGATAGTATTACAGCTACAGCTACTGGTAACGCAGGTGATGATGATGTTACGATTACCATGACCTCTGGTTCTGACACACTACTGGCAGGTGACTATATTCAGCTAGGGACTGGTAGTGAGGCTAAACTACATCAAATCTTAAGTGACATAACAGGTACAAGTCAGGTAGACATCTGGCCTAGCCTACGCACAGACTACACAGCAGAGACTGTGATAACAACAAGTCCCAAGGGTGTCTTTAGACTGAAAGAGAATATCACTTCTTGGTCGATTAACAATTCTAGCTTCTATGGGATTTCATTTGAAGCAGTAGAAGCAATTACGGGGTAAGAGAGTATGGCTGATAAGAAAATATCAGAGTTAACCAACATCACAGGGGCTAATCTAGCCGATGGGGATGAGCTTGTTGTCGTTGATACAAGTGCCTCTGAGACTAAAGCCATTACCTTTGGTGAATTTAAGAATGCATTAGATACTGCTACAGGATTCGTCAGTATTACTGGGGACACGATGACTGGTGATCTTGCGTTATCAGGTGCAGATATTACCTTCGGCGACAACGACAAAGCCATCTTCGGCGCTGGGTCTGACCTACAGATTTACCATGATGGGTCTAATAGTTATATTTCAGATCAAGGCACTGGCGATTTAAGAATACTTGCAGGAGAGTTCAGTGTTAAATCTGCAAGTGGTAATACTGACATGATTTATGCCGTTAACGGCGGCGCAGTAACCTTATATAACAACGGCAACACCAAACTCGCCACCACCAGCACAGGCGTAGACATCACGGGTACTTTGACCAGCGATGGGCTGACTGTGGAAAGCACAGGCGAAGCTGCTGCTTTATTTAAGGGTTATACTTCAGTTACTGGTGTGGACGGCGTTAATAACGGTGAAATTCTTTTGGG
>Ga0208645_1000820_pt1 | contig 30726 bp, 22 predicted proteins | sample VirMetDEL_Sep_01_FD_184519 | JGI IMG/M metagenome (GOLD analysis project Ga0208645, IMG submission 184519) | Aqueous microbial communities from the Delaware River and Bay under freshwater to marine salinity gradient to study organic matter... | ecosystem: Environmental > Aquatic > Marine >... | reverse complement strand
ATTTCGTAACTCATCAGTTCATCCCGTCCTTACAGCTGTACGCCAGAGAAAGACATGAAGCCCAGCGACATCAGTCCGATGGTGATGAAGGTGATCCCGAGGCCCTGAAGGCCTTCCGGCACATCGCTGTACTTGAGCTTTTCGCGAATGCCGGCAAGCAAGGCGATAGCAAGCGCCCAGGACAACCCCGAACCCATGCCATAGACCACACTTTCGGCCAGGTTGTAATCGCGCTCAACCATGAACAGCGTGCCACCCATGATGGCGCAGTTCACGGTGATCAACGGCAGGAACACGCCCAGCGCGTTGTAGAGGCTGGGTACGTACTTGTCGAGGGTCATCTCCAAGATCTGAACGATCGCCGCGATTACGCCGATGTAGCTCAGCAGGCCGAGGAAGCTCAAATCGACTTCCGGCAGGCCAGCCCAGGACAACGCACCGGCCTTCAGCAGGTAGGTGTATATCAGGTTGTTGGCTGGAACGGTGATGGCCTGCACCACGATGACCGCGATACCCAGACCGATAGCCGTTTCGACCTTCTTCGAGATTGCGATGAAGGTACACATGCCAAGGAAGAACGCCAGGGCCATGTTCTCGATGAACACGGCACGGACGAACAGGCTGATGTAGTGTTCCATTAATAAGCCTCCTTGTTCGAGACCTGAGGCGCCATCTTGAAGGACGGCTTCTCGACCTGTTCCCGCTTCCAGCTACGGATGCCCCATATGAACAGACCGATCAGGAAGAACGCAGAAGGCGGCAACAACAGCAGGCCATTCGGCAGATACCAGCCACCGTCATTGACGACCGGAAGAATGGTGTAGCCCATCAATTTACCCGCACCGAACAGCTCGCGAATGATCCCGAGCGCGATCAGCATGGCGCTGTAACCCAGGCCGTTGCCGAGCCCGTCAAAGAACGAAAGCACCGGCGGGTTCTGCATGGCAAACGCCTCGGCCCGGCCCATCACGATACAGTTGGTGATGATCAGACCGACAAAGACCGAGAGCTGCTTGGACAAGGAGAACGCGTAAGCCTTGAGCACCTGATCGACCAGAATAACCAGTGACGCAATGATCACCATCTGCACGATCATGCGGATCGAACCAGGAATCTGGCTGCGGATCATCGAGATGAACAGGTTGGAGAATGCCACAACCAGTGTCAGCGCGATGGACATGACCAACGCTGTTTTCAGGTTGGAGGTAACCGCCAGCGCCGAGCAGATCCCAAGGATCTGCAGGCCGATGGGGTTGTTGTTGAAGACCGGATTTAACAGGACTTCCTTAATAGTAGGTTGCGACATACTCAAGCCTCCCCAGCGCGCAGGTTAGCGATAAAAGGACCGAAGCCGTTCTCACCGAGCCAGAAGTGCAACAGATTGTTGACCCCATTGCTGGTCAGCGTTGCGCCGGCCAGTGCATCGACCTGATGGTCGGCTTTCGGGCTCTGCGGATCGACTCCACCTTTGACGATCTGAATCGCCAGCTCTTCATCCTCGTTGTACAGCTCCTTGCCCTCCCAGAGGCTGCGCCACTTGGGATTGTCGACTTCACCACCCAGGCCTGGTGTTTCACCGTGCTGGTAGAAGCCGAGGCCCGCCACGGTATTCAGATCCTCCTGAAGGGCAAGGAAACCGTAGAGCGTCGACCACAGACCATAGCCACGCACCGGCAGTACCAGAGTATCCAGCTCTCCCTCGGTTTCGACGATATACACGACGCTGTACTTCTCGCGACGCTTGATCGAAGCGATGTCCTGCTCTGGCGGCAATGCATCGGACAGCTGTGGGTCCTTCGCAGCAACCAGTGGATCGAAGGTATTCGGATCGAACTCGTCGCTGAACTTGCCAGTTTCGAGATTGACCAGCTTGGCGACAATGCGCTCTTTATACAGCGCCTTCACCTCGGCGCCGGACATACCGGCCTCACCGAGTCCGGCAATCGCCAGAATGCTGCGCTGCTTGTCGAGCTGACGGTTCTCCAGCTGTGTCGGGCGCAATGCGACAGCCGCACCGGCAACAAATACCGAGCACACCAGACAAACCAGCAGGGCCACTATCAGCGTACGGACAGTGGATTCTTTTTGACTAGACATTGCGCGCCAGCCTCCGCTTGATATTGGCCTGGATGACGAAGTGGTCAATCAAGGGAGCACAGAGGTTGGCAAATAGAATCGCCAACATCATGCCCTCTGGGAAGGCCGGGTTGACTACACGGATCAGCACCACCATCACGCCGATGAAAATGCCATAGACCCACTTACCGGTATTGGTCATCGCTGCCGACACGGGGTCGGTGGTCATGTAGATCAGACCGAAGGCGAAACCACCCACCACCATGTGCCAGTACCAAGGCATGGCGAACAATGGATTGCTGTCCGAACCAATCAGATTGAACAACGAGCTCAGTGCGATCATGCCGATCATGGTGCCGGCAACAATACGCATCGACGCAATCTTGGTCATCAGCAGTACCGCGCCGCCAATGAAGATAGCCAGCGTACTGGTTTCGCCCAGCGAGCCATGAATGGTGCCGACAAAGGCGTCCATCCAGGTGATACCGCTTTCCACAACGTTTTCTATGCCACCGGCAAAACCGAGGCTAAGAGCAGTGGCGCTGGCATAGCCGTCGACTGCAGTCCAAACCGCGTCGCCGGACATTTGTGCCGGGTAGGCGAAGAACAGGAACGCACGACCAGTCAGAGCAGGGTTGAGGAAATTCTTACCGGTGCCGCCAAAGATTTCCTTACCGATAACGATACCGAAGCTGATACCCAGTGCGACCTGCCAAAGCGGGATGCTAGGCGGCAGCGTAAGCGCGAACAGGACCGAAGTAACGAAGAAGCCCTCGTTGACCTCATGCTTGCGGATCGAAGCGAAAAGTACTTCCCAGAAGCCACCGACGATGAAGGTGACCGCATAAACCGGCAGGAAGTACGCTGCGCCCTGGATAAAGTTATCCCACGCACTGGTTGGATCGAAACCCGCCAACGCACTGATCAGTGCAAACTGCCAGCCTTCCTGTACGGCAAGCAGATCAGGGCTTTGTGCGTAGATCAGGTTGGCCTGATAACCGGTGTTCCACATACCAAAGAACATGGCCGGAAAGGTGCAGAGCCAGACGGTAATCATCATCCGCTTCAGGTCAATGCCATCACGCACATGAGCAGTGGTCTTGGTAACGCTGCCCGGACGATAGAGGAAGGTGTCCGCCGCTTCGTAGAGCGCGTACCACTTCTCGTACTTGCCGCCCTTTTCGAAGTTGTGCTCGATCTTGTCGAGGAATTCGCGAATGCCCATGCCTTAACCCTCCTTCTCGATACGGGTCAGATTGTCTCGCAGGATCGGGCCGTACTCGTACTTGCCGGCACAGACGTAAGTGCACAACGCCAGGTCTTCTTCATCGAGCTCGAGGCAACCCAGTTTCTGCGCAACCTCCGTATCTCCAACGATCAGCGAGCGCAGCAGCTGGGTTGGAAGAATGTCGAGCGGCATTACCTCCTCGTAGTTGCCCACCGGCACCATGGCGCGCGGGCTGCCGTTGGTGGAGGTTGAGAAAGCAAACTTCTTGCCGCCCATCAACTTGGAGATGTAGATATTGAGGATCGAGTGCTTGTCGCTACCGGCACGCAGGTAGTGCAGCATTTCCCGCTCCTTGCCTTCGCGCAGACAGGACACCTGCTGGTGATAGCGACCTAGAAAGGCAAAAGCGCCATGCGCTGTACGGCCGCCCAGGACAGACCCGGACACGACACGGTTTGCGCCAGGCTGCAGCTCGCCAGCGGTCAGTTCATCAAGATTGGCGCCCAGGCGAGTGCGTACCAGACGCGGGGTTTCTACGACCGGGCCGGCCAACGAGACCACACGCTCCACCGAAAGCTTACCGGTCAGAAACAGCGCACCGATCGCAATCACATCCTGATAACCGACCGTCCACACGCTTTTGGTGGCGCTTACTGGATCCAGGAAATGGATATGCGTGCCAGCTAGACCCGCAGGATGCGGACCAGCAAAGCGCTCAGTCTGAACCTTGGCAACCTGTTCGCCGGGCAGCGAAGCGCCATCGGCCTTGCACAGAAACAACTTACCCAGATTGCCAAGAACCTTGAGTCCTGCTTCGAAATCAGCAGCCCGCTCCGCAATGATCACTGCTGGGTCGGCAGCCAACGGGTGAGTATCAATGGCAGTGACAAAGATTGAGCTCGGCACGGCATCGATAGCCGGAACCTTGCTGTACGGACGAGTGCGCAACGCGGCCCAGAGGCCTGCTTGCTGCAAATTCTCACGGACCTTCTCGTCACCCAGGCCTTCCAGCTCGGTCGAACCGTACTGGTTGAAAGTCAGCTCTTCGGTGCCCTCCAAATCGACGACCACCGATTGCAGGACGCGCTTCTCGCCACGATGTATCGCGCTTACAACACCCGCACCAGGGGCGGTGAAATGGACGCCAGGTATCTTCTTGTCGGAAAACAATACCTGACCCAGTTTCACGCGATCACCGACCTGAACTTCCATGGTCGGTTTCATGCCAGGGTAGTCAAACCCTACTACGGCGACGCTTCGCACGGGCCTTCCGGCCTCGATACGCTGCGCCGGCGCACCTGCAATGGGCAAATCTAGCCCACGTTTAATATTGATCATCGGCTCGCCTAACCACTGATTTTGAAAGACTTTTTTACAGGCCCAGCGATTTAGCTGAAGGTCGAATTGCACGACGCGCACCAAAAATATATTGGCGCGACGCTATGCCACGGGCCCAGGTAGAAATCCGCCCGATTATAGAGGCCGCGACACGTGACTGACCACCCAAGGCCTTCCAATTTTTTGACTGAAGACAAGCGGTCATCCGCAACCGACTATTGACGCTTCGCCTGCAAGCACGATGAATACGGCATACGCGGCGAGCTGAAAAACGAAAAACGGGAGCCGATGCTCCCGTTTTGTCTGCAGTGCTAGCTGCCTGTTAGCGTGGAAACGCAGGTGGGTTTACGCCCGCCATGTCTTCCATTACGCGCACCACCTGACAGCTGTAGCCGAACTCGTTGTCGTACCAGACATACAGAACGACACGGTTGTCGCTGCAGATCGTGGCCTCAGCATCCACTACGCCTGCGTGACGAGAGCCTACGAAATCGCTTGAAACAACCTCCTGCGAATTAACGAAGTCGATCTGCTTCTGCAGGTCCGAATGCATGGCCATCTGGCGCAGGTACTCGTTGATTTCTTCGCGGTTCGTTGCCTTTTCCAGGTTCAGATTGAGAATCGCCATGGAAACGTTCGGCGTCGGAACGCGAATGGCGTTGCCGGTCAGCTTGCCCTTGAGCACCGGCAGCGCCTTGGCGGCAGCTGTCGCAGCACCCGTTTCGGTGATGACCATGTTCAGCGCAGCGCTACGACCACGACGACTGCCTTTATGGAAGTTGTCGATCAGGTTCTGGTCGTTGGTGTAGGAATGCACAGTCTCGACATGACCATTCACGATGCCGTACTGGTCATTGACCGCCTTCAACACCGGCACGATTGCGTTGGTGGTGCAGGACGCCGCAGATACAATTTTGTCGTCAGCCGTGATCTCGCCATGGTTGATGCCATGAACGATGTTCTTCAACTCGCCCTTGCCAGGCGCAGTCAGCACAACACGGGCAACACCCGGGCACTTGAGGTGCTGGCTGAGACCCTCGGCGTCGCGCCATTTACCGGTGTTGTCGACCAGCAGAGCGTTTTCGATACCGTACTCGGTGTAATCCACCGAAGCAGGATCGTTCGAATAGATCACCTGAATCAGGTTGCCATTGGCAGTGATGGTGTTGTTTTCGGCGTCGATGTGGATGGTGCCTTCGAACGGACCATGGACCGAATCGCGGCGCAGCAGGCTGGCGCGCTTGACCAGATCGTTATCAGCCCCCTTGCGCACGACAATGGCACGCAGACGCAGGCCATCGCCGCCGCCCGTCTTTTCAATCAGGATGCGGGCGAGCAAGCGACCGATACGACCGAAACCATAGAGCACGACGTCGGTGCCCTTGTGGACGCCGGTGGTGTTGCGCTTGCCAGCGACTTCAGCCAGCTCGTCACGCACGAACTGGTCAAGGCTGCGACCGTTCCCCTCGGCCTTGAACTTCCCCACGACTTTACCCAGGTCCACCGAAGCGGCACCCAGGTCCATCTGGCTCATGGTGGTAAGAATCTGATGAGTTTCATTGACGCACAGCTCGGCTTCGTCAGCCTGACGGTGACGCGCAAAGCGATGTGCTTTGAGCAGTGCGATGACCGAACGGTTGATCAACCCACGGCCATAGATGGAAGTCACCACGTTGTTGTTACGATACAGCTGACCAATCAGCGGAATCATCGCTTCGGCGAGGGCTTCTCGATCAATCCATTCACCAAGACACTGGTCGGGCTTCTGAGTCACGGGCAGTTCCTTCCAACATGTAGGGGCTGAGAAAAAGGGCTACATTATGCCGCCGCACCCTAGCGTCGGCAATCTGTGCAGCCGAAACACTGACAGCGTTCCGCGCGGATAGTTACAATCCCGGCGGTCCATTTTTTATCGACCGGAGCCACGCCCACTCGTGTCCGTATTGCGCCTTCCGCCCATGCCTGCCGCCAGCGGCAAGCAAACCTGGGGCAACCTTCCTGGAGCTGCGCTGAGCCTGGCCATTGCCGAAGCCGCCAGCAACGCAGATCGATTCACTCTCCTCCTGACCGCCGACAGCCAGAGCGCCGAACGCCTGCAGGAAGAGCTTGCCTTCTTTGCGCCCGACTTGCCGGTTCTGCACTTTCCCGACTGGGAGACGCTGCCCTATGACGTTTTTTCACCACATCAGGACATCATCTCCCAGCGGATCGCAGCGCTCTATCAGCTGCCAGAGCTGACTCACGGCGTTCTGGTAGTTCCCATTACCACAGCGCTACACAAACTCGCCCCGAAGCGTTTTTTGCTCGGTTCCAGTCTGGTACTGGATGTCGGCCAGAAACTCGATGTCGAGCAGATGCGTGCCCGGCTTGAAGCGGCCGGCTACCGCTGCGTCGATACGGTGTACGAACATGGCGAATTCGCCGTTCGTGGCGCGCTGATCGACTTGTTCCCGATGGGCAGCCCCCTGCCCTACCGCATCGATCTGTTCGACGACGAAATCGAAACGCTGCGCACCTTCGATCCGGAAAACCAGCGATCCATCGACAAGGTCGAGTCGATCCGCCTGCTGCCAGCTCGCGAATTCCCGCTGAAGAAGGAGTCGGTCACAGGCTTCCGCGCGCGCTTCCGTGAACGCTTCGATGTGGATTTCCGCCGTTGCCCGGTCTACCAGGATCTGTCCACCGGCATCACCCCGGCCGGGATCGAGTACTACCTGCCGCTGTTCTTCGACGAGACCTCCACGCTGTTCGATTACCTGCCGGAGGACACCCAGGTGTTTTCGCTGCCAGGTATCGAGCAGGCCGCAGAGCACTTCTGGAAAGACGTACGTACTCGCTACGAAGAGCGTCGAGTCGACCCTGAGCGGCCTTTGTTGCCCCCGGCCGAATTGTTCATGGCCGTCGAGGATTGCTTCGCTCACCTGAAGCTGTGGCCACGCATCGTGGCCAGCCAGGACGATGTGGAAAGCGGCATCGGCCGCGAGCGCTTCGCTGCCAGCCGCTTCCCGGAACTGGCGATAGATGCCAAGGCCAGCGAGCCGCTCGGTGCGCTTCGCCGTTTCCTCGATGAGTTTCCCGGTCGCGTACTCTTCACCGCCGAATCAGCTGGGCGCCGTGAAGTCCTGCTGGAGCTACTGGCGCGACTGAAGCTGCGCCCGCTGGAAGTTTCAGGCTGGCCGCAGTTTGTCGAAAGTGGTGAGCGTTTAGCCATCTCGATCGCGCCATTGGACGACGGCCTGCTTTTGCAGGATCCGGCTATCGCGCTCATTGCGGAAAGCCCGCTGTTCGGCCAACGCATCATGCAGCGCCGTCGGCGTGAAAAAGGTCGTGATGCCGGCGAGAACGTCATCAAGAACCTCACCGAACTGCGCGAAGGCGCACCGGTGGTGCACATCGACCACGGTGTCGGTCGTTATCACGGCCTGGTCACGCTGGAAATCGAAGGTCAGGCTGCCGAATTCCTCATGTTGCAATACGCCGAGGACGCCAAGCTCTACGTGCCGGTCTCCAGCCTGCACCTGATTGCCCGCTACACCGGCAGTGACGACGCCCTCGCCCCGCTGCACCGACTGGGTTCGGAAACTTGGCAAAAAGCCAAGCGCAAGGCCGCCGAACAGGTTCGCGACGTCGCTGCGGAGCTGCTCGACATCTATGCTCGGCGCGCCGCACGCGAGGGCTACGCCTTCGAAGATCCGCAGCTGGACTACGAAACATTCAGCGCTGGCTTCCCGTTCGAAGAAACGCCGGACCAGCAGGCCGCCATCGAAGCCGTACGTCACGACATGCTTGCGCCCAAGCCCATGGACCGCCTTATCTGCGGCGATGTGGGCTTCGGCAAGACCGAAGTCGCCATGCGAGCGGCCTTCATCGCGGTGCACAGCGGCCGTCAAGTGGCGGTGCTGGTGCCCACCACCCTGCTCGCCCAGCAGCACTACAACAGCTTCCGTGACCGTTTCGCCGACTGGCCGGTGCGCGTCGAAGTGATGAGCCGCTTCAAGTCCGCCAAGGAGATTCAGGCCGCGGTCGACCAGTTGGCCGAAGGCAAAGTCGACATCCTCATCGGCACGCACAAGCTGCTGCAGGACGATGTGAAGTTCACCAATCTGGGCTTAGTGATCATCGACGAAGAGCACCGCTTCGGGGTGCGCCAGAAGGAACAGCTCAAGGCGCTGCGCAGTGAAGTGGACATTCTGACCCTGACCGCCACGCCGATTCCGCGCACGCTGAACATGGCCGTCGCGGGGATGCGTGATCTGTCCATCATCGCCACGCCGCCAGCGCGTCGACTGTCAGTACGCACCTTTGTCATGGAGCAGCAAAACTCCGTGATCAAAGAGGCGCTACTGCGCGAGCTGTTGCGCGGCGGCCAGGTCTATTACCTGCACAACGACGTGAAGACGATCGAGAAGTGCGCCGCTGATCTCGCCGAACTGGTCCCGGAAGCGCGTATCGGCGTAGGCCACGGGCAGATGCGCGAACGCGAACTCGAACAGGTGATGGGCGACTTCTACCACAAGCGCTTCAACGTACTGATCGCCTCGACCATCATCGAGACAGGCATCGACGTTCCGAGCGCCAACACCATTATCATCGAACGTGCCGACAAGTTCGGTTTGGCCCAGCTGCATCAGTTACGCGGCCGGGTCGGTCGAAGCCACCACCAGGCCTATGCCTACCTGCTGACGCCGCCACGCAAGGCCATGACGCCCGACGCTGAAAAGCGCCTGGAAGCCATCGCCAATGCGCAGGATCTCGGGGCTGGATTCGTCCTCGCCACCCACGATCTGGAGATTCGCGGCGCGGGCGAATTGCTTGGCGATGGTCAGAGCGGGCAAATCCAGGCGGTCGGCTTCACCCTCTATATGGAAATGCTCGAGCGCGCGGTCAAATCCATTCAGAAAGGTGAACAGCCGAACCTCGACCAGCCGCTCGGCGGCGGCCCGGAAATCAACCTGCGCGTTCCGGCGCTCATCCCGGAAGATTATCTGCCGGATGTGCATGCACGCCTGATTCTCTACAAGCGCATCGCCAATGCTGCCGATGAGAACGGCCTGCGCGAACTGCAAGTGGAGATGATCGATCGGTTCGGACTGCTGCCGGAGCCGGCCAAGCACCTGGTCAGGTTGACCTTGCTCAAGTTGCAGGCCGCCAGCCTCGGTATCACCAAGATCGACGCAGGGCCCCAAGGCGGACGTATCGAGTTCGCCGCGGACACCAGTGTCGACCCGATGGTGCTGATCAAACTGATCCAGAGCCAGCCCAACCGCTACAAATTCGAAGGCGCCACGATGTTCAAGTTTCAGGTGCCGATGGAACGTGCCGAGGAGCGCTTCAACACGCTTGAAGCGCTCCTCGAACGTTTGTCTGCGGACAAGTCTTAACGATGTCGATAACGCCCGTGCTCGCCACCCGACTCACCGATGCAGGGTGATTTTCTGCCCAACCTGCCAGCCGCGTGGCGATTGCCGTTTTCTGAAAACGCTATCGCCAGGGGCCAGCAGTACGCAGCGGAGGACCGCATCAGGCTCGTGCGGGAGGATTCGCGGTACGTTGAAGCGACGTGCCGCGGATCAGCTGGCAGCATCTATCGTCAATCGCTTGAGCTATCCCGCGATGGCAGGCTCAGCTGCATCTGTAGCTGCCCGGTTGGTCTCAACTGCAAGCATTGCGCAGCCCTGATAGCAACCCTCGAAACGAGAGCCGAGCGCTTGCCTGCCAAGCAGAGCGAGCAGTCCGGTGAGCGCTTCCCTGACCGGCTGGAACAGTGGCTATCGCAGCTCCCGCAGGCGTTGGGCGACAACCTCCAAGCCGGCCAAGGCTGGTGTCTGCACTATCTGTTATGCCCTGACTTCTCCATAGAGGTCCACAAGGCGCGCCAACACAAAGACGGCACATGGGGCGAGCGACAGCCCTACTACGGTCTGCGTGAAGCCGGCTTTCGCCAGCCAAACTTCATGCAACCGCTGGATCTACGCATTGCCGCACTGGCTACGCTGGGCCGCACGTCAGGTAACGGGTTCAACCCGAACGGCGAAAACGGCGGCGAAATCCTGCGACTGATTCTCCAGACCGGTCGCGCCTTTCTCAGTTGGGATCAGCCCTCTCTGCAGTCCGGAAGAACCCGCCAGGCACGCTTCAGCTGGAACGAGCAATCCGACGGCAGCTTCAAGCCTGGCCTGGACATGGCCGATACCGACGGCCAACTGATCACCACTGTGGACCCGCTGTACTACTTCGATAGGGCCAGGAACGAACTGGGCTTGGTCGATCACGGTCTGCCGATGTCGCTGGCCCGGCACCTGCTCGATGCACCTGCGGTCCCGTCCGCCCAGGCCGCCCTGTTCAGCCTGACGCTGCATGAAATCGCCCCACAGCTGCCGGCCCCCGCCAAGCCAGTAGAACATCAGGTCGATGACATACGTCCGCTGCCCCACCTGAGCCTTGGAAGCCATCAATCCGTCAACTATCAGCCCAGCAGCGGCCGCATGGTCAGCGAGCACCAGCATCGTGCCGGGCTGAGTTTCCTCTATGGCCGCACTCAGGTTCACGGCAAAGCCAAGCCTGGTCAGCGCGTACGCCAGACCGAAGGCGCTCGCGTGCTTAGCATTGCCCGCCAGCCAGACGTCGAGCAGGCACTGCGCCAGCAATTGCAGCAACTGGGTTTCCGTCCGGCGCTGCGTCAGAGCCTGGCGCTTCCCAAGGACTCGGCAGAGATGTTCGAGCTGCAGAACGAGGCGGCCTGGCTCACTTTCACGCAGACCCAGCTCACCCCGCTGCGCGAGCAAGGCTGGCAAGTGGTCATGCAGCCCGGCTTTGCCTATGACGTGACACAGATTGATGCCTGGTATGCCGAGGTCGACGAACCGCCCGAGCACAGCTGGTTCGACCTGGAACTGGGCATCATCGTCGAAGGTGAGCGGATCAGTCTGTTGCCGGTTCTGCTCAGCCTGATCAGACGCAACCCGGCCCTGCTTTCAGCGCAAGCGCTGGCGCAACGCAGCGACGGCGAGACCCTTCGGGTGCAACTTGCCCGACGCCGTGACGGCGATGATCAGCCACTGCAGGTGTTGCTGCCTTTTGGTCGTTTGAAGCCCATCCTTGCCACTCTGTCCGAGCTCTATCTGCAGGAACAGCCAAACGGCGAAAACCTTCGGCTGGAGCGATCCGATGCAGCGCGGCTGGCCGAACTGGATGCGCTTCCCTTGCAATGGAAGGGCGGCGAGCACTTGCGGGAGTTCGCCCAGCGACTGCGCGACTACCGCGCACAGGACATCAGCCCACCGCAGGGTCTGAACGCAACGCTGCGCCCCTATCAGCTGGATGGCCTGCGCTGGATGCAAACCCTACGCACTCTCGCAGTCGGCGGTATTCTGGGCGACGACATGGGCCTGGGTAAAACATTGCAGACCCTTGCTCACCTGTTACTCGAGAAGCAAGCCGGCAAGCTGGACCGCCCCTCGCTCGTCGTGATGCCCACCACGCTCATCCCCAATTGGCAGGACGAAGCAGCCCGCTTCGCGCCGTCGCTGAAAGTCGCGACGCTGCATGGGACGACGCGTCGAAAGCTGTACCGGCATCTTGGCGATTACGATCTGCTGCTCACCACCTACGCACTGCTGCCCAAAGACATCGACCTGCTCGCAGAAGTACCGCTGCATGTGCTGGTGCTCGACGAAGCCCAGAACATCAAGAATGCCAGCAGCAAGGCGGCACAAGCCGCCGGACGCCTGGACGCCCGCCAGCGCCTCTGCCTAACCGGCACGCCGCTGGAAAACCATCTGGGCGAACTCTGGTCGCTGTTTCATTTCCTCATGCCCGGCTGGCTGGGTGACACCAAGCAATTCAACCGGGACTACCGTACGCCCATCGAGAAACACGGCGATGCCGAACGGCTGGAGCACCTCAGCAAACGGATAAAACCCTTCCTGCTCAGGCGGCGCAAAGAGCAGGTTGCCCAGGAGCTGCCCCCGAAAACCGAGATCCTGCACTGGGTCGAGCTCAGCCCGGCTCAGCGCGACCTGTACGAAACCGTACGACTGGCCATGGACAGTAAGGTCCGTGAGGAGATCGACCGCAAAGGCCTGGCGCGCAGCCAGATCGTCATCCTCGATGCACTGCTCAAGCTGCGTCAGGTGTGCTGTGATCTGCGCCTGGTCAAGGGCGAAGCCGTGCGACCAGTTCGTGGCGGCACCTCAGGCAAACTCGATAGCCTGATGGAGATGCTGACCGAACTGCTCGCTGAAGGCCGGCGAATCCTGTTGTTTTCACAGTTCACCTCGATGCTCGCGTTTATCGAAGACGAGCTGCAGAGCCGCGCCATCGACTACGTTCAGATCACCGGCGAAACCAAGGACCGGCGCACCCCGGTCAAGCGGTTCCAGAACGGGGACGTCCCGCTGTTTCTGATCAGCCTGAAAGCTGGTGGTACTGGCTTGAACCTGACCGCGGCCGACACCGTGATCCATTACGACCCCTGGTGGAACCCGGCCGCGGAAAACCAGGCCACCGACCGCGCCCACCGCATCGGTCAGGACAAGCCGGTATTCGTCTACAAGCTGATCGCCAGAGCTACCGTCGAAGAGAAGATCCAGCAACTGCAGCAACGCAAAGCCGAACTGGCTTCCGGCGTGCTGGACGCCGGTGAGCAAGGCGGCTGGCAACTGGAGCCGAGTGATATCGAGGCGCTGTTCGCGCCACTGCCCTAGGAAAATGGACATGCGCCGACTGGTTACCCCTGCCGATTACGATCGCGTCTACGACATCTACATGCACGAAACGGTGGTGCCTTTCCTCGGCTTCGACCCAATGCCACGCGAGGCTTTCAGCAAGGTGTTCGACCCGTTGTTCGAGAGCGGCTGCTTCTACCTGTACGAGGTCGATGGCGAAGTGATGGGCTTCTACAAGGCGCAGCGGCATGTTGGTCGCACCGCCCATGTGGCCTACCTGGGAACCTTGGCCGTGGCGCCAGAAGCGCAAGGCCGAGGCGTCGCCGTTGCAATGATGCAGGACGCGATCTCGCGGCTGTGGCAAGCGGGCATCACCCGTATCGAGCTGACAGTTGAGGCGGACAATCCCCGTGCCATTGCGTTTTATGAACGCCTGGGCTTTGTCCACGAGGGTACTCAGCGCGCGGCCTACAAACGTGCCAGCGACAGCGGCTACGTCGACGAGCTGATGTACGGGTTGCTGCGGAACGATTGATCGCAGGCCGCCGTGGTGCCGGGCGAGCCAAGCCGCCTCGGCACCATGGGCAGCGGGTCAGCTTTTCAGCTTCACCGTGGTCTGGGCCACCAGCTCGCCCTGATAGCGGGCAATGGTCAGTTCCTTGTTCGAAGGCTGACGCGAGCCATCACCGCCAGCGATAGTCGAAGCGCCGTAAGGCGTTCCGCCGTTCATTTCGGAGATGTCGAAGAACTCGCCGATGCCATAGCCGGTCGGCACGATGATCATTCCGTGGTGCGCCAGGGTGGTCCAGGTCGAGGTAATGGTCATCTCCTGGCCACCGCCGGTGCCGGTGGAAGTGAACACGCTGGCGACCTTGCCATGCAGCGCGCCCTTGGCCCAGAGCCCGCCGGTCTGGTCGAGGAAGGTGCGCATCTGGCTGGACATGTTGCCGAAGCGCGTCGGCGTGCCAAAGATGATCGCGTCGTAATCGGCCAGCTCCGATGGGTTGGCGACCGGTGCCTCCTGGTCAACCTTGCCGCCAGCATTCTTGAAAGCCTCTTCCGGCATGGTTTCCGGCACGCGCTTGACGGTCACTTCGGCCCCTTCAACGCGACGCGCACCTTCGGCCACTGCATTGGCCATGGTCTCGACGTGGCCATACATTGAGTGGTACAGCACGAGAATCTTTGCCATTTTCAGTTTCCTCTTCCTGGGTTGTATTCCTGCTTTAGTCGATACGCTCAGCGCACATCGACCAGCACAATTTCACTGTCTTCCAACGCCTTGATGCTCAGCCGCGTCTCCTCTCGCACGGCGACTCCATCGCCTGCAGCCGCCACTCGCTCACCTATTGCGATACGCCCGCTGGCAGGCACTAGGTAGACCTTACGGTCCGGGCCAATGTCGTATTCGGCAACCTGACCGGCCGAAAGTGTCGCGGCAACCAGACGGGCATCGGCTCGTATGGGCAGGGCGTCGCCGTCCTCGGCCATGCCGCTGGCCAGGGTGACGAAGCTGCCAGCCCGCTCGCCTGCTGGAAAAGGTCGTGTGCCCCAGGCGGGCGGCAAGCCGGACTGGTCCGGATAGATCCAGATCTGGAAGATCTCGGTGGTCTCGTCTTCGAGGTTGTATTCGCTGTGGGCGATGCCGGTGCCCGCGCTCATCACCTGCACGTCACCGGCCACAGTCCGCCCACGATTGCCGAGGCTGTCCTCATGGGTGATCGCCCCCTTGCGCACATAGGTGATGATTTCCATGTCACGGTGCGGATGTGTCGGGAATCCGGAGTGCGGGGCGATGCTGTCATCATTCCAGGCCCGTAGATGGCCCCAGTGCATGCGCGCCGGATCGTGGTATTCAGCGAACGAGAAGTGATGACGCGTATCCAGCCATCCGTGTTGAGCAGCGCCAAGGCCCGCGCGGGGACGAATATCGATCATTGCAGAAGCCTCAATGCCTGGCCGGCTCGACTGTCGGCGCCGAGCGGCGGAATGAAGCCATCTTCTATTGGATCGGCAAGTGCATGGTTGGATTATTCCGCACAAATCAATCGCAAAAACTGATACGTCGGTTTGTCAGTCGAGAAAAGCCAGCACTTCCTCCAGAAGCAACTCGGGCACCTCTTCAGGCAAATAGTGCCCAGCCGGTAACGCCTTGCCTCGTACGTCCTGCGCCACCACACGCCACTCCTTAAGCGGATCGAAGCATCGCTCGATGATTCCGTGCGCCCCCCAGAGCACCAGTAACGGCGCCTGGATCATTCGGCCAGCGGCGCGATCAGCACGGTCATGCTCAAGGTCGATACCGGCACTGGCCCGATAGTCCTCGCAGAACGCGTGGATGGTGCCCGGCTGCTTCATGCAACGAAGGTACTCGGCGTAAGCCGCCTCAGTGAATGGGTGCACATGATCAGCACGAGTCGCCACGGCGCTTTGCAGAACGAGTTCAGGGTTCGCTTCGAGCAGGGTTTCCGGCAGCGGCGCCGGTCGGATCAGAAAGAACCAGTGCCAATAGGCACGCGCGAAGGTTTCGTCGGTCTGGCTGTACATGGCCAGGGTCGGCGCGATATCCAGCAGGATCATCCTCCGTACCGCTTCAGGATGATCCATCGCCAGCCGATGGCTAACTCTCGCACCGCGGTCATGGGCGAGAATGTCAAAGTGCTCGAAGCCCAGCGAGCGCATCAGCTCGACCTGATCGCGCGCCATTTCGCGCTTGCTATAGGCGACGTGGTTCTCGCCGCCGTCGGGCTTGCTGCTATCGCCATAACCACGCAGGTCAGCCGCCACGACGGTGAAGCGCTCAGCCAGCTGATCGGCGATTTCGTGCCAGATCACATGGGTTTGCGGGTAGCCGTGCAGCAAGAGGAGGGGCGGACCGGAGCCGCCCTTCCGATAGTTGATCCGAACGCCATTGACCTCGCACTTGCTACGCTGGAACTGCTCGAACATGGGACCGCTCCTGAGATGGTGCCCTAAGCCTAGGCGTACCCGAAGCAATCGCAACAGGCTCAAGGCCGCAAACCAGCGTCAGCCCAGCGCCAGCGGCAGGAACAGTGCGATCAGGATACCCAGCAGACTCATCCCCAGCGCCGAAAACGCGCCACACTCGTCCCCCTCCTCCAGCGCCCGCGCCGTACCGATGGCGTGCGCATTGATGCCGTAGCTCAAACCGCGTGCCGCCGGGTGATCGACCCCAGCCCAACCCAGCAACAGCGGGCCCAAGGCCGTACCGATCACGCCCGTCAGCATGACGAAGACCGCCGCCAGCGACGCGAGGCCGCCCAATTGCTCAGCCACCAGCATGGCAATCGGCATGGTTGCCGCCTTTGGTGACAGGCTCATCAATACGGCCATGTCCGCGCCCAACAAGCCGGCAATGGTCAGCGTCAGGACGACGCCCAGCACCCCGCCGCTCACCAGGGTGATAACGATCGGCCAGAACAGCTGCTGAATGCGGCGGATATGACGGTACAACGGCACCGCCAAGGCGACCGTCGCAGGGCCGACCAGGACGGCGATCATCGACGCATCGGCCCGATAGTTCGCATAGTCGATGCCGCACAGGTACAGCGTGCCGACCACCAGCAACATGCCAACCATCACCGGCTGCAGCACCAGCCAGCCGCTGCGCCGGTAGAGCGCCAGCGCCAGCTGAAACGCAATCAGCGTGAGCCCTACGGAAAACAGCGGATGATCCAGCGTCATGGCCCAAACGCTGCGCCAATCGAGACCGCTCATGCCTGATCCTCACGCTGCCGATCCATTCGTCTGATCAGCGTCTGCATCAGCCAACCGCAGAACGGCACGGTCACCACCAGCGACAGGACCAATCCGGCGGCAATAGCCGGCAGGTCGGCGAGCAACGCATCGCTGCTGGTCATGATTCCCGCCGCCGGCACGATGAGCAGCAACGGCAAGTACTGCAACAGCAGCGCAGCGGTCTTCTCGAGGGGCTCAGGAATGCCTCGCCGCAGCAGTAACAGCGCAAACAGCAACACCATGCCAATGATCGGGCCCGGCAAGGCGGGCAGCAGCGAGAGGTGGATGACGCTGCCGAGCAGCTGCAGTACGACCAGCCAGGTCAGGCCTTTGAGAATCATCAGGGGTCCTATCAAGCGGTTGAGCGGAACGGGTAATCATGCCGGGAATGGGCGCTGACAGCACGCTTCGGCCACAGCCGACGAACTATGACTTGCCTCGCGCGCCTCGAAACAGGTGCAGATGGGCACGGAAAAACCGTATCAGCTGCTCGCGATGACTGTGGCCTGGCGTCGCATGCTACAGACACGGTACAACGTTCAAATTTACCGAGGTCGTCGCCAAAACCCTACGTTACGCCGGCGCACGCCTTGGATGGACCGTCGGATGCTAATCCAGACCAGCACAGCGGCCATCTGATGCGTATTTTTCAGCGGTACCTGAGCCTGTTATGCGAAACACCCTGATCAGATCATCGGCGCCGCCTGATATAGCCTGACAGGGGCACCCCAATGACCGAACGCATCCCCGCAACAATCATCAACACCGTCGATCCACGCAAACCGATCCGCCTGACCCCGGCACAGGCGGGCGGGCCGATTAACACCCGCAGTTTTACCGGCCTGTTCCGCAACCTGCGCCTGATAGGCGGCGGACTTTTGTTCCTGCTCTATTTCGGCACCCAGTGGTTGACTTGGGGCGGACGCCAGGCGGTGCTATGGGATCTGAACAAACAACAGTTCCATATCTTCGGGGCGACATTCTGGCCGCAGGATTTCATCCTGTTATCGGCGTTGCTGATCATCGCCGCCTTCGGCTTGTTCTTCATCACCGTGCTCGCGGGGCGCGTCTGGTGCGGCTACGCCTGCCCGCAAAGCACCTGGACCTGGCTGTTCATGTGGGCTGAGAAAGTCACCGAGGGCGATCGCAGCCAGCGAATCAAGCTGGACGCCGCCCCGCTGTCACTCAGCAAGCTGTCACGGCGCGCTGCCAAGCACGCCGTCTGGCTGGCCGTGAGCCTGGCCACGGCGATTGCCTTCGTCGGCTACTTCACCCCGGTCCGTGATCTGCTCATCGACCTGTTCAGCCTGCAGCTGGGCGGGACCGCCGCTTTCTGGATTTTCTTCTTCACCGCCGCGACCTACATCAACGCCGGCTGGCTGCGTGAACAGGTGTGCGTGCACATGTGCCCCTATTCACGCTTCCAGAGTGTGATGTTCGATGCCGACACGCTGGTGGTGTCCTACGATACCGCCCGGGGTGAGCAACGAGGCGCGCGGCGCAAAGACGCCAATCCACACGCCGAGGGTCTTGGTGACTGCATCGACTGCACGCTGTGCGTGCAGGTCTGCCCCACCGGCATCGATATCCGCGACGGTTTGCAACTCGACTGCCTGAGTTGCGGTGCCTGTATCGACGCCTGCGACAGCGTCATGGACAAGATGGGTTACGCCCGGGGTCTGGTCCGCTATACCTCCGAACGTGCGCTCGAAGGCGACCAGACCAGGCTGCTGCGACCGCGTCTGATCGGCTATGCCGGAGCGCTGGTAGTTATGATCGGTGCCTTCGTCTGGGCGTTGGAAGCGCGACCGACGTTATCCCTGGATGTAACCAAGGACCGCACCCTCTACCGAGAGAATATCCATGGCCAGATCGAAAACATGTACAGCCTGAAAGTGATCAACAAAACCCAGCAGCAGCGCGACTATCTGATCACCTTGGGCGAAGGCCCCTACGAGCTGCACGGCCCGCACCAGATCAGCCTAACCGCAGGTGAGATCGTCGACGTACCGGTCAGCGTGGCGCTCGTTGACGCCAATGGGGGTGCGCACGCCAAACTGCACTTTTCGGTCACTGACGCGAGCGACCCGGCACGCCAGGTAACGGCGCCAAGTACCTTCATTGCTCCGAGGGTTCGGTAGGATGGTGGCAGATCGCACGAGCCCGCTCACGCGGCTGACCGATATTGCCCCTTGCTGAAGCGGAAGCAGATGAAGCGCTACGAGAAATTCGCTGACGAAATAGCCGAACTGATCCGCTCCGGCGTGCTGGCGCCCGGTGAAAAGGTGCCGTCCGTGCGCCATGCCAGTCGCACCTACGGCGTTAGTCCCTCCACCGTTTTCCAGGCCTACTACCTGCTGGAGGATCGCGGCTTGATCCAGGCCCGGGCGCGCTCGGGCTATTTTGTTCGCGAGCACGCCAGACGCCTGCTTCCCGAGCCCGAGATCAGCCCACGCCTGAGCGAAACCATTGATGTCGACGTTAGCGAACTGGTGTTCTCGGTGCTCGCCTCGCTGCGCGATCCGGACACCGTTCCGTTCGGTTCCGCCTTCCCCAGCCCCGATCTGTTCCCGCTGCAACGCCTGGCGCGCTCAATGGCGCACACCGTGCGCGAGATGCCGGGGCGTGAAGTGATCGCCGAGATGACTACCGGCCACCCTGACCTGCGCCGACAGATCGCGCTGCGCTATATGGTCAGCGGAGTCATGCTTCCGTTGGACGAACTGGTAATCACCACCGGCGCCATGGAAGCGTTGAATCTCTGTTTACAGGTGGTCACCCAGCCGGGGGACCTTGTCGCCATCGAAGCGCCCGCGTTCTATGCCACCTTGCAGGTGCTGGAGCGGCTCAAGCTCAAGGCGGTGGAAATCCCGGTGCATCCGCGTGACGGAATCGACCTGAGCACACTGGAAAGCCGGCTGAGCGGCTTGCCAATCAAGGCCTGCTGGTTCATGAGCAGCCTGCAGAATCCGCTCGGTGCGAGCATAAGCGAGGCAAACAAAGAGAACCTCTATGCGCTGCTGCAGCGCCATCAAGTCCCGTTGATCGAAGACGACGTCTACGCCGAGCTGTACTTCAACCAGGAGCCGCCGAAACCGGTCAAGAGCCACGACCGTGACGGATGGGTGATGCATTGCGGCTCTTTTTCCAAAAGCCTGGCGCCGGGTTACCGGATCGGCTGGGTGGCGGGCGGCCGCTATGCCGAACAGATCAGCCGCCTCAAGCTGATGACGACGATCTCACCGTCGGTGCCGGCCCAAGCGGCTATCGCTGACTATCTGCAACACGGCGGCTACGACCGCCATTTACGTAGATTGCGTCATGCACTGGAGCGTCAACAGGGCGAAATGCTTGCCTCCGCCGCGCGTCACTTCCCGGCCAGCACCCGGGTAACGCGGCCCAGCGGCGGCTACTTCCTCTGGTTCGAATTTCCCGAGGGGGTCGATTCGCTGCAATTGTTGCAGCTGGCGCTCGCGCAGGGCATCAGCCTCGCTCCAGGCCCGATCTTTTCAGCCACCCGGCGCTTTCGCAATTGTGCACGCCTGAACTACGGCCATCCCTGGGATGAGCGCAGCGAAAAAGCGATGGAGCTGCTCGGGCGGATCGTGAAATCGTTCTAGCGCCCGGTTCGATAGCGGCGCTGCGTGACGCGAGCGCCCCTGTTCCAGACCCGGGAACTACACCTCGATCGTGCCCTGTAGATACAGGACCGCATGCCCGGCGACAAATACGCGCTCGCCTTCGACCCGGCAGTGCAGCAAACCGCTTCGGCGTGAGGCCTGCAGCGCCAGCAACTGCTTCTTGCCCAGCCGCTCGCTCCAGTAAGGCGCAAGGCCTGCATGGATGGAACCGGTGACCGGGTCTTCATCCCCGCCGTTGGCCGGCCAGAAATAGCGCGAGACGAAATCCTGCTGGCGACCCGGCGCCGTTGCCACGACATCCAATGGTGCCAACGTTTTGAGTAGCGACAGGTCGGGTGCCAGCTGGCGCACCTGATCCTCATCGTCGTACACGGCAAACCAGGCCTGACGGTTTCGCAGCACCGCCCGCGGCAAGGTCCGAAGACCGTTGAACAGCTCAACCGGCGGATTCTCGACGGGCTCCGGGGCACGGTTGGGAAAGCTCATCTCCAGCAAACCATCATCCAACTCGGCGACGCTGATATCGCCAACCGCAGCGGCACGGAAAGTCAGCGGAGCCGTGGCCAAGTTCTGTCCAACCAACACGAAGGCGCTGGCCAGGGTGGCGTGCCCGCAGAAGTCGATTTCAGTCAGCGGCGAAAACCAGCGAATGAGAAACGCACCGTCAGGCTCGCGCACCAGGAAGGCCGTTTCCGACAGGTTGTTCTCCACGGCGATGGCCTGCATCTGTGCGTCGCTCAGCCAATGCTCCAACGGAACCACAGCGGCCGAGTTGCCTTTGAACAGCTGCTGGGTAAACGCATCGACCTGATAGATCGGCAGTTTCATCATCTCTCCCTCGCCCTGACGCGAGCCCTTCATTAGGTTCGCGAAGCGGAAGAGTGTCGCCGAGCACAGGCTGATCGGCAAAGGCCATTTGCGATAAGGGGGCCGATGCGGTCAGGTGCCCCTAACCGCTCGCCCGCCATCGTCAGGCCTTGTTCTCAGTGCTCGCTGTCAGCGTCGGCTTCAAGGGCTCGCCGACGGGCTGGCATTGCGACTGCGCACCGGGCTGCAGATACGGCTGCAGTATCGGCGCCATGCCTTTGAGCACCTGTACCGGTAGCGCAGAGGTAAAGCGGAAGCTGTCCGCCCCGCGGCCCGGCACGTAGGCTGTCAGCGTGCCGAAGTGATTGGGCCCGAGGTAGAACACGAAGGTCGCGGTGCGATTCAGCGCCAGCGAGCTGATCAGTCGGCCGCCCGCGCCGACAGTCTGGATACGGTTGTCACCCGTCCCGGTTTTGCCGCCAACCCGCAGTGCTTCACCATCAGTCTGCATGAAGCTGCCGCGCAAGCGCCGCGCGGTGCCACCTTCGACCACGCTGGCAAGCGCTTCGCGCAAGGCCGTCGCCACCTCACTGTGCAACACCCGCACCCCGACATCCGGCTTGATGCCAAGGCGAGTCTCATACGGCGTGTCGCTGGCGAAATGCAGGCTGTCGATGCGCACACTGGGCAGCCGCACGCCGTCATTGACGATGATGCCCATCAATTCGGCCAACGCCGCCGGGCGGTCGCCCGAGCTGCCCAGCGCCGTAGCCAGCGAAGGCACCAGATGGTCGAACGGATAGCCCAGACGCTGCCAGCGGCGGTGAATATCGGTGAATGCCTCCACCTCGAGCATGATGCGGATGCGGCTATCCCGCGCGCTCTTGTGACGGCTGCGGAACAGCCAGCCATAAACTTCCTGGCGCTCGGCGGTGCTGGCCGCGATTACCTCGGTAATGCCAGCCTCCGGATGCTTGATCAGGTAACCCAGCAGCCACAGATCCAGCGGGTGGACGCGGGCAATGTAGCCCTGGTCCGGCAGACTGTAGGAACCCGGCGCGTAGCGTTCGTACAGCGAGTCGACCGCCTTGTCGGTGAGGGTGGCCGTTGGCAGACGCGCCTTGAGAAAACGCTCGAAAGTCGCGCGGTCCGCTTCGGGCATCAGATACCGGTGGACGGCAGCCAACCTCGATGGCGTCGGGCGCATGCCATCCAACAGTGCCTCGATGCGTTCGTCCGCGCTCTTGTCGCGATACTTGCGCCAGAAACGCTGCAGAAACACCGAGCCTTCGCGATCAGCAAAACGCTGCAGGTACTCTCGCCGCTCAGGGTTGTCATCACTCCTGAGCAGCTCGGCGCCGTTGGATGTCTGGAAGGTGCTGTAGCTCACCAGATCGCGCATCAGCCGAACGAACGGGAGGTTGATCGATTCCTGCAGCGCTTCGCGCATGCTCGGCAGGCGGCCGTCGTCCTCCCGGCGGAAGTTGCCGAAGCGGTGCATGCCGGCGCCGGTAAAGAAACGCTCGGTCGGACTGGCCGAGTAACGACGCTCCAGCGCTGCATCAAGCATGGCTGGCAGGTTGCGATCCTCATGCTGAATCAGATAAGCCAGCGCCCAGCGGGTCAGCGGATCCCCGCCTCAGCCTTGCGCAAGGTGGCGACATCGCTCTTCGCGTAACGCTCGTGCAGCTCGGCGATGACCTCCAGATAAGTGGTCAGCACCCGCAGCTTGGCAGTCGAGCCCAGCTCCAGCTTGCTGCCCTCGTTGATGTCGAACGGCTGGTTGGTGTTGTCGGTTTGCACCCGCACACGGAAGCCTTGCTCGCCGCGCTCGAACAGCGTGAAGCTGTAACGCACATCGCCGGTACGCTCAGGCGACAACATGCGCTCGCCGAACAAGCCAACCTCACCTGCGAATGCTGGATCGGCCAGTCGATGCAGATAGTTGCTGATCTGTCCCTGCAACTCGCCATGCAGCGGCGTGGTCGCGGCCAGATCCAGGCGGTCGAGCTCATACAACGACACGCCCAGCAGGTTGCTCAGGCGCATTCGCGCGGCCGTGATGCCCTTGCTGGAAGGCACCTCACGAATGCCCGGCTCAAGACGCAAATTGCGGAACTCAACCTGCTGCTGCAAGGCGGCGTTGCGCAACCGCGTACCGATCACACCGCCATTGGCCAGCAAGCGAATATGGCTGTCGGTGAGTTCCGCCATGTCGGCACGCCCTGCTCCCAGGTAGTACGACGGGCGCCGTTGAGCGATCAAAAGCGAGAGCACCTGTCGCAGCGCGAGCCCCTGCGTTTCATAACTGACGCCTTCATTGCGCCGAGCATCGAGGACCCGGTTAACCTCGGCGAAATCGGCGCCGTACCAGAGGCGCAGACCATCGGCGATGCCGTGCACCTCGCCGTGCCCATAGGCGGCAGAGAGCGGCACGCTGTTGAGGTAATCGCGAACGATGCGCTGCCGGGTGACCATGGTTTGCTGGCCTTCGCGGTAGGTCCGCACGCTGGCGGAAATCATCTGCCGGATCTTTTCCTCGGCGTCACCGGTGCGTCCTTCGGGCGAGTGACGGTATTTTTCGACCTGCGTAGCCAGCGTACTGCCGCCGGCGGCCTGCACCGGCAGGCCCAGTTTCTTCTCAACCTGGCTGACCGCTGCCATGGTGAACCGTGGCCAATCCACTGCAGGATTGGCGCGCGGACGGCCGGCGTCGAGCAGCCCACGGTCCTCGATGAACAACAGGCTCATCGCAATGACCGGCGGTACGTCGTCGAAGCTCTCGTAGTATTGGTGGGGATAACTGTTGGCATACAGCGGCTCGCCGCGACAATCATCGATGGTCAGCCCCGCCTTGGATTTCTCCGGGTACGGGACAAAGAAGCCACGCTGGACGTAGCGCAGCAGCGCTGGCGAAAAGCTCACCTGCTGCTGCACTGTGAAGCCGCGTTGGGTCAGCCGTTCCAGGAACGTCGGCAAGGCCGCATAGCCCAGGCGGCGGTCGAACGGACCCGCATCAGGAAACTGGATGCTACTGCTCGCCCCCGGTTCGATCTGGTAATCGAGATTCTCGGCGTAACGGTTAAGCCAGAGCGCCTGCAACTTCGAGGTATGCATCTCATGCCAGGCGGCATAACCACCCCCGGCCAGTAATGAAACGCCCAGAAACACACCCATGCGGCGCGCCAGACGGCTACCGTGCGAGCGTGTTCGACCGGGCTTATCGGCGGAGGGCGAGCGCTTGCTGCCCCCTGCCCGGGATTTATCGTTTCGCCATACTGCGCCCATCGTTTCCGGCCTGGCTTCAAGGAAATTTACAGGCTTAAGCTTAGCTGGCGACGCTGCGCTCGATGTGTGCGAGCAGACGAACGGAAAGGCTCAAAACGGCGCCCTGACAGCGATCTGAACCGGCGGCGCAACGACGCGACTCACTCCACCCAGCGGGGGTAGAAACCGAGTGGCGCCTGCAACCGGGCATCCCTTCCCTGCGAGACCTCGACGGGCAGCGCCTCCGCGAGGCTTTCGGTGCTGGTGGCATCGCCTCGAAAGAAGAAGCGCCGGCCGTCATCAAGCGTCAGAAACAGGCCCAGGGCGCCATGACCTGCCAGTTTCACCAGCACCAACCGTTCGTCGCCAAACAGATCGAGACTTTCCTCGAACCCGTAAACAGCGCGGCGCTCGAAGCGAAGCGGCTGCCACCTGACCCCGTAGGAAAACTGTCCCGGAATGACCGCTGGCGGCGTTGCATTCTGTGCGTAGTGCATGCTCTCCGGGCTTGCAAGCACCGACAGTTCAGGGAAATCGGCCAGGCCGGAGGCGTGACTCCAGCGCGCGCAGCCCAACACCACTTGATCTACCGCCAGGCCATCTTTCTCGAGCTGGTCACGCACCGGCTGCACCTCGCTGTAGCGCTTAGCGCGCCAAGGAATTGCGCCGTCTAGCTGGGCGTCGATCTGCCGGCCAAGGCCACTACCGAACAGCAGACGCTTGCCGCCGTGCTCGACCAGTACGGCTATATGATCGATCGTTTCGGGTGCTACCCAGTGGCCGTCACGCCAGGCGTATTCGCCGCTGGATGTAGTCTGCCCTGTTCGGATCAGGCTGAAACGCAACTCCGCAGCCGGCAGCGCGCCGGACAGAAGCATCAATGAAACCGCCAGGCTCTTGAGAACACGCATGACTCAGACTCCTTCATCAGGCAAAAACGGAGAACGATCACGCCCGGCAAATGCCAGCGGCAGGCGTAAGCGCCGAAGCACGACTGGATAGTAGACAGACCTGTCTGTACACTGCAAGCGCTTGTACTGCCTTGAGGACGATTGGAGGGAACAGAACCGCTCCCGCATAATGGCCGGCCGAGGAGATCCACATGGCAACCAACAAACGCGACCTGCTGCTCTCCACCGCTGAGCGGCTGTTCTACACAGAGGGCTACCACGCCACCGGCATCGACCGGATTCTCAGCGAATCGGGCGTGGCCAAGATGACCCTGTATAAGCACTTCAAATCGAAGGACGAACTGATCCTGGCGGTACTGGAGGCGCGCCAGCTGCCGATGCTCGAGCGTTTGCGGGAAGCGCGGCAGGCGTTACCGCCGCGCAAGGCGCTGTTAAGCGTGTTTGATGGGTTGAACAACATGATCCACAGCCCGACCGCGTTCTGTGGCTGTCTGTTCATCAACGCGGCGGCCGAATATCAGGATCGAGAGCACCCGATCCATCAACGTGCCGCGGGATACAAGGCGCAATTTCAGCGCCATCTGTGCGAGCTGCTGGAGGCGCTCGACGCACCCCAGCCGGAGCAACTCGCTCGCCAGCTGCAGTTTCTTATCGAAGGCGCACTGAGCATGGCGCACATCGAGGGCCCCGGGGACCAGGCGCTGCTGGCCAAGGCTTCAGCGGAACGATTGCTGCAGGCGGCTGGCGTCTAAAGACGCCAGCTTATCCGGACTTTTGATCAGCGCTGAGGCGTTTCCTTGACCCTGAACCACGCCGCGTAGAGCGCTGGCAGGAACAGCAACGTCAGCGCGGTCGCAACGATCAGCCCGCCCATGATTGCCACCGCCATCGGCCCGAAGAACACGCTGCGTGACAGCGGAATCATCGCCAGCACGGACGCCAGTGCGGTGAGCACGATGGGCCGGAAGCGCCGCACGGTGGCATCGATGATGGCATTGAAGCGATCCTGCCCGGCGCCGATGTCCTGCTCGATCTGATCCACCAGGATCACCGAGTTGCGCATGATCATGCCCGACAGCGCGATAGTGCCGAGCATCGCCACGAAGCCGAACGGCTTGCCGAACAGCAGCAGGAACAGCGCTACACCAATCAACCCCAGCGGCGCGGTGAGAAACACCATTGCCGAGCGTGAGAAGCTCTTGAGCTGCAGCATCAGCAGGCTGACCACGACAATCACGAACAGCGGCATCCCGGCGTTCACCGAGGCCTGACCACGACTGGAGTCCTCTACCGTTCCGCCGACTTCCAGCAGGTAGCCGCTGGGCAGCGCATCGCGCACGTCGCTCAGGGTCGGCTCGATCTGCTTCACCAGCGAGGCTGGCTGCTGGTCCCCGTAGATGTCGGCACGCACCGTCACCGTTGGCATTCGGTTGCGATGCCAGATGACCCCCTCTTCGAAGCCGTATTCCAGGGTGGCGACCTGCGACAAGGGCACACTGCGACCGCTGGCGGTAGGAATCGCCAAGCTCGGCAGCATCGACAAGGTTTCGCGTTCGCGCTCTGTCCCGCGGATCAGAATTTCGATCAGCTCATTGTCTTCGCGGAACTGGCTCGCCGTAGTGCCGGTAAAGGTGCGTTTGAGGAAGTTCGAGAGTTCCACCGTACTGACGCCCAGCGCACGGGCACGGTCCTGATCCACGTTCAGCCAGACCACCTTGCTCGGCTCCTGCCAGTCGAGATGGACGTTCGCCACGTAGGGGTTCTCGCGCACCTTGGCCGCAACCTGGCGTGCGAGCTTGCGCACCACATCGATATGCTCGCCGGTGACCCGGAATTGCACCGGATAGCCCACGGGCGGACCATTCTCAAGACGGCTGACACGACCGCGCAAGGTCGGGAAATCATCGCGCAGTCGCTCGATCAGCCAGCTACGCAAGGCTTCACGTTCCTCGATGCTTTCAGCCAATACCACGATCTGGGCGAAGCTGGTGGCCGGCAACTGCTGATCCAGCGGCAAGTAGAAGCGCGGCGACCCGCTGCCGACATAGGCCACGTAATTATCGATGCCGGCGCGGTCCTTGAGCATTTCCTCAAGGCGATGCACCTCGGCTTCGGTGGCCTTGAGCGACGCGCCTTCGGCCAGCTTCAGATCGACCATCAGCTCCAGCCGGCCGGAAGCGGGAAAGAACTGCTGCGGCACGATGCGGAACAAGCCGATCGCGCCGACGAACGCCAGCAACGTCAGGACGATAACCGTCTTGCGCCGCTGCACACACCAGTGGATCACCCGCCGCACACGCTGATAGAACGGCGTCGAATACGGGTCGTGACCCTGATCGCTGCCGCCATGCTTTTGCGCATGACGCTTGGCCAGATCGGGCAGCAGTTTCTCCCCCAATAACGGCACGAACACTACGGCGGCGATCCAGGAGGCGATCAGGGCGATGGTCACCACCTGAAAGATCGAACGGGTGTATTCGCCCGTGCTGGACTGCGCGGTGGCAATCGGTAGAAAGCCCGCGGCGGTGATCAGCGTACCGGTGAGCATCGGAAAGGCCGTACTGGTCCAGGCATAACTCGCGGCCTTGAGCCGGTCGAAGCCCTGCTCCATTTTGATCGCCATCATTTCCACGGCGATGATCGCGTCGTCCACCATCAGCCCCAGCGCCAGCACCAGGGCACCGAGGGAAATCTTGTGCAGACCGATGTCCAGGTAATGCATGGTCGCGAAGGTCATCGCCAGCACCAGCGGAATCGACAGCGCGACCACCAGCCCCGTACGCACACCCAGCGAGAAGAAGCTCACCAGCAGCACGATGATCAGGGCCTCGATCAGCACCTGCACGAACTCACCGACACCGGTCTTCACGGCCGCCGGCTGGTCAGACACTTTGCGCAGCTGCATGCCTGCCGGCAGCTCCTGTTGCAAGCGTGCGAATTCGGTCTGCAGCGCCTCGCCGAGCACGAGGATATCGCCACCGGACTTCATCGACACGGCCAGCCCGATCGCAGGTTCGCCCATGTAGCGCATGCGTGGCGCCGGCGGGTCGTTGAAGCCGCGGTAGACCTCGGCCACATCGCCGATGCGGAAGGTGCTACCGGCCACCCGGATGGGGAAGTCCCGAATCTGTTTCACCGTGTCGAAGCTGCCTGTCACGCGAAGCTGTACGCGGTCACTGGGCGTCTCCACAAAGCCTGCCGACATCACCGTATTCTGAGCCTCAAGGGCCTGTTTGACGGCCTCCAGCGGCACGCCCAGATTGGCCAGCTTGACGTTGGAAAGCTCGATCCAGATCTTTTCGTCCTGCAGCCCGATCAGCTCGACCTTGCCGACATTCTTCACTCGCTGCAGCTGCAACTGAATGCGGTCGGCATAATCCTTCAGCACGGCGTAATCGAAACCTGACCCAGTCAGCGCGTAGATGTTGCCGAAGGTCGTGCCGAACTCGTCATTGAAAAAGGGACCTTGCACACCAGCAGGCAAGGTATGGCGAATGTCACCAATCTTTTTACGGATCTGGTACCAGAGATCCGGAATCTGCTCGGAGCGCATCGAATCGCGCGCCATAAAGGTCACGTTGGATTCGCCGGGCCGTGAAAAGGACACGATGCGCTCGTATTCACCCGTTTCCATCAGCTTTTTTTCGATGCGTTCGGTGACCTGCTGCGAGACCTTCTCTGCGGTGGCGCCGGGCCACTGGGTCTGAATCACCATCGCCTTGAAGGTAAAGGGCGGGTCTTCACTTTGACCAAGCTTGCTGTACGACAGGGCACCTACCACGGCCATCAGCAGCATCAGATAGACAACGATCTGCCGGTTGCCCAGCGCCCATGCGGAGAGATTGAAGCGCATCCTGATTACTCCTGCGCCGCCAGCTCGACCGGACGATTGTCACGATCGACCGCCCTCACCGACTGGTTCTCGTGGAGCATCTGAACACCGGCGAGGACAACCCAGTCGTCGGCCTGCAGCCCCTTGAGGATGGGCACAGAAGAATCACCAAAGGCCCCGGTCTGCACGGCAACGCGCTCCAGCGTGGCGTCCTCCTTGACCCGCCAGACGTAAGCCTTGCCCTGCTCGGCGGTGACCGCCGAAAGCGGCACCGCCAAGGGCACCTCGCCATTGCTGCGGATTGACACCAGCGCGCTCTGGCCAAGCTCGGCAGGCACTTTGGCGTCGTCGAAGGCGACACGCGCCGAGTAGGTGCGCGACTGCGGGTCGGCAGCCGGCGACAGTTCACGAATGTGGCCGGCGTAGGTTTTGCCCGGCTGCGACCAGATTTCCACCGAGACCGGCTGGCCAACCGAGTAGCGATCCAGTGCCTGCTCCGGCAGATTGATCGCTACCTCGCGCTCGCCATCGGCAGCCAAGACGAAGGCCGTCTGGCCGGCGCCGACCACCTGCCCCACCTCGACCCGGCGCTGGGCAATCACGCCTTCGTGCGTTGCGCGCAAGATGGCGTAGCCGACCTGGTTGTTGGCCACATCGAATTCCGTGCGCACTTGCTGCAAGCGCGCCTGCGCGGAGCGGTAGGCATTTTCAGAAGAGTCGAATTGCGAGCGGCTGACCAGCTGGCGATCCATCAAGGTCTTGTAGCGCTCATGCTCGGCACGGGCGACCCGCAGGTTGGCTTCAGCCGCCGCCACCTGAGCACGGATGCCCTCGAGCTGCAGCCGCACGTCCTGCGGGTCAAGCTTGGCCAATGGCTGATCCTTGCGCACCCGCTCCCCGGCTTCGACCATCCGCTCGGTGACCTTGCCGCCGATACGAAACGCCAGCTCGGGCTCGTAGCGTGCATGCACCTCCCCCGGATAGCTTTCGAAGGCTTCACTGGCGGGCTGCGGCTGAACCACCATCACGGGCCGCGTAGAGAGCTGCTCGGGTTCACCATTGCCGCAACCGGCTAGCAAGGCGAAACCAAAAGCACCGAGGAAGGGCAAGGCATGTCGGAACACGTCGAATCTCTCTCTGTCGCAAGGTGGGTTCTAATACTTATACTGCGCGGTATAGTAAAAATACCGAACTCACCAGT
>Ga0208645_1000817_pt1 | contig 30827 bp, 38 predicted proteins | sample VirMetDEL_Sep_01_FD_184519 | JGI IMG/M metagenome (GOLD analysis project Ga0208645, IMG submission 184519) | Aqueous microbial communities from the Delaware River and Bay under freshwater to marine salinity gradient to study organic matter... | ecosystem: Environmental > Aquatic > Marine >... | reverse complement strand
AACAGGCGTAAGTTACAGAGGCATATCTCGCCATATAAAAGAAATTGCAGAACAAGGTCATGCCAAAGTTAGAGGGGGTTGGATATACCCCATAACCCAACAATGAGGACAACATGGAATTTTTTACCGCGCTCTACATCGAGTATGCGATTAAGGGTAGACAGATTGAAACTTATTTGATCCTGCCCAGCTATGAGGCCTGCCAAATCGCCATCCGCGACAACGAAGATATGCACCAATACTTTTTCGCAGATGGTGACGTTAATATGTGGTGCCTGGATACTGGCGTGATGGCTAAGTCAATCAGGCCGAAGCTGCGCCCAAAGGATTTTTAAGTGTTACATTTTTATGGTATGATCTGCTTGTGTAGCCAACACAAGAGGAGCCACCCCTGCCATACAAGGACAAGGGGAAACGAGCAGAGCATAATAAAAAGTATGGCGCGGCGTGGTATAAGCGGAACCGTGAGAAGACAATTGCGCGGACAAGCCTGCGAAAGAAACGAGAGAGGCAAAAGTTTAGTGAATACAAAGCAGGCTTGGCCTGCTTTTTTTGTGGCATGCAGCACCCAGCAGTTATAGACTTCCATCACCCCGAAACGTCTGGGGACACAAAGGTTAGCAAGTTAATACAGCAGGGAAGCTTTAAGAAAGCATATGAAGAGGCCGACAAATGCATTCCGCTTTGCGCCAACTGCCATCGCATCTATCATTGGACTGAAAGAGAGGGAGAAAAAGATGAGTGATCTACCAGAGTATTTTATAATAGCCAACAAGATCGTTGAACGTGCCGAGCGCGGCTTGCCGCAGGATCGTTGGATGCGTGGCGACAAAGAGCAAGAGGCACTCGTTCGTGCCTACATTGCGTTATTGAACACCTGTTCAAATATGCATGCCGACATGATCCAGCGCGGATCTGACGCTATGGATATTGATTAGGACAGCCAGCCGTAAATCTTCTGCGTCTGTTCAATCCGATCATACAGCCCATGATTGCCCCCATTGATGCGCTTTGTCAGGTCTTCAATTGTCCCGACATCTGTTCCCTTGTCTGCAATTTTCCACAGATTGTTTTTGTCAAAGAACCAGATTGCGCTCTCAAATGCGTATTCATTTTCAACGAGTGATGGGTCTTGCAATACGTCAGGCAGGCGCATGTCGTTTGCAAACTCTTTATAGTTAAAATGCCCGGTGAGCTGGATAAATCCTCTGCCCAAAAATTTTGCCGCTTCTTGCTCTGTCGAATTGCCCATGCGCCCAGCGTAGACCTTGCCTGCCAGACCCGCTGGGTTCTTGGCGTATGGCACAGCATCCTCAACTGTCGGGAAGCGAGAAGGCCAGACCGCTTGAATACGCTCAGGAGTACTATAATAAAGACTTTCTTTAGTACGCTTAAACCCCGCACTTTCGTGCGAACACTGCCCCAGAATGTGGGCAGCTCGTAGTGGGGTAAAGTCATAGTGCTTCATAATCGCTTTGGCAGTGTTTCTGCCGAATACGCCGTCTGCGACAGCTCCACACTTTGCCTGTAAGCATTTCATTGCTTCGCTCATTTTTTCAACCCTCTCATCGTGCGTATGCCGAAGCTCGCAGCTATGGAAGCATACATTCCCCATTGAACCCATAATGGTGTTGTCTCCAGATTAGCAAATCCGACTGCCATCGTTTCCTGCATAGCTGGAATGAAGTTCGCAACCAGTATGATGACGAACACAATTGTCCACAGCTCGTCTTTCCAACTGTCTTTGCTGGCCTCAATTGCAGCCTGCTCCCAATCTATTTCGCCAGTTGCCTGCTTTAACTTAATCTCAGCATTGGCTTTCTGGATTGCTGTCTTGCCGTCAATGTATGATGTCGCCAAACCGCTTAACGCTTGTACAATACCGCCGATCATTTTTTCTGCTCCCCATTCATCCAGATGCCGAAGCATCCTGTAAGTGCGCCCATGCAGACAGACACCAAGCCTGCCTGACCGTTTGTCGGATCGGGCAGTGACATATACCAGTGTACAGATTGATATGTCAGGATCGTAACCGCCAGCATCATCAGCCGGGGTATAATCTTCCAATCGTCAACGAAGGTTCTTGCCATCGTAATGCTCCGCTATTCGTTTATTGCTGGTGATTATAACGACTTTTCCGCTTTTGTCATATACAACGTACTTATTGCCCTTTTCTTCCATAACCATTTAATGCCGAACCTGTCAAAAGTGCGCCAAATGCTAGATGAAACATGCCGCCCCCTTGTAAGGTAAACGGCTGGTGATGCTGCCAAACTTGCTTAAACTTTTCTATGTTGAGATAAGCTAGATCGTCAATTGGTGGCCGATTTATACCAATCCAACTAGGAACAACCACAAAATCAAAGAAACAAATAAAAGCGTAAACATACGCCAAAATCGCTTTCCACTCATCACGCATCTACCAACGATCCAAATATACGCCAAGATAATAGATGCCAATGACGCAAGCAGTAAACGCAAGAACAATCCCAGTAGCAACTTGGATTTTCTCTATTAGCTCCTCACGCTTTTTTGCCGCTGCTTTTTTAGCCTCTTGACGTTGTTTGCGCGCTTCGGCTTCCCATTTTACCCAGCGATCCCATGTGCCACTTTCCGCATATAGTCTGCACCAGCTTTCCAATTCAGCACGTTTTTGTCTAATGTTTTCAAGGGCTTGAAACTCTTCCCAATCACCTTCTTCACCGCCAGTAATTGCAGTCAATGGGCTGGTCTTTTTCTTTTTGACAGCTTCTTTAATGTCTTCTTCTGCTGCTAGAAATTTCCCGATAGAGCTAATGACACCAGCAGTTTCTTTGCCGTTGCCCAGCGCAGTTTTTATGACGCTGTAGGCCGCGTTGGCTGCCGCAATGCTCTCCAGAATAGCCATTACAAATTCCCATATTCTGCGCAGCCCATCCATACAGGCTGCAATACAAGATAAGTATACTCTATTTCTGGGGTTTTATAAACGCATAGTGCCATTGGCATTGCACCGCTTGGAGTGTTGACCCACACATAAAGTATGTAGGTCAAGACGAAGAGCATTTATTTGCGCAAGGCTTGCTCTATATTGTCGAGCTTCGTAAATATCGCGCCAATGGTTTGCTTCATCTCTTTCATCTCGCGATCATGTGAGCTTTTTGTGGCCTCTTGAAGTGACTTGAGAACTGCTATGTCAGTGTGATGCTGATTTTGCTTGTTGAACATGTAAACAACAACCCCAGCAATCGGTAAAACGATCCACTGCATCACAGCATTAATCATCTCAAAGTTCACTTCCATCTTACCAAGTGCCTTCCCAGTTGCGTAAGTCGCTAAATTCACCGTTCATTAACTTCTTTTTTATCACATCTTGAACGGCTTTGCTATCGTGCCACTGCACTCCAGCCTCTTTTAGCCAGACATTTACAAGCTCCATCGACACATTGCCGACATGCTTATAGTCAGAGCCGAATTTATCTGGTGCAACTTCACGCGCATACTTAACGTCTTCAAGCATTGGCGTTGCGTCGTAAGTTGTCTTGACGACAATTGTGTCGTGTTCAACATCAATCGTCTGACTGATTTTGCTGCTATTACTTTCCATCTTCCCAGGCCTCGTTGATGTCTGGTGTACTTGGGTCATCTGCCTTTAGTGTACCGTCACTGTTGCGTGCGCGTTTGCGCTTAACAGGAGATTTCTTGGCAGGTGCTTTTTTCTTTGCCGCAGGCTTTTTGGCTGCCGGGGCTGGATCTTCTTCCAGAACGACTAATGCATGTGGCTTTGTAACTAAAATTTTATTAACTTCGTCTGCTGGCAGATCAATTATGTCATGATTTTTCACGATGCCGACACTTGTTGAAATGCTGCGAAATGTAACCTGTACTTTCATACTTTCACCTCATGTGAGGTAGGGGGCCGAAGCCCCCTACTTATTTTTATGATGTTGAGTTGTCTGCGATAAGGCCAGATGCAGCCTCATTTTTACAGACTAGCGTTAGCTCCTGCACCAGCTGTCTAGTAGAATTATCGCCATTTTTGGCAAGTTCTACTGACTTCGCTGGACGAAGCTGCGCGATTTCCCACATGTCGTCTTGCATTATCCATACATCACGACCTCTGCACTCCCTACTGGGCTGGAACGAAATGGTCCCCCACGGAGTGACGTACACCGCTAGTGATTTGATCACACGCTCGTCACCAGCCTGAACTGCTGAACGCTGGTTGTTGTTACCAGTGAAACCTAGAGCGATATTCATTTGATACGCTGATAGGTAGCATGTGTCAGGGTTGCCGCCGTTTTCCCAGATTGACTGCATGATGCTGTCAAACTTTGTTTGAGAGAAGGCAGTTGTTGTGCTGTCGTCTGTACGAGCGTCAGTACCGTCACCAGTTGGGTTTGCACCTGATGATGGTGAACCACCTGTTTGGAAGTCTACGTTTGTAGTCAACCACGCAGGAGCGCCTGCCAAGTTACGAGCTGCTGAGGATGACCCGGCAGCGCGAGCTTGGTTGTTAAAAATCGTCGCTTCTACATCGAGACGTTGTTCTTTCCCTGCCTTTAAAACTTGATATGCCATTTCTTTGGCCCTTCCATATTTGGAAAGACCTTCATCTGTATCAGACACAGTAATAGCGTCCTTGAAGATCTGCGTGTACGATCCAAGCCGAGTTGTGGCTGTACGAGCTACGGCTGCAGTCGCATCACCCTCGATGTGGGCATTGCTTGTGCTTGACGCTCTCAAGCTATCGGTCTGCCATTCATGGAACGTGTTTGACGCCTTTGTCTTGCGACATTTTGTCAAGAATGGTGTCTCTTCAGGCGACACCATATAGATCAAATCATGGACGTCCTCTTTCAGTCCGACCTGATCGTAACTGTCAAATGTGTTTGCTGGTTGGGCCATTGGTTTTCTCCTTAAAGCCTATTTAAGATTACTATCAATCATCAGTTCAATCGCATCATTCGGATCGCCTGACTTCCGCAGTTTTCCATACTGCTTCTTGCGAGTTACAGCTTGGCCGTTTTGAACCTTCTTCGCCCCTGGTTTTACCATAGGTTTAGCATCCTGAACTTTTGCTTTGGCCGTCGTTTTGTTTGCTAACATCCGACGATATTTGATCGCATCGTTCAAAATTTCTACTTCAACTGCATCTTTCAAAGTTGCCAAAGCCTCTTGCGGAATGCCGTAGTATTCCTGACCGCCCCGGAAAATATCAGATTTCACTTTCTCAGCTTTCTGAGGGTCAGCGAATTCTGGTATCCGTTCTTGTAGTAGCTGCATTTGCTGCTGCAAATACTGCTGCTCTTGTGCTTGTGCTTGTCTTTTCTGATGCTCTGATAGTTGCTGAACTTGTGCAGCTTTCTGATCATACGCCTGCTTCGCTTCATCATATTCGAGCTTCGCTTGCATGTATCCGATAGGATCATCTTGGAAAAGCTCTTTAGATGGTGGAGTGGGAGGCGACATTTCTCCAGACTGCATTTGCTCATAAAGGCTCAGTACTTGCTGTTGCTGTTGAGCTAATAGCGCTTCACGCTCTTGAAGCTGTTGAGCTGATAGAGCTTCACGCTCTTCAAGCTGTTTTGCAACTTCAGCGTTTTCACGCATTTTCTGCTGAATATAGCTCTGACCCGCGTAGTTTTGCTTTAGTTCACTCAGGGTACGACGCTCCATCCTCCCATTGACTTTTACATCATAGAGAGGCTCGCTGTCGGCTTCGTCAACGGCTTCTACTTCGTCAGCATATTCAGTTGCATCATCATATTCGGCGCTCTCGCCATCGTCGTCAGATGCCTCAACGACATCTTCGTCCTCTTCAACCTCTTCAACGATTTCACTCTCAGCGTCCTGAGTTGGTTCAACCATTTCTTCGGCTGCTTCACGAAGATTTTCTTCCCCTGCCCCCGGGGCGTCAGTGTCCGATCCTTCGAACATCTTTTCTGCTAGGCTCTCTAAGTTAGTCGCATCCACGGTGCTAACTCCTTTACTGTTTGCGATCTAAAAGTGTCTCTGCCCCAATTGCGGCGTCGAGACTAACTTCAATCTTGTTTAACGCACGAATGATTGCGTGCGCCTCTTCTCTGGCTTCAATGTCTGAAGCCTCACTGTTTGCAAAGATCCGCATTTGGTCTTCACGAACGACTTGCACGAACTGCTGGAATGCAGTGTCGGCTTTTAACCTTTTGGCCTCGTTGGCCTGTATGCGTATATCTACGCTCATTTAGATCCCCATATTGCGCAGACGATCCTGCTCGGCTTTCACCTGAGCTACGTCAACTTGCGCACCATACTGCCCAAATATCTTGGCTGCATCAACGATCAAGTCTTGATCCATCTGGTCACGCTTCAGATCATCTTCCATTGCCAGCTTTTGCTGTTCAAGCTGCAACTTCGCCATATCTGCCTGCATCTTGGTCTGAGCTTTTATCTGCTCGGCCTGCAAGAATGCCGCATTTGGATCTGACCCCTGAGCCTGTTGAGCTTGCGCCTGCTGCTGCATCTGTAACAACTGCTGCTCAATTTCAGGCGTGATTGGCGCAAAGTAACGGTTTGAGTTGCGGATGCCTGCCGCAGCCAAAATGTCCGACAAAGTGTTGCGGATGTTCGTCAAGCTGACCATTCCATTGAATGGCCCATACTGCATGTAGATCTGTTGCTGAACTTGGAATGCTTGCTGCAACGCGCCCAGCTTTTCATCCTCACGGCCAGTGCCTAGACCGACGTTGATTTCAACGTGCATGTCTACATCCCAGACGCGCGGATCTACTGCGACAAAGTTGCCATTCAGGCGCATGAGCTGCTCTTCGTCTACATTCTTTACATGCAGCTCAAGCATGATTTCAAACAAGTCGCGCATGCCCTCTGCTAGATTGCGCACCATGACTTCAATCTGCCCGGCTGCCGCTTCTACTGTGGCTGTCACGGCTGCCTTGGTTGTAGACTGCATGGCGTCTGGGTTCAGCGCCATGTTTTGCGTTACGCCTGTTTTCTCCTGAACGAGCTTGTCCATGTAGTTGAGCGCGTTTAGCGTCTGGCCTGCTACGAATGGCGTTGTCAGTGGCTGGATAACAGCTCCAGGGCGCATGCGCACGATTGCGCCAATCTCGTTGTTTAGCAAGTCTTCTAAATTGACGCCGTCTGTCGCGGCAACCCGTGGGTTGTTGACTAGGGCAGTGTTGTCCAGAATGCCTCTGAGGATCGCTGTAGAGGCGTCCTGATCAGTCATAATCAATTCTGCTAAGCTGCGGCCATAAAAACTGTGAGGCTCTCTGTCTACCTCAAATACGGCGAATGGGACACGATCAATCGGCTCCATGTCTAGCAGCTTGTAGTTTGTGCCGCCGCAGATGAATTTATGCAGGACAGGAATGCCAGTGCCGTCTACGTCAATTTTCATGTAGGCTTCTGTAATCGCAACGCTGCGCATTGCTGGATCGCCTTCTTGATCCTCATAATCGTCCTGTGAATAACCTCGGCGCTCGATGTCTTCAGCTTCAGACATATCAGACGCGCCGTACAATCCGTCTAGGCCGACAACGTCCTCAAACGCAAATCCCATCTCGACTAAGTCACCGACACGAACCTCTGTGCGCTGGGCAACAACGTATGCGTCGTCAATTGTCTTCGCCTGTGAGTTTACAAAGAATTCTTCAGGAGGCACGCTCTCAATGCGCATTTTGCCTTCTGGCATTTGTCGGCTGATTTTAATTGAATAAACTGGAACCTCAATTTCAACGCCAAACTGGTCAACGCTCATTGACGCTTCCATTGACTGTTCAAGAACAGTGACGTCATCATCAGAAACGAGCATTGTCATCTCTTCTTCTGATAGATCCGTATAAGTGAAGATTTCAGCGCGGTACTTTGTTTCCCAATATGCCTTCACGACGCCCTGCTTTTTAACCAGCGCATCGTGGAACGCATCGTTGATCACTCTGTATCCATCATTCTGATTGAATACATAGTGCATGAATTCTGTAGCCTGATCAGCCATCTGAACCTGATCTGGCGTGCGTGGCACATATTCAACAGGCTTGCTGGTAGACATAAACACGCGCATTAGGCTTGGCTTAACGGCACGAATTGTGTCGCGCACTTTCGTTGCAACAACCTTACTGCGGCCCTCTTCAAAGCCTATTGAAGTTTCGCCATCAAACGCATTCTGAGCGTCAATCCTGTCTTGGCTGATTTCGCTCTCTACAAAGTCAACTGCCTGGGCAATAGCGTCTTGTAAGATTGCTTCAACTTCAGTGCTTGTCTTTGGTTTTGGCTGCATCTTTTATTCCTTACTCGCTACGCCCGGCCAGTAGGCCGCCTGTTGCGCCAATAATACCTGAATATGCTTCAGGACGTCTATAGATCTGACGACGAGCTGCCTCGTCTGCCGCCTGACGCTGCATCAAACGATTGACCATTGCGCGTTGTGCCGCTGGATCTGTCTCAAACAACATGCGCGACATTTCCGCTGCGCTCTTTTCGCTCATACCTGCCGCACGAGCCGCTGCCTGCGATCCTGCCGCCTGTAATGCGCCGGGGACATTGCCTGTCGCAAGCTGACCAGTAATGCTGAATATTGATGATGGATCAATGTCTGCGTCGGCTGCCTGCATCATACGCTCTGCTGTAGCAGATCCACCCATGACTTTGCGCGTTGTTTTTACTTTTTCAGCTTGGAACTTCATAAAACGCTCAAATTGCTCAAACTGCGCAGGATCATCAAATGCTAACCGCAACGCAGCTCGCTTTCTTGGCGTTCCAAACACTGTATTTACAAAGTCTGTGGCATCTCCGGTCTTAGATGCAAGCTCTTCAACTTGGCTTATTAGGCCGACACGCAGTGCTTCTTTTTCTGGCGGCGTCATCTTGCCAACACGCTTCACAAGCTCTTTTTCTGATATTTTCGTGAAGTCAAAACCTGCTGTGTATGCATCACGCAAACGCGCATTGTCTGCGAATTGCTCATTCGCAACGCGGTAAGCATCGTTTTGATTAATGATTTCGCTATTCCAACGGTTTTTAAGGTTAACCAATGCCCGGCCTTCTTTAGTGACTTTATTTGTCACGGCATCAGTTTGCCCCTCGATTAGAACATCCAGACCTTTTTTGATTTCATGCGCCAGCTCAGTTGGCATACCGACATACGCACCGCCCTGCATCTCTTCGCCAAAGAATTTTGACAAATCTTTCGGCATCCCAGATACGTCTACATCTGGGTCAATGTCAGCAATTCTAAGCGCCTTGTCGTAAGCATCTTGGATGACTTTGCTTTTTGCCATGTTTTGAAATGGCCGAGCATCTAACTCAACTTCGTATGCTTTTGCATATGCAGGCTGCGCTTCGGCTTGCGTTTTAGCGGCTAAATCGTCCAAATAGTCAATGCCCGTCGCGCCCTCTGCGCCAGACATTTCTTTCGCTTGCTCAGAAATTTGCTCTGCTTGGCGGGAACGACGCTCAACAAACTGCTCGGCGACTTTACTGCGCTCGCCGCTAGGTGTTGCCTGCGCACGCCATCCAGCGCCTGCAAGGTTTTCGCCTAAGTCGGCAGGCGTAATGTCTTCAATGCCCATTCCACGGGCTTCTTCTAGCTTCTGCATCGCCTGCTCTGGCGTCAGCCCATCACGCTCAAATGCCTCTAGCATTTTACGCTCAGAAAATGTCATTGCACGCTTTTGGCCACCTACGCCTAGCGCATCCATTACGCGACGACCTGTCTTTCCAACCTGCTGTACGGCAATCGGAGCTGCTGCGCCAACTGTGCCGCCGATCAGTGCGCCTGTCCCAGCAGATTTAAGCCTTTCCTGAAATCCGCCCTCACCTGCACCAAAGCCTGCTAAACCGCCCTCAGCAGCCCCTACAGCCGCCGCACGAGCTGCCAATGGCGCAAGGCGAGCTGATGTAGCCGCGCCAGCCGCAGCGCCTCCAGTGCCTACTGTGAGCGCTCCTAGACCCAATGTTGTTATGCCTGCCCCGCCCATTTCATAAGCCAATGCTTCAATCGGATTTTCGCTGCGGTAACTTTCTAGCTTCTTGCGAATTGTTTCTAAGTTTTCTTTGTAGTTTTTGCCTTCAGACAAACCAAGCGCCGAACCCAGCGCGGAGGCTGGGTTGCGAAGCGCTGCTTCTAGCTCATCAGCAAATCCGAGTGTAGCGCCCTGAGCAATAGATCGAATTCTCTGCGTTTCGGCTGGCTCTTTTGCTTCTTCGCTCGTTCCCGCCCCCAACTCTACTTCGCGTCGGATTTGATTAACGAACTCATTTTGCTGCGTAGGCGTTAATTCAGCAAATGCGTCATCTACTTCAACTAGGCCGATACCTTCAATCTCAATTATCATGGCTTTACGATCTTCCAATTTAGCTTAGGCATTTCAATTGGCTCTGGGATCGGAACATCTGTAGATACTCCATACCGCTCCCTGCGGTTCATAATTTTCCGTATTGTAAGCTGTCTTTTTCTCTCATTAACTTTCAACAAGTTCTCAAGAGCTGCCAGAGCTGTTCTTTCATCAGAAGCTGCTTGAAGTTCATTTGCAGCCCGAATTGCGTCACCCTCAGTCTGTGGGCCTTTATTAAGACGCAAACTCTCGTTGACGATAATGTTGAGCAACTCGCTGTATCTAGATCTTGCGCTTGCTAACTCTGAGGTTTCTTTTCCACCTAATCCAACACCACCCAATTTGCCTGTGACGTAGGCGTCCACACCCAGCTTTAGCGGCCCTTTAAATTGGCCAGTCTTGTCGTCATATCCAAACAAATCAACAACATTTTGTATAGCCGCGCTGAGGTTGTCTACAGTGCTGATATTATTAAAGTCTGTTTCCTCTTCAGCTTGCAATCTATTGGGCAGCTCTTTTGTCTGCTCTTTCACTGCATTTCGTGCAGCTATAACCTCTTCGTTCACAGTGACTTGAGGGTTGTTGATGTCTCCATCTGGGTAAGTAACTGTAACAGCCCCTTGATCTAGGATCTGCGGCATTGTTAGCTCTTGCGTTTTAGCAGCCTGAACCGCAAGCTGCTGCCCCATAGCCGCTGGGGATAGCTGGGTTAAAATTGCCATAGCTTCTTGATTGTTTCCAGCTTGGATCGCCGCAGCCGCTCGTTCAGCTAATGCAGCCTTTTCATTGCTACGCGCAAATTCAATCGCCTGTTGCCCTGTAAATAGCCCACCTTCAACAAGAGATGCCGCACCTTCCATACCCTGCGCACGAAGCATTTCGGCAGTCTTATTGCGCATTTCTGTCTCACGAGCCAATTTCGCCTGCTCTCGGCCTGCAATGGCTCCCTGCTGACGATTGAATTGCTCTTCGCGGGAAAGCTCTTGCAAGTACGATCCAAAGCCTGCGCCGGGTTCTACAGCGCCTGTTTCAATGGCTGACAGGTAACGAGCTGCAAGAGTATCGCCAGTATCTGCTCGGCGTTTTAATTCGGCAACTGATTGATTGCGCGTGAAATCTTTTTCACGACGCGCCAAAGCTCTTTCGCTTTCTTGTAGGTAAGTCGCAGACGCAGGATTGAGCGGGCTAAGTATTGCAGCCGCCTGACCCAATCGTTCAGCAAAAGTAAATTCTGGGCGATTAGCTGATTGGCTGTCTGTTTTAGGGTTTGCGTTTATGCCAAACATTATCTCTTCCTACTTAAAAGGGCAGCAACTTTGAGCCAGCCATTACATAGTCAAGCAAGCCAGGACGGTACGACGTTCCTTGGTTCGCAGGCAGTCCTGCTAAGATTGAGCTTGTCAGACCGAGGCCAGCTAGAGGTGCGCCCACTTGAGACTGATATTGAGCGCGTTGTGCGTCAAGGATCTGCTGCTCTAGCATACGCTGTTGCATAGCTTGCTGTTGAACAGCTTGCTGTGCAGATTGGCCCATACCGAATGCCTGACCAGCAAGGCCGCCAAGGCCTGCCGCGCCTGCTTGCTGCACGCCTGCACCTGCTAGAGATGCTTGCTGGTTGGACAAATTTGCTTGCTGCTCAAGCTGTGCTTGCTGCATAGCAAACTGGTTAGCTGCCGCCATATTACCTGAGCGTGCTGCTTGCTCACGCGCTGCCGCTGCCTCTGCCGCACGCTGATTGAGCTGCTGTGCCTGCATGCCTGTGCCAATATCAAACTGAGCAGCTTGTTGAGCTTGTTGGAACGCATTTTGACGCTGCTGTGCCGCAAAGTCGGCAGCCATACGACCATACTGGCCATACGTTTCACCCTCAGCCAAACCTTGACGAGATCCGCCAAATGCGCCTGCTGCAGTGGCGGATGCGCCTAGCTGGTTTAGAGCTTTCTCACGCTGCCTTGCAATGTCTGCCTCACCGCGCTCAATAACTTGCTGCGTATAAGGTGACATGTATTGACCGATGTTGGTTTGAGCGATCTGACCCGCTTGGATTGGCTGACCCGCCTGACCCACGCCCTGCATAGTTGATGCTGGCGATATTTGCGCAGCTTGAGCCGTTGGCGCTTGGAAGTTTGCCAAGTTTCCATAAGTCTGACCTGCTTGGCCAAGATACCCCGCAGATTGCTGAAAAACACTCGGCCCAGTTGGTTGCACCATTGGGGTTGGAGTAGGAGGAACAAAATCGGTTGGTCTTGGGCCTCCTGTTGTAAGTTCGTTTTTAATCGGGAATGCTGAATTTGTGTACACATCCCCTCCTGTTGGAAATTCTTGTGTTGGCTGTCCTGCTGCTTGTCCCATGTGCTTACCCCAACAATCCTGTCTTTAACTTGTCTACTGTGCGAGAGAATACAGTTCCCGGAGGATCGTATGAACTGTCGGTTAAGGAACGTGACAAATCAGAAGCGAAAGTGCTTTCTGCTGGAGTAGCTGGCGTCGTATAACCCGCTATTGCAGGCATAGACGACATATTTGGATAGTCTCCAGTGTAGGGTACGCTACTCGGCTTCCTCGCATTTTCTCTTGCTTGATCCATAAACTCACGCATGTTTGGCCCATCATCACCGCCGCCACCACCAGAACTCGCTGGAGCAGCCTGAGCAGCAGGCGTTGATCCCGACACAAAGTCAGGCATCTTTCCAGTTACTGGATCAATCATCATGTCCATTAGAGCTTTGTATCTGCCAGGCTCAAAACGCTTCAGCATGTCCAAAGCAGCTTGGCCGCCTTGATATGTCGTGTAACCAGTTACGCCGCCTTGCGTTGCTGTTGGAGCGCCAATTGATAAAGAGCCTGCGCCCTGCAAGCCAAGAGCTGAAGCCATCTCATTAACATTACCTCGAGACGCCAATTCAGCCTGATTAACCGCCGCGATCTCTGGCCCTCGATACATTGGCGTACCAATTGCTCCCAACTGCTTGGCTAATTGGTATTGCTCTTTTGCTTCAGGCGTAAGCTCTTGCGTTTTTTCTTGCTTACCGCGCATATTAAAACTCCATTTGCATTGTGATGGACTTTTCTTTCCATCCTAATTTTTTCAACGGCTTCTTCCAGCCCATTCTACCATCAAATGTTGCAAATGAACATCCTTGGCGTTTGGCCCACTCAACAACCTCTTCGGTCATGTCTGTGATTGCATCCAACTCACCTCCGGCGAGAAATACATGCAGAGCCTTTCTGTCGTGATATATCACAACTTGCGTTATAATACATCCTTTTGGTTTTGGCCAAAATTGCATATGACCCGAAGCAATGCCACCTAAAACCTCTTCCCAAGTGTTTAGGTTGTCATTTTTATCAAGTGCCGCTTCAATCCACCCTCGGCAACGCTCTAATTCACTTATAGGATTGTGCGCATTCATCCGTGCAACCTCGTAATTGCAATTGTTGACGCAGGCGCGGCAGGCGCAAATGCAGTTGCAGCCGTGGCATCTAAAAACCCGCTTGTGCTATCTACTGCCCACATAGCCTCTAAATAATCATTGGCACTTACATCAAAAATCGCAGAGCGTGACACAACCAGCACCGAACCGTTTTGGTGCAGCGCGTTTTTCATCGTTGATCCCGTGACATCTACCCCGTTGATACGAGGCCAAAACCAGAAGTTCACTGTGCTGCTGGACGTTGACGCAATCTGCGCAGAAAAGCTAATCATGTATTGACCAGCTTCAGCGAACACAATGCGACTTGCAGGCGTTCCATTTGTTACGCCCTCAGCAATGCTAGAGGTGTACGTTAAAGCATACGCTGTGTTTGTGGATGCCGCTGTCTGGTCTGTCGTGACTGCGCCAGCGTATTGACCATCCTCTAAGACGATCTGCACAAACGCGCCATCCTTGGACACAACAGGATACTTGTTCGTTTCGTCCCACAGAATAATGCCATTTTCCGCTGGGCTGTCTGTAGACGTTTTGAAGTACAAACGCGGCAATTGACGCTGCAAATACGTTGTAAGCTCACGACCCCACGTTTTGAGGTTGTCCGTGATTGGCGGTAATACGGGTGCTGCCATTACCTACGCCCACCCGCTTTAGCATCAACGCGCATTGTGCCGACCTTCCAGTTTGCCAGTGTCTGGCCTTCCACTTTCATGCGCACCTGACGGCCTGAGAACCGCACAGACGTTGGGTCTGAGGGAGTGTATGGCCCGTGCGTATACTCAGTGTCATTCGGGTAAAAACGGCTTTTGAACGTTACGTTGACATCGCCTTGCGTCTGCTCGTCAGTGATGAGGTCAGTAACTTGCATGATGTTGTCGCCGTTGCCAATGCTGATTGGCCCGCTTTCAGCGTAGACTGTCCCACCACTGTGCGCCAAGCCGCGCTCATGGTCATAAACTACCGCACTACCATCAATCAGCATGGGATAGGTAAACACGCCGCGCTCAACGCCGCATGTGCGGGATAGATCGCCAATTAGCCAGTGGCCCTCTTTGTAATCGTATGCCACATAGCGATCAATCTCGTTAGAGCCTGATGAACAGTAGAACCACCAGATTTCGCCAAACTGACCATTTGCCAAGGCCCATGTCTTGCTGATCTGGCTTGTGTTGATGTCGCCAAAGACGTAATCGTGAACATCGCAAGGTATCTCTGTCACAGTATTACCGTTGAAACCAAAGAAACCACGCTGGCCCATCCAGAACGTGCCTGCATCAACGTCTGCCACAGCTTGGCGCGAAATAACACCGCATGACGTTCCGACACGCTCCACAGAGTAAACGTAGGGTGGGCCGATGTATCGCGCCGTATGCGCTGATGTTGTGGTTAGGATTAGCGTTTGACCGCGTGTTCGGATCGCTGTTTGGATTTCGCCCGCCGATTGTAACTCAATGTCGCCAGCCTCGTTTGTGGATGCTGGTGTCCATGTTGTGTTGTCCTCGCGGTCACTCCACTGCACCTTGCGAGGGTTGCCGCCCGCGCCAAGTGCAAACAGGAAGCGCTCCTCTGTAACGATTAGGCCAAGGTTATCAACTGGCGCGTTTGAGATTTGCGCGGCTGCGACTGCGCCATTTAGCTGCCACTCGTACAACTTGCCGTCAGCAGATGAACAGGCAACGAGGTATTCGCCCCAGTTGTCCAAGCTCCACGTTGTAGCCTCAATGAGTGTCCCAGTGGTACGCGCAGTGCCGTATGTCTCGCGCCCATATGCGCCGTAACCATAGCCATCCTCAAACACAGCATCAACTTGCCCCGCTGTCAGCCCAGACGGGGTAATGTCATACGTTGTGTTTGACGCAAGTGCCGCATAAAGCTGATTGTTTGACCCAGCCGCGATATAGCGCGTTCCATCAATGGCCTGCCAAGTGTGCATGCCGCGCGGTGCGTTGGTCATCCCTAAGTCGCCATCTGTGCCGAATAGCGTGTTTTCAGTCCAGCCGCCAATCGGTCTGAGCGAATTATTACGCCAGCGCACAAGCGATCCATCGCGCCAGCGTCCTGCGGCATCAAGGTCAGTGCCTGTTCTGTAGAACCCCGCTGGTATCTTTAGAGGTATGAGTGGCATTTATGTTACCCCGCCGCAGCTTCAAGCACCTTAACCTTCGCGCTTAATTCTTGCACCGCTTTGACCAGTACAGGGATTAACGCGGTTTCTTTAATTTTTACCAAATCTGGCTGCTCGTTATCTACGATTACATCGTCAACGTAGCCAAGGTCATCAATGACTTGCTGCACCTCTTGCGCAAGGAAACCAGCGAATGGGCGATCCTCTTTATGCGTTCCGTCTGGCGTAGGTGTCTCAATGACGTTGTCATCTTCATCCTTGACCCAATACTTTGAACGCTTGTCCCATTTAAAGGTGACAGGGTTTAGTGCATCAACAAAGTCTAGGCTAGATGGCAGGGGCGCTACATCTGTTTTGTCGCGTGCGTCTGATGTGACAGTCCAAGCGACCGCAACGTAAGCGTTAGTAATAGAATTATCGCCCAGAACTATGCGATTACTATTTGATCCGACATTAAACGGGGAACTATTTCCCCCTGAGTATGATCCAATACAAGTATTGTTATCGCCGCTAACCCCATTCCCAGCTACACTACCGACTGCAACATTATCAGAACCACCAGATGAGCTGTTAGATGCCGCAGCCCAGCCGATGCCAACGTTCTGAGTTCCAGAATTAGCGTTTAGTGCAGCGTAGCCGATCCCAATGCTTTGTGTAGCCGTTGAGCTATTCATAGCCGCATAACCTAAGGCTGTATTTTGCTGTTGCGTGGTGACATTACCCAAAGCCCCAACCCCAAGGGCTGTGTTATAAAGTCCAGTGGTAATAGAGTCACCAGCGCCATCGCCAACCAAGGTTGATTGATCACCTGTTGTAATAGAAGTCCCCGCGTAACGTCCAATTAGAGTGCAGCCCGTTGCCGTTGTTATAGATGCGCCAGCAGATGGCCCATAAATCACCTGATTCCCCGTTGATGGGGAGCCAGTATTTTGCCCGATAATTAAACGAGTTGTCGTGTCTGTGCCACTAATACCCCCACTACTATCAGCAAACGTAAGCACCCCAGAGCCATTTGTCTGCAATACTTGACCGTTTGTTCCGTCAGTCGTGGGCAAAGTGAATGCCCCAGCAAAATCACCCGCTTCATTCAACTCAGCCGCAGTTGCTGTAACCGCAACGCCACCAATCTCCCAAGAACCCGCAGTCAGGTTTGGCGCAATAGGCGTAGTTCCATCAAGAAGATCATCAATGGTGTCTAGGTTCGTGTTTAATTTCGTACCCCAAGTATCGGCAGAAGCTCCCACTTCTGGCTTGGTTAGACCATACGTTGTTGTCGTTGTATCAGCCATCTAAGTCTCCTATGCAGCTTCTGACCATGTGTCGGTTGGGTCAGTAACATCAGTCCATATATCTGTTGGCTCTGTAGCTTCCGTCCAAGTGTCGCTACTGTCAGCCTGCGTTGTCCATACACTATCATCATCGGCCTGATCTGTCCAACTATCGGTGGGCGGCTCCTGATAGTCCCAAACAAACCTTGCGGGCAATGTTGGTACGCCCGCAGTAATCTCCACCATTGTCAGCGCGTATTCTTGGAAGAATGGTAGCGTATCAACGACAGGCTGCGGCTCTAGCGCAACTGGGAAGAAGTTAGAGATAACCGCGACAGTTGCGGTGTCTACTGTAGGCGCGGCAAGTGTAATTTCGTCTGCATTAAAGTTTGATATGATTGACGCGGTAACGTCATCAAACGTAGGTGTGCCAGTTGTGATTTCGTCAGCAGCAAGAACGTAGTCTTGTGTGAGAGGGAGGTCATCTACAGTTGGTGTTGTTGTAATGTCATCTGCTGAGAAAACAGATGTAATTTGCGTTGCTATCGTGTCAACTACTGGCTGCGCACTAATGCTATCTGCGCCAAAAACGTGATTTTGCGTGAGAGGTAAAGCGTCAACAACAGGCGCACCCGCGCGAATATCAACCGGCGTTGGCTGCTGGGTAACTATAGGGCCATCATCTGCCAGAGGTGTTTTTGAGAGTGCGTTAAAACCTAGCATTACTGTATTCCCAGAAACAATGTGTCGTCAGGCGTGTAGTAGTTCGCTGTAGAAATGTTGCCAATGATATACGCTATTCTAATTATTTCGCCGCCTGTCCAAGTGCGCGAGGGGCTTCTGCAAAGGCAACAAAAGGGAACTTGCCCGCCACTCGTTTCTCTATACATATAATATGTATTTGAACTTTGGGACACTGTTTTCTCGCCAAGGGTCATAGGGGAACTAGGTTGCGCAATTCCATCAACTGCGCCCGTAGCACTTGAACCAGTAGAGGTTGCAAGAGTAAAACGATCAGCCGTAGCGCCATTTACTACATTTGTTGTGTAAGTATAATATGATGCAGCTTGAGAAGGTGTTATGCTTACCCCAGAGCCAATTGCCCCAAAGTTATATTCAGCAGTGTTTGTAGTCCACCCTTGGCCATTATTGGATGCGCCGAACCACCACTGCTGATTTATTGATGTCCCGCTTGCGCTTAAGACTTGGATACACGCGATTGGAACATCATTATAAAATGATGTAGCGCCAGTGGCCTTGTGAATTAAGTACAACCTTCCCGTTCCGCTATAATTCTGCTGGACTTCGCTAACGCTGTAATTTGAACTCGTGTCGCTTGCACCGTCATTATTTTGAAACTCTGCCACAGAGTAGAATGCATTATATAAGTCCTCGCCCGCCGCAGCACCCCCAGCAGATGCAGCCATCTGCATTCTGCGAGCTGTCATGCTCATGACATTGCATCCCCAGCTTGGAAGCCGTACCAATCCGTGCCGTTGTTATGCGTTGTAAATACAAAATAATCTGTTTCGCCAGCCGCAGGGGCGTCAGGTGCAGTGCCGCCAGCCCATTTAACCGAAGTGGGCCATGTTAATGTAGCTGATCCACTGCCAGCGTTCTTTAGCTGTAGGGTAAAGCTATAGGCTCTAAGAGCTTCTGTTGGAGGATTTGTAAATGTATAAGTTGTGTTACCGTTAAAAGACCCCCTAAAAAAGTTACTCGTTGAGCAGTCAATCGTCGTCGTAAGGCTTAAAGCTATTTCTGCTTCTTCATATACCTTAGCATAAAAAGTGCCATCTATCTCTGCATCACCAGTAATATCCACCGCACCTGTCGTTGTTAAATCGCCAGTAATGCTCACGTTGCCAGTGTGTGTCTCCCCAACTGGGTTAGATCGCGGAAACGTAACCGCTGCGTCACCGCTGCCATCTTCCGCAGATACAATGATTGCGCCGTTTGCTGTGTTAAACTTCAGTGGCATATCGCGCCCCTATTCTGGCTTTGTGGGCCAATCTTCGTCATTCAAGTAAGGCCAGTTTGCATGTGTAGTTATATCACGCAACGCCTGACGGTAGCTAGTCATAGCGGCATCCATAGTAACGTCAGTCAGCGCAAAGTAGTCAGTTTGTGATAAAAGCTCGTTGCGCTTTGATCTAGCCTTTGCCGCCATAGCTGCATCATACTCTTGGATTTCTTCAGCGGTTTTGCTTGAAACTGTCCAGCCTAAAGTCCAGACACCATCAACTAATGACGGTTCAGAGTTTTGAGCGACGGTCTGGGTGCGTGCATCAATGTCTGGCGCGTCCGACACAGAAACAGTGTAAACACCATATTCCTCCAGAATGCTATCTGGAACTTGCTTTGGAAAAGATGTGTTTGGGTTGTCGCGGCGTAGCTGCCCTACTGAATAAGGGTATGTGTCTACACTGCCGCTTGTAATTTTAACATATGCCATAGTTGTGTATCCTTATGGTGTTACTACAAATAATTCTTCAGTAAGTGCTAAAGTTGTTTCTGTAACGCTTAAAGATGAACTTGTGTTACTTGCTGTATTAGAGGTAATAGTTTGAGCAGATGAGGTGACGCCAGGCGTTGAAACTGTTAGAGTGGCGTCTTGATAAGTAAGACTTCCATAAGTTCCATCACCAGAGCCATCTGGCGGCAGCTTTGCAACAAAAATATCATTATTACCCGCACCATCTGATTGCGTATAACCAGTTACAAGAATATTGTCGTTTAAATCTACGCCAATCCCATACCCTGCATCGTTATTAGTGCCGCCCAAGCGTTTTTGCATCAAAAGCGTACCTGAAGAATTAAATTTAGCTATTATAGGCTCATTAAAACCACTATCATAGGCCCTTGTAAATGCAACAATGCAGATATTATCGGAAGAATCTGTAACTACATTGTAGCCATAATCAGCTGCTGTACCTGTGTCACTAAGAGCTTTAATCCACAACAAATTTCCTGACGAACTATACTTTGCTACTATAGTTTCATAGTAACTGTCTTGAATTGATCTACCAACTGCAATGATATTGTCGGATGAGTCTACTGTTGCATGAAAAAATGCATCAGTACTTGTGTTACCTAATGATCTAACCCACAATATTGTACCACCAGAATTTAACTTAACTAAAAGAGCTTCAGTTCCTCCCTGCCCAAATGAAGTCGTGTATCCGCTTATAATAATGTTTCCCGACGAATCTACAGACGCAGACCTACCATAATCGTTACTTGAGGCACCCATTTTACGTTGCCATTGCAGAGTTCCTGATGAGTTATACTTAGCGACTAGAACTTCATAGCCTGCTGTTCCATGATTTGTGTATCCTGTAGCATAAATATTATCAGACGAGTCTACAGCTACCCCATAAAAAACTTCACCAGTTGATCTACCTAAAGACCTAGCCCACTGAAGTGTGCCAGCAGAATTATATTTAACAACGATGCCTTCAGTACTTGAAAGATCATTGTATGCTCCAGCAGAAATAATATTGTCTGATGAATCTATCACCACTCTATAGGCACTGTCACTGGCCGTATTTCCGTAAGCCTTACTCCAGAGTAATGTTCCTGACGCATCATATTTAGCTGTTAGTAGGTCATTACTTCCTGCGCCAGCTGAACCTGTGACTCCCACTACAATAATATTATTTCCTGAATCGGCGGATATTTCGTATCCAGTATCCGAACTAGAACCACCTAAAAGGGCAATCCAGTAATCTTCACCACCCCCGCTAACCTGTAATAGCTTTTTCTTAGTCGCCATAACCTACCCCAGTGCCTGACCAGCCGTGAAGCCATACCAAGTTGTGCCGCCATCGCGCGTCATAAATACAAACAAATCTTTCGCAGATGCCGTTGCAGTTAGCGTAGGTGCAGTTGCGCTGGGCCAATCAACAGCCGCAGGCCAAGTTACCGTGTAACCAGACGCAGACGCATCCTGAATGATCTCAATGCTAAACGTATATGCAGTGCCGCTTGCTGGCGGGTTGCTAAACGTGAAAGTCGTGTTCTCAGTCAGCGTGTGGCTAAACGAGTTTGCGTTTTCGCAGTCAACAGTAGTTGCGTTTGATGTAGATGTAACAGCCTCGTATCGCTCGTTGTAGCTATCAACAACTAACTCCCCCGCATGATCTTGCCCTACAATCGGCGAACGCGGAACAGTAATATCAACATTGCCTACACCATCCTCTGGCGTAAGCGTTACTGAGCCATTTGTTGAGTTAATTTTAAGGGGCATTTCCTATCTCCTAAAATGGCCTTTTCTCAGTGTATCCATTAATCACAAGCTGCGCGTCTACTGGGATGGTCAAAGTGACACCATTGGCAATGGTAAAGCCGCTGCCCGTGTCAAACTCAACGCCACTGTCTAACGTGCGATCTGCATTCAATGTGCTTGTGACGTAGCCGTACACTTCTTCAACGCCCGCAGTAATAAACAACTCTGCGCTGCCAGATAAGTTCAACAGCGAACCTGTAGAGCTTTCCATTAGCGTGCGTGTTAAAGTTGGGCCAGCAGAGCTGTAAAGACCGTAGCCAATTTCCCAATCGCTACCATCCTCAATCGTGTAGCGCACGGTATCGCCATCAGCTACACCGCCATCCGCAAACGTCTGATAGCCTGTAGAGGCTGCGCCAAGCGTTACAGTGCCTGTGCCTGTTGTCGCCGTTGAGACTTTAACGCGATTGGCTAGTACGACCATGCTGCACCTTATGCTGGATCAGGGATTTCTACGTCAAACGCTTGGGTGGTAAAGGTGTTGCCTGTAACCACAGATTGCGACGTTGTAAGCGAACCTGTGCAGAGCAGGCGGCTCTCAGATACGTCTGTGATTGCGTAGTGCGTTGCAGTACCTGAGCCTGTTACTGAGCCGTCTGAGATCGCTGCGCAGGCTGTCTTGCGGCCTGACGTGTCGCCGTCCTCTGGCGCACCAAACGACACTGAAGTGCTATTGCCTAGCGTGTAGGTGCTTGTCGCCTCTGTGTAAGTCGTAGGCTCCTGTGAGCAAATGTCTATGCGATCTGCCTCTAAGTCCAGCTTGGACAGTGCGGCGTCTAGCACATAATCTGAAATGGTTGCCATGTCTTTCTCCTAGAATGTGTTGACCTGCATGCGCAAGCCCGAGCCGCCAAACTTGGCTTTTTCGTTGTTAGCGTTTATACCATCGATTGCGTTTTGGTACAACGACGCCCACACTTGCGTGCGCTGATCGTCAACAAGGTAAGGCGCTGAGTGTGTTAGAGCGCCATACAAATACGCATCAGGGAAGTACTGCAAGATCCAGTTTGAGGTATTGCTGTCATCAAGGGGCGCGTTTCGAGCGTAATAATAAAGCTCGCCTGTGTAAGCGCTATCTGGCGTAGGCCAAACCTCAATTTGCCCGGCGATTATTGAATAGTATTGAGGGCGGCCTGTCGTGTCTGCATTGTTGCGCCGATATGTCTGCAACGATAAAGGCGTAACCAGCTCAATAGGGCGCTCGTCAACGTCCAGGTGAAAGCGTACAGCTTCCATAAAGCCCTGTGGCAACTGAGTGTAACGCGCGTCTATGTCTGCCGTACTGCGCTGCTCCATGCGCCAGTGGCGCACTTTGCGATCCATGTCAGCCTCGGCAAGACTGATAAAATCAGGAATAATTGACGTTAGGTCATCCCGGTTTAGCCAGTTGCCTATTGCTGTCTTTAGTTCTGCGTAGGTTGTAATAGCCATTACTGTAACAATCCTGTCTTTAAGAGATAGTCTTCTATTCTCTGCGCTTGCTCACTTGATACACCAGATTGCGCCAAAAGGCCACTTATTGGTGAAGCGTTGGCTGCCATGATATTTTCCAACTCAGACAAACGAGGGTCAAAACGTGCATTTGTTGATCTTATATTGTTGGGATCAAAAACATTTTCCTCGTTGCCAGTTCTGACACCTGTAAAACCTTCATCTGATAGCGACTGAGTTCCCCTCATAGATAAATCATTAAATCCAGAAACATTTTCTAAGCCATACTGCGCGTTTCTCATTTCGCCATAAGATGCTGGGTTTGAACTTCTTATATAAACTGGGAGTACAGAGCCGCCTCTAGGTACAGCTTTATTAGGATCAAAGTCGCCTCGATTGACTTCACCAGCACTCGCAAACTTATTAGCTTTCCTAACGTCAGGAGCGACATAAACACCTGCCCCTAACTGACCTTTAACGCCAGGTATAAAAGCAGTGATGTCAGGAGAAAAATCATCATCTGAGTACATTGATGGAGCTGTACCATGATATTGAACATCATCAACATTAAACCCTATCTCACGCGCACGAGCCAATCGGCTTGCCTCATCCATAGGTAAATCATAATTAGCCGCAAGGTACTGATTTAATTGAGTATTTTTCACGCTGTCGCCCATGTCTAGCATCGCGTCAGTCACTTCAGGACCTCTGCCAGACTTTAGCATGTTCAATATCTGATCACCGCGTGCGGATACGTCTGATGCGACTGATAACAGTCCAGCGCTTTTTGAAGCGTTGGCGGAAACCAAGCCCTCATCAAACATACGATCATATGTGCGCTCAAGCGCCCTTTCGCCTGCTTCTGTCAATCCACCTGTAGGCGCATCAGGGTTTTCGCTGCGGAATAAATACTGCAATTCGCCGCCAATGCCCTGCCCTTGCATTTCAGCAACGACTTGCAATTCTGTGCTGTCGCCTCGATCCGTAATGTAGCCAACAACGTCTTGCTCACCGACATCAGGATTGTAAGCAGTCGCGTAATAGTCGCCGTCTGGGCTGCGGTAGAATGTGACACCACCCTTCTCACCAATAACATCAGAGTTACGCGGCAGCATACCATACATATCGCCCATCATCAGATTGGGCCGATCTTCTGCCGCAATCCTCTTGCCGCTTGGGTTCACGCGCGACAAGTAGCCCTCAAAGCCTTCTAAAGGAGTATCTCGCAGCACGTTCATGCCCAACGATCCCGCAGGCTTAGCAACTGCTCCACCGCCAAGCATAGCAGTCCCAGCAGTTCCAAACGCCTCGCCAACCATATCCTCTTGTGGGATCAAGTCCTGAGCCGCAGCACGAGGCGCATCAACGCCTCTAGCAATCGGGTCAAGAAGATTTGCAAACAATGAGCCAACACCTTCATAACGCAGAGTGTCAGTACCCATCACAGGCTCTTTTGACAGCAAACCACCCAAAACAGGCCGACGACCTTCTGACGCAAGTTGCGACCTATTAGACCGCGCATACTCAAACAATGGAGCAAAGACGCTCGTCTCTTCCCTTGCGCGTCTTATCTCTTCAGCAGTCGCCATCTACCTACTCACAGATTTCTTTCCTTGGCAGCCCCAAGCCTTGCGGCGCACTTTAACCTTCGCAGTCTTCTTCTGGCCGCTAGACCGCGCACAATACGCATCGCCACGCTTTGTCCCCGGCTTGGAGATGCGCTTATGCGTGCGACCCTCGCTGTCCTTGTAGGTGGTGCCGTCTGCGTACTTCTTACTCGCAGGGACTTTCTTGCGCTTAACCGCCATTCGGCATCACTCCAAGGCTTTGCAAATAGCTATTATACGAATTCTGCCAAAAGTTAGGGTCTGCGTCCATTTGCGCCTTAATGCGACTTTCTGCCTCCGCGCCATATACGTCAACCATCAGTTCAGCAATATATTCTTCATATTCATCCATAGATTTAGCAATACCGCCTGTCTCGCTCGTCATTGGAAACCGTTCACGATCTGGAGAAACTATCGCAGGGCCGCCAGCAGGCGTCACAGGAGGCATTCCAATTGGACTAGACTGAGGAGCGCCAGAAGCCATGCTAGACGACGCAGGCATCAGCTCAGGGCCGAGCGGCCCCATCCCCGGATGATTGCCGCCCATCGTGATTGGAGGAGAAGGTGGGGTGGGAGCATTTGCAGCCTGACGTTGACGTATAATTTCCTGAACGCGCGGATTAGACCCACCCAATGGCGCAACGTCCATAATGCCAGAAACATTCGGAACTGTGTTAGGCAAATCACTACCACCAGTACCAGCCGGGGCGTTAACGCCGCCACCAATAACACCGCCGCCAGACGTCCCCATAGGCGCAGATCCAGCATTAGGCTCCTCATCAAGCAAACCGCGCATCTGCATCAATGCACGACGCCGCTCTTCATCAACAGAGGCATATGGCTTGGCAATTTGGTTCGCAATCACAGACAGCAAACCACCGCCCTCAAACTGGCTGCCCATCTGCCCAGCGCCACCGCCGTCAATCAAATCCATAATGTCTCTAAAACGATTAGCCATTACTTTTTACCCTTAAACCTTTACTCGGCATTACTTGCTATGCTTCTTACCAAGGCACTGACCCGCACGCTTGCACGCAGCTTTCATCGGGCATCCTCTAGGGGGTGAAAAGCTCTTTTTATTGCCGTAAGCCATAACTGTCTCCTATGTTAGTCAACTCATACCACATTACGCAATTCCGCGCAAATTTCTTCTTATTTCGCCCTTCCAAGACGACAACGGCCCAGACAGCGCCATCGCCGCGTCAGACGCCATCGTCAAACAAACAGCATCCGCCAAGTCAGGAGAACGCAGCCCACGCTTGCGCATCTGATCCTTACCCTCAGCTGCCATCTTCCCAGAAGACGTAAACGAATACCTTATACCCGTTAGATCAGCCAAAAGCTCATCATCCTTCGGCAACTTGCAAGACCGATCCTCCAGCCAAGCCTTTGTCTTAAACCACAGCTCAGTGCGCAAATTATTATACGTCGCACCCATGCTAGGGCTTTCAGCAACATTAACACCACGAACAGGCGCACCCAACTCACGCATTCGATCAACAACCCCCGACCCAATACCGATACTATCAACCAAGATCTCACCGGGCCGCTGGCTTGGCGGCAAAGCCTCATATTCCGCCATCACACGCCCAACAGTCTGCATCAAATCCAAACCGCGCCAGCTTTTAATCTCAGTCACAACATTACCAACACGCTTGCAAAACGCCGTTCTGTCTGTCCCAAATCGCGCCGGGTCTAACGCCCAAACAGGCGCTCTTTCAGCATCAACCTCAATATCCCTATTCATCGCCGCATCAACCAAGTGAAACGGCACAATCGTGTCATCATCAGCTAAAGGAAACTCACCCAACACACGAATACGAAACGCATTGCTCTCCTCCCCATAACGCTCACGCATCTCGTCAACAAACTCATCCGACACCAAAGGACTTTCTACGCAGCTCCATCGCCGCGTCCACCAACTGTCAGACATCCTGTTCTGTGTCTCATAAAACGTACCGCTCGACCTCGTAGGGTTTGACAGCAACACAGTCGTCGCATTGTGACCCGACATACTACCAGCAGCCGCCTCAAACACCTTCTCAGGGACACCAGAAGCCTCGTCAACAACCAAAAGCACATTATCCGAGTGTACCCCAGCCAAAGCCTCTGGCGTCTCTGCACGCGACGTCCGAGCCGATATAAACATCTCAGACGGCGCAGCCGACAGCTCAACACGATCACTCTTAACCGTCAAAAGATCCTGAACAGGCTTCGGCAGCTCACCAATCCACCGTTTCAACTCCGCAAATAGCGCGTCAAACAACTGACCCGACGTCGGGGCAGTCACAACAACCTTATTCGGAAAACGCATCAGCAAATACCACAGCATCGCCCAACTCGCGCTCGTAGACTTCCCTGTACCATGCCCCGACCTAATTGAAATCTTACGCTCGCCAGACGCAATCGCATTCAAAAACTCAGCCTGATATTCCAAAGGCTCCGCGCCTAACACCTCTTTCACAAACAATACAGGATCATCCATGTATTGCAGCGTAAAATCCTCAAATGGATTGCTCTCACTCGTCATGCTCAATCACCCTCATCTCTCGATCCCGATCCTCAGCCATCAACGCCTGACGATCCGAGCTGATCTTTCGTAACGCATCCAAATGCAAATCACCCAGATTTAACGTAATCTCTGTCTTTGGCCCCGAGCCGTACCGATCCCTATTCAGCCCAGCCGCCAACATCTTTCGCGCGTTCATCTGCTCACGAACCTTGGCAATCTGAGCAGTCGTGGCCGTTTCTGGAATACCATCAGCAATCTCAACATTCTCCTCCATCATCGCGTCAGCCAAGACAGACTGCGCGCGATCCAATGCACGCGCATACTCAGGAACACTGCGGATCGTTTCGCTCAGGTAGTTACGACTGCACTCCCATTCCTTGGCAGCCCAGGCCTTCAGCGTCATGCTCGACGCCATCTCATGCACATACTCAGCGCCACCATTTTGCTCAATATGCTGCAATATTCTGTTTCTTAACTGCTTTCCCGCCATATTGCCTCGCTTTCAGAATTTTTAAAATTTTAGACGATGCTAGCAGTTCTGGCAATAGGGGGAGGGGGGGCTGCCGCGTGACGACGCAGTGTAGGGAGGGTGAGGCGTCGTGGCTGGGTTGGTAGTGCGGCAGCCTTGGCAGATATATAGCACAGGTGAATGCGTTTTTCTACACACGCACGCCCCCGTCTCGTCGCGGGGCGGGGGGGGGTATTTTCGGGCCGGGTTGCAAAAAACGCATAGATCGTGCGTATAATGTCGATTATGTTAAATTCCACTTTTTGCATACATCATATAAATAAGGGCTTTGCGCAAAGCTTTGGCAGTTTAAGCTATGCAAATCCTGCAATGGCACAAGATGTAGTGTTTCAGCCTTGAATATGAACGCCCGTTCAGTTACGCGCACGCGCGTCTGCGCGGAGACGTCGCTGTGTGTCACAGCGAGTTAATGATGGACGCCGAATGCTTCGCTGTTCTCTAGGTATTCTTTCATGGCTAGGCTCAGAGCCACGGCCATAACCTTCTTACAGCTACCACCAAGGATGCGCTCATTGATTAGCCACAGCACCTCAGCGACTTCTGCGTTGATCTCGTCCTCGTCCATGTTAGGATCAAATTCTACAACGAATGTGTTCATGCCGACACGCTACAAACAAAAATGGCCCGGCGCAATGCCGAGCCAGTTCAGTGAGGCAGATTGCGCAGAAGGAAATGGGTAAAGCTCTGCGCCATCAGGTGCCGCCACTATTTCAGAACGGGATAGGATCGTCAAATGTTTTCCCCTTGATGTCGATCATCTCTGCGCCAGGGAATGATTGCTTGGCCGCCTTCTCTAGCTCACCCATCCAATGCTCCCGAAAGTATCTGTAAGCCAGCGCAACCTCACGCAGCGTCAACAGCTCCAACTCAGGCCGCTGCTCTTTGATCGCACGCCAGCCTCTGCCATCCTTCATAACGCCAAATAGCTTGCCGTCTATCTCAACCTCCCAGACATCCGCACACGCCTTCTGAGCGCCCACACGCTCGGCTTCTGCATCCATTGCCTGCAACCCCCGCACGACGACTTCGCAGCGTTTCCTGCATTCCTCTACATCGCCTGCCTCAACTGCCGCATTCATCTTGGCTACCGCACTGCCATACTTCTGAGCCATCTCAACATCCACCAACTCAGGCAGCCGATCTATCCCCCACTTCTGATCCATCTCGATTGCCAGCCTGTCAACTGGGGCCAGAGCATAATCACACATGATGGCATCTTTGCTTTGGTTGCCATGCAATATGCGATCCGATTTCTTTTGTCTTTTAGTCTGCTTCATCTTCCTCACCTCACTAATCTTCCTCACCTTGAACCGAAGCCCTCACTTCCCCTCCTCACCTCTATGCATATACATAGAGGAGGTGAGGAGGAAGAATTTCAGGCGCTTTTTTCCTCACTTCCTCACCTCTTCCTCACCTTGGATTTTAAGGTGAGGAAGGTGAGGAGATTGGCTACACTTCGTCCCACTTAATCATCTCCCCGACAACCACGCACTGGACATCTCTGCCCTGTCTTTTGTCGTACATCTCTGCTGCCTTCAGGACGTTTGTCTTCAGCCACTGCTTAACGATTGCCTTGACCTTTGCCTTGTCTCCGGGCTTCTCCATGTCGAGGTTTAGCTCTTCGGCGACAGCATGCCCGACATACTGCTTGGCCTGCACGTTCGCCTTGTACGGCGTTTGGTTGGCCTCTGCTTCGTTTACGAGCTTCTGCACGTTTCTGGCATTGTCGGCTGTCACGCCGTCAAACAGGTCAGGTAATTTGAACTCCGTGGCAACCCCGATGTGTTCGCCGTTGGCGATCTCTACTGACTGCATGCGCCTGTAGACTGCCTTGTCTGATGGCGGCGCCAGGTTTGCCTTGCCGTCGTCAACTCTAAATATGCCGAGTGCTTCGTGTTCGTCTACGCCGAGCGCCATTGCGTCTTCTGGAGTTATCCTGTTGATCACTCTGGCTGCCCGGGCTGCCCCGATCAGGCTGCCTGCTCCGCGCACACTGTCAATCGTTGCATCGTCCCCGTTGCCTTTTCTTATGTGATGCACGAGCTGGACTGAGCTGTTTGTGTCGCGGGCCAGTTTGCGCAGCATGGCAACGACTGCTTGGATTGATCCATTGTTGTTCTCGTTGACGAGGTGCGCTGAGACAAATGGATCAAGGATGACTGCGCCGATGTTGTTTTCTTTGATGACGCGGATCATGGCTGCCAGCATGTCGTTGTTTGTGATCAGCCCGTCCCTGCCTTCTGCCGCGAGCGTAATCTGCATGGTGTCTTCGCCGTCCATGAACAGTCGGCCTTTGACGTCTTCTGGTTTGATGTTGTAATGCTGCATGGCTGCGATTGTGCGCATCTGCATTTCGCTAATTGGATCTTCAAGGTTGATGATCCAGACGTTTGTTTGTTCCTTTACGTCTACGCCGAGGAGCGGCTTGCCTGTTGCGATTGCCAGAGCTTCCACAATGATTGCACTTGTTTTACCTATGCCGCCTGCCGAGGCTGTCACGCTGATGTACTTCTTGATGTAGTCGTAACCGTAGACCCACTCCCTGCGCGGCAGCGTGAGCGCGTTGAACATATTGTAGGGCGTTGGCCAGTTTTGGGCTGGTTCGTCGTCTGTGTGGGCTTCTGTAGGCTCTGTGGCTATGTTTAGGGCTTGGTTTTGCTGCTGGATGCGTTCAGCTGCTGGGTCTGGCGGTGGCGTCCAGCCTTTGTCTCTGGCTCCATCTATTGCCTTCTGCACTTCTCGTCTTGTGTCATCAACTGAGTAGCCCGACATTGTGAAGCTGTCTGTGATGGCGTGGATCTCTTCGTCTGCCAGGCCTTTGCTGACATATGAGGCGACTAGGCGGATAATATTGTTGTGCCAATCGTCGCCTGCTAGGATGCTTTGCGCTGTGAGCTGCCTGTCCATTGCTTGTTGGCCGAGATCAATTTCTATGCCGCCAACTTGATTGTTAGGCACTTCCTTTTTGGGAAATGCACGCATGAGGCGCTCGAAAGGCTGCGGCTCGCGTTCATTTGTAAACTCTGTACGCATTGTGACGAGTTCAGGGATGTAGCCTTTTTCTTGCTTCTTTTTATTGGGCCAAGAGACTGTGCCAGCGACGCGCATGATGCGTGATGGGTTGATGACTGCTGGGTCTGTGTGGAGGCTGGCGGCTATGGACTTCTGCACTTCCTTCCATGCGTCCATGTTCTGGCATGGCTCTTCCAGCTCCCAATATGCGTGGCCTCTGGCGAATGGCGTCGTGCCTGTCTTGACTGACATTGTGAATTTCGGGCCAGCAAAAGACATAATGTTTTCCATTGCGCCTTTTGTGTCTG
>Ga0208645_1000816_pt1 | contig 30831 bp, 48 predicted proteins | sample VirMetDEL_Sep_01_FD_184519 | JGI IMG/M metagenome (GOLD analysis project Ga0208645, IMG submission 184519) | Aqueous microbial communities from the Delaware River and Bay under freshwater to marine salinity gradient to study organic matter... | ecosystem: Environmental > Aquatic > Marine >... | reverse complement strand
AAGGAGAGATAAATGCTTTAAGTACAAAAAAGGCAGTAGTTTCTTATTCTTTAAATATTGACTAAATGGGATTTAATAAAAAATTCTTTACCACAGGGGGAATAGTAGCTGCAAGTCCAAGTGCGCCTGCACCTTTAGACCCTTTGCAAAACTTTGAAACTGTCACTTATACAGGAAATGGAGGTACACAAAAGATAACAGGCTACATAAGAAAAGGTGCTGCTTTTAATGGGAGTAGTAGTAAGATAGATTTACCAGATAGTTTAGATTTAGCTATAGGCAATAATAACTTTACAGTTTCTTTTTGGGTAAATACAAATGACACTTCAAATGATGAGATATATATAAGTTTAATAAATAATTATTTCTTTTATGTAAGAAAATTCAGTACTAATCAAATATATATAGAGTTGGGAAATTCGGATTCAGTTGATACGGGTGTTTCTTTAACTCAAAATACTTGGACACATATTGCGGTTACAAAAAGTTCAAGTACAGGATTAATTCTATACAAAGATGGTACTGCTGTAGCTACCTATTCTTCTAAAACAGGAAATATTGGTGCGGGAGCTGGAAACCCTAATCAAATAGGAATTTATAATGATTCAAGTTCATATGCCGTTAACGGCAAAATAGACCAAGTAAGAATATTTAACAAAGCTATATCTGGGACAAATGTAGCTACTTTAGCAGCAGAAACCTATGCAAGTTCTACAAAATCAACTACGGATATTTTTAGTGATGGAGGTGGTGTTGTTTTATATGAATTAGATGAAGATTCTTTAAGTAGTAACTTTGAAAAAGCAGCGGTATTTAATGGGAGTAGTTCTATAATTGGTATCCCTACAAGCACAATAAACGTAGCAAATCCTTATAGTATTTCAATGTGGTTAAATATTGCTGATGTTACACAATATAAAGGGTTTTTTGTAAATGTTACTTCATCAAGATTAACAAATCAAATCTCTGTAGTTTTAAATAGTGGTAAAATAACTATTTATAGTGTTGTTTCAAATGGTAATACTAATCTTGACGCTATTACTGTAACCCCACAATCGGCTATTGTAAATAATACTTGGTTTAATTTAGTTATTGTAGCTGATAGAAGTGCAACTAATAAAGCAAAAGTTTTTTTCAATAGTGTTGAAGGTAGCTATGTTTATCAGTCTGGAGTAGCAAGTACTGCTGCATATTCTGAAACAAGATTTGGTATAGCAGATGGTCAGTATTTTAACGGAAAAATAGACCAAGTGAGAATATACTCATCAGCATTAGGTAGTTCAGACATAACAAAACTTTACAACGAATCAAGCCAAATACCTACAGCAAATTTAACAGCACATTACAAGTTAGATGGAAACGCTTTAGATTCAGTAGGAAGTAACAACGGAACAGAAACAAGTATAACCTATGCAGGTGGTGTTTATGGCGGTACAGATACAAACATTAATTATCTTGGGATGGCGTTTCAACCAGACTTTGTTTGGATAAAATCAAGAAATGCTTCTTGTGACCATTCTTTAACGGATTCTGTTAGGGGTGTTCAGGAACTTTTAAGTTCAAACACAACCGCTGCAGAAGTTAATCAATCACCAAATGGGTTAACGAGTTTTGATTCTAATGGCTTTACTGTAACAGATGTTTCAAGTGGTGGTGCAAGTGTCAATGGAGCAGCAGGTGGAAGCTGTTCAGGTACTCCACCAAATTACGTTGCTTGGTGTTGGTACGCTCCTACTTCAGAAACTAATACAAATGGAGATATTAATTCTACTATAAAAAAGAATGTTGCAGCAGGATTTAGTATTGTTTCTTATAATGGTGCTACAAATGCCACAAGTGATGGTTCTAATAACAGCGGAGTTGGTTGGAACATTGGACACGGACTGTCGGTTGCACCATCTTTGATTATTATTAAAAAAACTAATAACCCAGCGAGTTGGTATGTGGGTGCAGACGGAATAACCACCAACTCTTGGACAACAGGAAATGGACAACATCTAGTGTTAAATGAATCTGGTGGTCAAAGTTCTCCAGGAGGTTCTACTAAAATATGGAATAGCGCACCTACAACTACAACTTTTAATGTAGGAGGATGGGACGTAGTTAATAGAAGTGGTGATTCTTACATAGCGTATTGCTTTGCAAACATAGCAGGTTATCAGAAGGTGGATAAGTATACGGGAAATAGTGGAACAAATGCAATTACTACAGGATTCCAACCACGTTGGGTTTTAATGAAAAATACTGCAAATGGTTATAGTTGGATTATGCAAGATTCAACAAGGGGTACAAGCAAGTTTTTATATCCTAATTTATCTAATTCAGAACCTACATCATCTACGCATATAACTTCTTTTGATAGCAATGGTTTTACTTTAGGTAGTAATGCAGATGTAAACTATAGCGGAGATACTTACATCTATTTAGCAATAGCATAATGGAAGATTTAAAGATAGGATTTGTTAACTTTTTTGCTTTAGGCATTTCTATAAGTGAGGCGAATCCTATGCTTCAGTCAATCAGTTTAGTACTTGCAGTAGTATATACATCTATATCCATTTATAAAAAGATAAAGTGATGCAGTTACCTAAAAACGGAGTAGCAAAAGAGATAAGAAGTTATGCAGGTAGTTTATTTGTATTTCTATTTATTGTCGGTATTATTATTACCTTTGTACAGTTTCCTGTTTTAGAATCTAATAAAGAAATTGTGCTTATGTTAATTGGTTCTATTGCTGCTTCAATACCAGTTCTTATAAGTGCTATAAGTGGTACAAGACCAGACGATGTAAATGCCTTAAAAGCTACATTAGAAAAAAAAGACCATCAAATACAAATGCTTGTAGAGGCTAAAGATAGGTTAGAAGAAATGGTAATAAACCTACAAAGAGAAATGTTGCAAAACCAAGATAATATGATGGATAAAATTATACTTAAAGCAGCAATGGACTTTGATAATAAAAATAACCCCCCAAAAGGAAAGTTATGATAGAAGTAAAATGTAAGTGCGGATGCACAAATAACCCAGAAGGTTACTGCGATGGTAGCCATTTAAATAAATAAATATGCAAACTTTTATAATTATAATTTCAATAGTAATGTTTTTAACTGCCTTAATGATGGCATTAACAGTTTACGGTATATTTACAGATAAAGATAAGGATGGTATTCCTGATGCTTTAGAAGATAAATTTAACCAAGTAGTAAGCGATATAAAACAAGAAATTGAAAAGATTAAAAAATGAAATACTTCACGTTAGATGAATTTGATTCACCTGATCACAAAGGAAGTGGCGTTAATATGGATAGTAACTTTCTTGAGTTGCTCAACAACGCACGTGAAATTGCAGGAATACCATTTAAAATCACAAGTGGATATAGAACAGCCGACCATAACCGAAAAGTTGGCGGTGTGCAAAACTCATCACACCTTAACGGACTTGCAGCCGATATTAGTATTGGATCAGGACAAGAAAGATACATTGTTCTTAATGCCCTTATTAAAGCAGGATTTAAAAGGTTGGGAATCGCTAAAACCTTTATACATTGCGATACCGATAACTCAAAACCAAATTCAGTCTGGACATACTAATACTGTAGGAAGTACATTATGGCTGAAAAAAAGAAATTTAAAGATACACAAGTAGGTAAATTCTTACTAAACAAAATACCAGATGTAGTTGGTGCAGTTGCAGGTAATACAGCAGTAGGTAGTGTTATACAAGCTATTATAGGTGGCTCAAGTATGAGCGATGCTGACAAAGAAATAGCACTTAAAAAACTTGAAATAGAACGTGCTGAAATAGATGGTACTACACGAAGGTGGGTAGCTGATGCACGTAGTGGTTCTTGGTTATCTTCTAATGTACGTCCATTAACACTTGTATTTTTAACTGTAAGCTATGTTATAGGATGGTATTTAGGTTATCCATTAGATAGTATTACAGGTTTATTATCTATCGTTATAGGCGGTTATTTTGGTAGTCGTGGAGTAGAAAAAGTATTTGGCAATAACAAGCACCAGTAATGGCAAAGCAAATAGTTATCAACTATATAAAAGTTAAGGTTAAGCGTAAGGGTATACATAGTAAAAACAAACAATCTAAACTTAAATCATCTAAAAACTACGTTAAGAAATATCGTGGTCAAGGCAGATAATGTGTAAAACTAATTTCCAAAAAGGTTTACATCTTAAAAAAAAAGCGAGTACCTTTGGTGGGTAGTGGGAATGTAAATAATATTTGTATATATATAAATAATGATTACAGAAGATAAAATTAGAAAAATACAAGGTTACAAAACTTGGAGTATTAAAAGAAAAGTAGATGAACTACTAATGGAAGATGCTCATATGTATTGTATGTTAGGTATTGATTCAACAACTACAGAAAAGAAAAAAGTAAAAGCTATTAGTAGAAAAATATATAAAGCAATATCTATTATAAGTCCTTTAGATGGTTATATATTAGAAGCACATATGAATGAAAAAGATTTAACAAGTGCCTAAAAAACTTTCAAGAAGTAAACTTGTAAAGAAACTTGATACAGTATTTAGTAAATATATAAGAATAAGTAGTGCTGATAAAAATGGATACTGTACTTGTGTAACTTGTGGTGTAGTAAAACATTGGAAAGAAATACAAGCTGGACATTTTATGAGTAGAAAACATTACAGTACAAGATGGGATGAACGTAATGTTAAAAGTCAATGTATAGGATGCAATATGTTTAAACAGGGTGAGCAATATAAATACTCACTTTTTTTAGGTAAAGATGCTTCAGAAGTATTATATTTGAAAAGTAAAGAAACTGTTAAGTTTACCAATTACGAACTGGAAGAAATGATAAAAGATTATGAAGCAAAGTTAAATAACGATAGGCTTAAAAGTATTACTTGATTCTTTCTTGTAATTTTTGTTCTTTGTTTGAAGGGTGTCAGAAATGATGCCCTTCTTTTTTGTTTATAATTATCATAAATTATTTTTTTGTATCTTTACAATATGAACAATTATACAAGAGCAGAACTCTATGGCAAGGTACAAGAACTGCAATACGATATAAAACAATTAAAGAACCAATTAATTTTAACTCAACAAAGCAATGAAAGAAACAAACATTAACATAAAACTATTTAACCTACAACAAGAAATAGGTACAATAAGTAAGGATGCAAAAAATCCTTTTTATAAATCAAAATACTTTGATATAAATTCATTAATTAAACAACTACAACCTTTACTTAAAAAACATAAACTACTTTTATTACAACCAATAGAAGAAGATATGGTAGTAAGTAAGTTAATTTGTATTGATGGTACAGGTGGTGTAATATCAGCACTTAAATTACCAGAAATATCTGATCCACAAAAGTTAGGTAGTTGTATAACTTATTATCGTAGATACACTTTGGCAAGTCTTTTAGGCTTACAAGCTGTTGACGATGATGCAAATGTAGCGAGTGGTGTAACCGTAGATAAAAAGTGGTTAAACCAAAACACACCTGAATATTCTAAAGCAATAGAATTTATAAAAGGTGGTGGTAGTGTAGAAGCTATTAAAAGCAAGTATAAAGTTTCAGGTAAAATAGAAAATGAACTTGCAAAACTGTAAAGTAAATAACGTATATATAAAAATTAATTACAAGAATTATCAAATAATAATTTATGGAAAAAAAGAACGTAGCAATATTATCAGGCAGCTTAAATCTATCTGCGATTGATAAAACAAAAATTGTAAAAGGCAAAGATGGTAACCAATATTTAAACATTACTATGATGATACAAGACAAATCACAGTATGGTAATAATATTTGGATTACACAAAGCCAAACACAAGAAGAAAGAGAAGCTAAAACAAAAGCAACATCTTTAGGCAATGGAGCGGTACGATGGTTAGGTGGTGATATAACAGTAGCTGAAAGAAATGAGGTTACTAATCAACAACAACAACCAGCACGTGAAGAAGCTGATTTACCATTTTAGAACATAGTTCATTAATTGGGGGTTTAATTACCCCCTTTTTTTATATCTTTAATTAATGTTAAAAAAATTAAAACAAGGTGAAACATTTCCAGTAGATTTTTGGAATTATAATATAAACCCAATAACAGGATATTATATAGAACCTCAACGTAAAGAACAAAACGACAAAGTAGCAAGAAAATACCACAAAAGATGATAGCACAAGCAAAGAACATACAAGATAGAATACTTGACATAAAATATGGCAGAGTAAAAGAAGGGTTAAAAATAGATATACCTGAAATAGATGAATACTTGCGTTACAAGCAGGGTAATTTTAACGTACTAATAGGACACGCTAACGTAGGTAAAACAACTGTAATAATGTATCTGTTTACAATATGGGCAATTAAACACAAATTAAGGTTTGTTGTTTGGTCAAGTGAAAACACTTCACAAAGTATTGTAAGAAAAATAATAGAATTTAAAATGGGTAAAACCATAAACGAAGCAAGTGATGAACTAATAAACGACACAATAAATTGGTGTGATACTTATTTTAAGATAATAGAAGTTGATGATCTAATTACATATAAACAACTATTAAAACAAGCTGGACAAATAAAAGATGCTTGGGATTACAACGCACTACTTATTGATCCGTACAACAGTTTATCAAAAGATATAGGTTTATTAAAAGCAGTAGGTGGACACGAATATGATTACCAAGTAGCAAGTGAGTTTAGATTATTTGCTAAAAAAAGAAATGTAAGTGTATTTATGAATGCACACGGTGTAACAGAAGCATTAAGAAGAACCCACGTTAAAGGACACGAATACGAAAACCTACCAACACCTTTAGGAATGGCATCAGTAGAAGGTGGAGGTAAATGGGCAAACCGTGCTGATGATGTAATATGTATACACCGTTATACAGGCTCTGCTCAAAATTGGATGTATTCACACCTGCACGTATTAAAGGTTAAAGAAAATGAAACAGGTGGGAGATGCACACCTTACGAAGAACCAATACAGTTAAGAATGGCAAGGAACAATATAGGTTTTGAATTTCTTGGTAGAGATTTAATACATAATGTTAAACCAGTTGAAAAGTTAGAGATTTGATTTTTATAATATCTTTATTAATTATATGTGCTATCTATTTAATTATAGGTCAGGTAAAAAATGCTGATGTGTTTATTAGTCCTGTAATTGGTATGATGTTTGGTTTTTTATACAGCAAAGAAGAATTAGAAGAAAGTAACGAGATTACCTTACAATGTTTGTTAGGTGTAATTAGTGTTACTGTAATATGGGCAAATCCGCACAATGGTTAGAAAAGGTAGCTGAAAGGCATACTGAATGGGTTAATATAATAAAGGGTTTTGGCGAATATGAATACGCTGAAGATTTAGTGCAGGAATGTTACCTTGTGTTATATAAGTATGCAAATGAAGAAAAAATTATTAAGAATGGTGAAGTTAGCAGGGGGTATTTATTTTTTTCTTTGCGCAGTTTATACTTTCAATTTTATAAGAATAAAAGAAAAATTAAAAAAGTTTCACTTGACAATGAAGAGCATACCTACGAAATTCCAGACGATACGGAAATGGATGAGCAAATAGCCTACAACAAAATTTGTACAATGATTGATGACCATATACAAGACTGGCGATGGTATGAGCGTAGACTTTTTCAACTTTATAGAGATTCAAATTTAAGCATAAGAGGAATAGCAAAAGAAACTAACATAAGTTGGGTAAGTATATTTAATACATTAAAAAACGCAAAACACGAATTAAAAGAAAAGTTTCAAGAAGATTATGATGACTATATTAATAATGATTTTGAGCAAATAAAATAAAGACTATGAACGAATTTAAAGGTGATAAAAGAAGTAAAAAATATAAGGCTTGGAAAAAGAACCACGAAGCAGCAAGTAGTGGTTTAGGTGATACAGTTGAGAAAGCATTTAAAAAAGTAGGCATTGATAAAGCAGCAAAGTTTGTACTTGGTGATGATTGTGGATGTGATGAAAGAAAAGAAACGCTTAACAAAATGTTTCCAAGTAAAAAGATTGAATGCTTAACAGAAGATGAGTATAACTATTTAGATACTTTCTTTAGTGTAAAAAGATCAACAGTAACACCTGTACAACAAAACGAACTAATATTAATATACAACCGTGTATTTAATGATACTGCTGTTGCAACAAGTTGTGGTAGTTGTTTTTTAAATGGTGTATATGATAAACTAAATAAAATATTTAAACAGTACAACGATTGAAAGAAAAGGAACTTTTTGAGTATTTAGTTTCTTGTTGTTATCCTGATTTAGTAAAAGCAAAAAGCCAAATGAGCAGGTGGGATTGTTACAGTCCTAAAACCTATCACCGCATTGAGTTAAAATGTAGAACAGTACACTACGATACTTTACTTATAGAAAAGAAGAAGTACGATGCTATGATAGCAAAGTGTGATGATAATTTAGATATACCTATGTATGTTAATTCTACACCTTCTGGAGTATATAGATTTAATTTGTATATTGTTGATCCTGTTTGGGAAATACAATACCATAATACCACAACAGAATTTAAGAACAATAAAAAGATACCAAAAGAAATTGCTTTGTTAAATGTAAGCGAAGCAGAAATAATTTAAACAAAGAAACAATGAACAAAAAAATAAACAACCTTAAAGAAATAGAATACTACACTAACTTTAATTTAGTAGGTGAACACATAGTTAAATCAAGAAAACTAAAACCAGACAACGAAGCATTAAATGATATGTACTATGCTTGGCAAGAAGTAGGGTTTTATGTACACAACCATATAATGAACGAAAAGCTGTATAATGATTCTTTAAGCGAATACAGGGGTGATAAGATACGTGCAGTAGAACGTGCAAGAAAAGCTGAATTAACAATTAAAGAACTTGAACAGAAATTAGAAAAACTTGAAACCAAAAAAAGTTTAGGTTTGTAATTGTTTAAAAAATGTTTATATTAGCGTAATAAACAAAGAACAATGAAAAATATAGATAAACTAATTGAGTTGTATGAAATGGCATACAATGAAAACGACCATTTAATTATGGCAAATTTAATTCACACAATAATTACAGATATTGTAGAAGATGATTCTACATCAGTTGAGCAATCTCGTTTAATATTTGATAGAACATCTAAAATTAGAAAGCATTCACTTACAAAACTAAAAACTATAATATGATAACATTACTAAACGGTGAAACTTATTTACAAGAAGAAATAGTAGGTATGGCATATGATGATGAATTTTATTATGGTCATCTTGGTAAGAACGCATTAAGTTCTTCATCACTAAAAACTATTCTTAAAAGTCCAAAAACCTATAGAAACATATTAAATTATGGTGATCCTAATTCTGATAGTCCAGCACTTGCAGCAGGTAAGTTAGTGCATTGGATGATACTTGAAAGCCATAAAATAGATAAGTTACACTTTGTAGATGCTTCCACAAAAAACACCAAAGTATATAAAGAAGCAAAAGCAAAGTATGGTGAGGTTTTTCTTACAAAAGAAAAGAATGCAGCAGAAAGATTAACAGATGCAGTATTAAGAAATGAAGCAGCAATTAAACTACTAAACAAAAGTGAGTTTGAAGTACCACAAGTGCAAATGTTAGATGGGTTACCTTTTCGTGGCAAAGCAGATATTATACAAGGTGATACAATTATTGACTTAAAAACAACAGCAGAACTAAACACCTTTAAATATAGTGCAGATAGGTTTGGATATGATCTACAGGCTTGGCTGTACTTAAAACTATTTGATAAAAAAAAGTTTACGTTTCTGGTAATAGATAAAGCAAGTACTGATATAGGTATATTTGAAACTACAGATGAATTTTTAGCAAGAGGCGAAAACAAATTTAAACAAGCAGTAGATAATTACAAATACTTCTTTGAACAAGATAATGATTTAGATCAGTATGTAATGAGGGGTATACTATGAAAGAATTAATTAATGAAGTAAAAAAATTACGTGATGGATATATATTTAATTATGAAAATGATTCTCTTGTAGAATATAAAAGCTTGTCTATAGCAAGGGATATTGAAAAAAATGAATGGATATTATTTGTTATAAATGGTAATAGAGATTTTACTTTTAAGTATAAATCATTTTTAGATATAATATATAAAGTAAATGATTATTATAATAGATATAATTATTGTTCATTTAGAATTGATCCTCCAAAACAAAATCTAAACAATTATATTGATTTAATTAATAAAATAAAAAAAGAAGTAAATTTAAATGCTAAAAATCCTATAATAAAACTTAAACCTCATCTCAACGCTTGTATATATGGTTTATATTTAAAAAACAGTTGTGTTTATATAGGTCAAACAACAAACATAATGCAAAGAATTTATACACATAATCTTGAAAAAAATAAAACTGAAAAACAATTTGATGGTTTTAAAATATTACACTATGAAGAAAATGAAAATATAAGAAAAACTATAGAATCTTTATACATTATAAAACATCAACCAAAATTAAATAAATCAAAAGGAAGTGATATAAATTATGGTTTAGCCAAACAAATATACGACACTATAGAATTTAAATAATTAGTTATAAATTATGAGTTATACACATAAAGATTTTGTAAATCAATTAAAAAAAGGATATGATTATCAATTAAAAGTAAAAGAAATACTTGAACAAAATGGATTAAAAGTTTTTATAGATGATTTAAAAATTAGACCAATAGGAGCAGATAGAATAGATTATACAGATAAAGGAGATTTATTTACATATAAAGGAAAAGATAAAATATCATTAGAAGTAAAATCTTCATCAAGACATTATACATCTATGAGTGATTATCCTTACAATGATGTTATTGTTGATATGGTTGAAAATTGGGATAATAAAAAACACAAATCATCAGCTATAATAAATATATCACAAAAAACCTTATCTACTTTTGTTATACCTGTAACATCAAAAGAATATTGGTTTAAAAAAACAATTAAAGACAATATTAAAGGATATGTTAAAGAGTTTTATTTCGTAAATAAAAAACATATTAAAACTTTATATGATTTAATTGAATGGATAAAAAAATAATAGAAGAATTTTATTTACTTGCTTTAGTAGATATAGTAAATGGTAAAGATATTAATGAACTTGAAGAAACTATAAAACTATACGAAGAAGAAGAACAGTACGAAGCGTGTGCTGGAATAAAAAAAGCAATACACGAATCAGGATTTTTAACAATTAAAGAAATAATACATAAAAACAAATTATAAAAATTAATTATGAGTGCAACACTAATACAAGAAATAGTAGAACAACATCTAAAGTTAGATATAACTACAAAAACAAGAAAACGTGAATACGTAGAAGCACGTGGAATATACTTTTACCTTACAAGACAATACACAAGGATGTCATTATCTTCTATAGGTAAAACAATGGGCAGGGATCATTCAACAGTTCTACACTTTGAAAGGCTTATACCACATTGGTTAAAACACGATATACAATTAAAAGAAGATTATAATAAAATAAACAAAAGGGTACAAGATGCAGTTAATGCTAACCCTGAAGATTTTAAAACAGCAGAAAGTTTAGAAGGTTTCTATGAGAAACAATACAAAGAACTAAAGAAGCTAACAGAACAAATTAATAAAGACCAATTAACAATTAGTTAGTTTTTTTATTGTACTATTGAATAAACAAGTTATTTCAAAATGGCACACGGTGGAAAAAGAGATGGAGCAGGTAGACCTTCTAAAGCAGATGAGGTTAATTTAATAGAGAAATTAAGCCCATTAGAAGATGCAGCATTCCAAGCATTAAAAACAGGTGTAGAAAAAGGTGATTTTAAATTTGTACAACTGTACTATAACTATTATGCTGGTAAACCAAGAGAAACAAGGGATATTACCATTAACGAGGACATTCCGTTATTTATGGAGGATTAGGGATAACTAAAACCCTACACTTCATTCTATATGCGAGTAAAGAAAACAATAGCATTTAAAAAGCTAAAGCAATTACAAAGCAGGATACGAATAGTTAAAGGTGGCACATCAGCTTCCAAGACTATATCAATACTTTGTTTGCTTATTGATTACGCTATAAGAAACGACGGTAAAGAAATAAGTGTAGTATCCGAATCTATACCACACCTTCGTAGAGGTGCTTTAAAAGACTTTTTAGGCATATTAAAGGGTTTAGGTAGGTATAGGGATATTCAGTTTAATAAAAGCACTTTAAAATACACTTTTACAAATGGTAGTTATATAGAGTTTTTCAGTACAGATCAACCAGATAAGTTACGTGGTGCAAGAAGAACAGATTTATATATTAACGAATGTAACAATGTACCCTTTGATGCTTATAACCAATTATCAGTTAGAACAAGTGGAATAGTTTGGCTTGACTACAACCCATCTAATTTGTTTTGGGTAGACAAAGAACTGATAGGAAAGCAGGACACCGATTACATTACACTAACATACAAAGATAATAATGCACTACCTGAAAGCATTGTAAAAGAAATAGAGAAAGCAAGAGATAAAGGCAAAACCTCAACATACTGGTCAAATTGGTGGAGGGTGTACGGACTTGGTGAAACAGGTTCTTTAGAAGGTGTATGTATACCTGATTGGAAAGAAATAGATAACATACCACAAGAAGCACGTTTATTAGCACACGGTGTAGATTTTGGTTATACTGATCCTACAGTTATTGTATCTCTATATAAATGGAATGATGCCTACATAGCAGATGAGGTATTTTATAAATCAAATACAGTATTAAGGGATTTATCTATGTTCTTACGACAAAACAATATAACAGAAAACTTAATTGCAGATTCAGCAGAACCAAAGAGTATTGAAACTTTGCGTAGAGATGGGCATAATATATATCCGTGTACAAAAGGTAGGGATAGTGTAAACTTTGGTATTAACCTAATAAACCAAAATGAAATATACATTACATCAAGAAGCAGGAACTTGAAAAGAGAACTACAAGGTTACATATGGGCAAAGGATAAAGATGGTAATACCCTAAATAAACCATCAGGTGAACACCCAGATTGCATAGATAGTTTAAGGTACGTTTTAACAGACCAATTAGAAAACCCCAATAAGGGCGAATACTACATATATTAGTAAATGTTAAAAAAATGTTTATATTTGTATAAACAAAGTTTAATTAAAATTATAATTATGAATAACAAAGTAGAGTATATAATGGTAAAAGAATTAACTAAAAAAGAAAATAGAAACAACCTCATCAGAATATTTGGTGGTGCATTATTATGTGGATTATTTGCAATAGCTTCAATGTATTTCTTTTTATTCTTTATATTGTGGGCAAATGAAATAACAGATAAAATAGTTGGATATTTTTAAGATGCAAGAAGCCTGCTGGTACGAAAACATATACATAGTACAAAGACCATCTAAACGTGGTACTAAATCTGATGTTTATTTAGATATAGATTATAAAGGTCAAATACTAAAAGGTAAGAAGCTGTACAAACAAAACAGCATACATTTAGAAAAAACAATAGAAGAAGCATATAGATATTCTTATAAAAGGTTTATATTAAAACAATAGTTTTTTTTTGATTTGGTTTAATTGGAATTAGGTAGCAGAAATGTTACCTTTTTCTTTTTATACAAAACATCAATTAATTTATTGTATTAATATGAAAGTTGAAATAAACGTACCTGATTCACTTAAAGAAATAACTTTAGATCAATATCAAAGATTTGAAAAGTTAAACACCGAAGAAAATAAAGAATCTACATTCTTACTACAAAAGATGGTAGAGATATTCTGTAACCTCAACCTAAAAGATGTTGCAAACATAAAATACAAATCAGTACAAGAGATAGTAGTACACCTCAACAAGATATTTGACCAGAAGCATAGTTTAGTACCTACGTTTAGTTTAGGTAATGTAGAGTATGGATTTATACCTGTACTTGATGATATGTCATTAGGTGAGTTTATAGACCTTGATGAGAACTTGGGTAAGTGGGATAATATGCACAAAGCAATGAGCGTGTTATATAGACCAGTTAAATTTAAGAAAGATAAGAAGTACAACATAGAGGAATACAAAGGAATGAATGACAAGCTAAAGTATATGCCTTTAGATATTGTGTTTGGTTCTATGGTTTTTTTTTACAATTTAAGCAACGAGTTAACACAAACTATCCTGAACTATTTACAGAAGGAGTTGCCGAACAAACTGACTATTCAACAGAAGGAGGCTTTGGATCAAAGTGGGGTTGGTATCAATCGGTCTATGGTATTGCTAAAGGAGATGCTACCAAGTTTGACACGGTTACCCAGCTTAACGTCCACAAGTGTTTAATGTATTTAGCATTTGAAAAAGATAAAGTAGAATTAGAAAAGAAGTTAATTAAAAAACGATGAAAGGTTTTTACAACGTAACGGAACAATTAAAAACAGCACTTGCAGCAGAACCATTTGTTAATACAGTTACATTTGGAAGTTTAGATGATGTAGACCTTAACAAGCAAACAATATTTCCATTATCACACATCATAGTAAACAACACTACAGTAGGAACTAAAACATTAACGTTTAACATTTCTATTCTTGCAATGGATATTGTAGATATAAGCAAAGCTGCAACTACTGATATATTTGTAGGAAACGATAACGAACAGGATGTGCTAAATACACAATTAGGATTACTAACAAGAATAATAAACATCTTACAACGTGGTGATCTATATACAGAACTTTATCAAGTACAAGGTGATGTAAGTTGTGAGCCATTTGTAGATAGGTTTGAAAACAAGTTAGCAGGATGGTCTGCAACATTTGATGTAGTAGTACAAAACGATATGACAATATGCAGTTAACAAAAACACAAGCAGCGTTAGAAGCATTTAAAAACTTTGTAATACAACAATCACGTACAAGGTTATCTAAAGGGCGTAAGAACGTTTCTAAAGAACTTTACAATAGTTTAAAGGGTAATGTAAAAGAAATGCCTAATTCTATATCTGTAGAGTTTCAAATGGAAGATTACGGTGTGTTTCAAGATAAAGGTGTAAGTGGTACTAAAAAGAAATATAATACACCATATAGTTATACAAACAAAATGCCTCCAAGTAAACCATTAGCACAATGGGCAAAAAGCAAGAACATAAGATTAAGAGATAAAGAAGGAAAGTTTAAAAAAGGCAACTATAATACAATAGGATATTTAATAGCAAGAAGCATTTACAGAAAAGGTATAAAGCCAAGTTTGTTTTTTACTAAACCATTTGAACAAGGTTTTAAAAAATTACCTGACGAACTAATTAAAAACTTTGGTTTAGATGTAGAAGATTTTTTAGCATTTACATTAAAAGAAGATAGATTAAGATGAGTACAAAGATAAACGTAAGAAGCCCTTTTTATTTACACCTTGTAGAACCAAGTCCACCATTACCAGACTTTGATTGTACGGTTGCAGGGTTAGTAGGTTTTGCAGTAGATAATCAAGGTATTATTACTTTGCCAAGTCCTGCTGTTGGTGTAATAGATTCTATATCAAGTGATGATGGTGATTTTGCAAATAACAAATTTCCTGCAGAAGGTACTGATACATCAAGAACAATAAAAGTTAAACTACTTATACCTGTAGGTTATGCTAATACAAGTGATATATTTTTAGAATGTCCTGTAACTGCAACACAAGCAGGTACAACAAGTTCAGTAGTACAGCCTACTGTTTGTTCTGGCGGTCCTGCAACAAGTGGTTCTATTGGTGGACAAAGTTTAAGTGTAGGTGGTTCAAGTGTTGATATTGATTTAGCTGGATTCTTTACAAGTGAAACTACTTATGCTTTTTCTAACCTAAACCCTAATTTAGTAACAGCAGCATTAAGTGGAAGTGTGTTAACATTATCACCTAATGTAATAGCAGGATCAACAACGGTTTATGGTATTGGTAGGGATAATAGTTATCCAGCAACTTGTGAAGCAACACAAAGTATAGCGGTTACAGTAACAGATAGCACTACTGCATTTAGTTGTACCTCACCTACAAACCCAGCTTTACAAGGTGGAGGTATTAGTCAGGCAGGTGCAATTACAAACCCATCAACAATAGGTACGATAACAAAAATAATGGCAACATCTGGTGGAGGTGCTATAACAAGTGTAGCAGCAAATTCAGGTACAAACGCACAAAACGTTACATTGTTTTTTAACATTACAGTACCTTCTGGATATTCTAATGCAGCAGCAACCGTAGAATGTTCTGCAACCTTTTCACAAGCAGGAACAGCAGCACCTACATTTACTTGTGCATTAGCTAATCTTACAGGTCAAGCAATAGCAAGAAATGGTGCTATATTTTTAGGTACTGCTGCTCAAGGAACAGTTAAAAGTTTTACAGCACCTACAACACCTTTTACAGATGTAGCAACTGATACTTCAAGAACTGTAGTTTATCAAGTAGAAATACCATCAGGGTTTGCAAATGCAGGTTCAACGATAGATTGTAGTGTAACAATGACACAACCAGCAACAGTAAGTATATGTGGTGCAAATAATTATTTTATTAGTTCTGGTAAAACAACTCAAGAAGGTCATTGTGATGCAGCTTATGGTGCTAACAAGGCAATAACCTCAACAGCAGCAAGTTTAGGTGCGTTATTAAATAGTCAAGTATGTCAAGGAAGTGTAGCTTTTGATGGTAATGGTTTATATTATGGTGTATTTACTTCATCAGCATCAAGTGCGATAGGTGCAGTAGGTACATCTTATTATGTTATAAAAATAGAAAGTACAGGAATAGTAAGCGAATTAGCAATAGTATCGTGTAATACAACAGGCGGTGGAGCAGGTGTAATAGTTTAAAATTATGAGTTTAAAAAGCGTAGTAGTAGATTTATATGTATGGGATGGTACAATTTCCGATCAACCTGTATCACCTGCATATACAATAAATAAAAGTGTTATAAGTGGACAAACAAATATTACTTTAGAAATAGCAGAACTTGTTAGAGATTTTATAACTATAACTTTCAATGATGATTATAATTCTATTGCAAGATATGTTAGAACAGTTGTAAGTTCTTTTGATGATAGTGATGAACCTTTTGATACTAACCCTATTGTAACTGATTACGTTGCTTTAGATGGTTATGGATATTTTGAAGAAGGCACAAACCCAGAATTAGATAGACACGCTTTGATGAGTGCTACCAATATATATTTACCAGAAGGTACAGCAGGTAAGTTTCCAATATTTGCAGAAGGTGTAGGTAAAGTTATAATAGATGGTGTAACAACACAAATAACAGATAACGGTAATACAAACCAAAAAATACAATACGTTACAATACCAGCAGATAAATCATCAATACAAGTTTTTGATACAGATGATAGCACGGTTAAAAAAACAATAACAATATCTAATATTTGTGAACCTAAATACACATCATTCAAAGTAACCTTTGTAAATAAGTTTGGTGCATTCCAAGATTTGTATTTCTTTAAGAAAACAAGCGAAGTAACAAACGTAACAGATGAGTTATTTAAAAAGAATATAATAACAAACACTTCATCTACATATAACACTTACGAAAACCAAAGAGGTAGAATAAATGTAAACGCTCAAACTTCTTTAACAATGAATACTGGTTTTATAAAAGAAAATATGAACCAAACAATAGAAGAACTATTTTATAGTGAAAACGTTTTTATTAGATACGAAAACAAAACACTTGCAGTAATACCTAAATCTAAATCATTACAATTCAAAACAGTTTTAAATGACAAGCTAATAAATTATACAGTAAACTTTGATTTTGCCTTTGATAGAATTAATAATGTTAGATAATGCAGCAACTACAAATATTTTTTGATGGTCAACAGGTTGAACTGTTTAAGGATGAAAGCATTGTATTAACACAATCAATACAAGACATAAAAGATATACAAAAAGTGTTTGTACCTTTTACACAAACCTTTAATGTACCTGCTTCTAAAATAAACAACAAGATATTTCAACACTTTTATAATTTTAATATAGAAGGTTTTGATGCACGTAAAAAAACACCATCTGAATTATACCTTAACTATAAGCTATTTAAAAAAGGTAAAATAAAACTTGAAGGTGTACAACTTAAAAATAACGAACCACATACATACAAACTAACTTTTTATGGTGATACTATAAACTTAAAAGATGTAGTAGGTGAAGATAAGTTAAGTGCTTTAGATCAGTTAGGTAAGTATTCTTTTGATTGGACTGACACTAACATATCTACATATATGTCAAACGGTTTAGATGTTGTTACACCTACAGGTACAATGACCGATGCAGTAATAGTACCTTTAATAACACACACCGCAAGACTTTTATTTGATAGTAATTCAGCAGTAGTAAATACTGATACTATTAAAAACATAAACCCAGCAGCAGGTACAAATACAGATTACGGTGTACCTTATAGTCAATTAAAACCTGCAATTAGATTACTTGCTATAATACAAGCAATAGAAATAGAATATGATTTAACATTTAGTACAGACTTTTTTAATGAAACAAATACTGCTTTCTTTAATTTGTATATGTGGATGCACAACAAGGAAGGTGATTTTCAAACAAACCAAGATGCACAATATCAAGGTAAAAACATTACTAACGTAGTTGATAAAAAACAATTCTTTACAGGTTTTAAAAATGCAAGTTATTCTTCTTTTTTAGATGATATAATTGCAAGGGATTATTACAAAGGCAAAAACCATTCTAAAATATTTAGGAGAATGAATGTAATAGTAGTGCCATCAGGTGCTGCTGTTTATACTTTAGTAATTAAAAAGGATGGACAAGAGTTTCAAAGATTTGAAGGCTTAACAGGTACTACTTCTTTAGGGCAAACAGGCACACTAAAATATAAAGATTGGTTAGATCACGAAGATGGTGTATTTACATTTTTTATAGAAACAGAAGCTGTATCAAGTTATACAATTACAGTAGAATTAATAGTAGATAAAGATGGTACATTACTATCAAGACCAAAAGGCTCATTCCAATTAACTGCTGCAAAAACTTCTGATGATCCTGCCAACCCATTACAATTAGTACCAGACATAAAAGTAATAGACTTTCTTACAGGTATATTTAAAATGTTTAACTTAACAGCATTTCAAGATAACAATGGCATCATACAAGTTAAAACATTAGACAACTTTTATGCAGGTAGCACAACCGTACACGACATAACACCGTTTGTAGATAAAACAGAAACTATAACAGATGCTGTATTACCTTTTAAAGAAATAGATTTTGGTTATGAAGGAACTGAAAGTTTTTTAGCAAATAATCATTACCAAATAGCAAATACAAAATGGGGTGCGTTAGATTACGAAGCACCTAATAAATTTGATGGTAAAGTATATAATATAGAATTACCTTTTGAACATTTTAAATATGAACATCTATTTGTACAAGCTAATAATGTAGTAAGCGTTAATGATAGTGGTGTGCAATACGGTTATTCTGTTGATGAAAGCCAAAGTCCTTATCTTGGTAAACCTCTTATATTTTATGCTGCAAAATCTACAGCAACAATACGAACTTTAAATTTAGCTAATACTTCTGGTGCATCAGTAGCAAACCCATATATACCTTTAAATTGTGAAGATAAAGGAAGTACGTATTTAGCAGGTAAACAAAGTTTAAACTTTAATGCTGAATTTGATGAATTTTCAAGACAAGTAAATAATAAAAGTTTATTTAAAACATATTATGAAACCTATGTAAAAGATATGTTTGATTTACGCAAAAGACTAACAAGCGTAAAAGCGTATTTACCAATGAACATTATTTTTAAACTTGATTTAGCAGATAGATTTATATTAAATAATAATGAGTATAGAATAAATAAAATATCTACAAACTTTGAAACAGAACAAAGTAGTTTAGAATTAACAAACATATTTGAAGAACCAGTATTTAAAACATTAAAAGTATTACAAGATAATTGTTTAACAGTTGACACCGATACAATTACTTCTGATACAATAGATGTTAAAGTAGATTCAGGATGTAATAACCAATTTACATTGCCAAGTATAAAAACAGGAATACCAAGTGCAACGGTAAATAATCCTGCAAGTGTATTTACAGATACAAGTTTAACGGTAACACCACCTACAATAGCAACGGATCAAATACCAGTATCTACAACTACAGAGGTTTTCTTTAGTCATAAAATAACTGCAATAGGCAAAGTAGGTAATACACAAAAATTAGATGAGTACGGTTATTTATATTCTACATCATTAACTAATTTAAGTTCTACAGATGATGTTGATACATTAAAAGCATTTGGTGATGTTACTACTGTACCGTTTACACCTACGTTAGCAGTTATTAAGGTTTTATTAGATAACAATTTATCAGTAAACAGTACTTATAAGAAAGCAGGTTTAACACATCCTGCAATACTTTATTATAGATTCTATGCGAGAACTAACACCGATGTACAAAACGATAAAGCAGATGCAATAAGTAGTGTTGTAACTGCATCTACAGTACCATCAGCAGTAACTCAATACAACAATGCAAGTGGTGAAAACCTTTATGGTATAGTTGGTACAGCAGGATATATGAGTGCAGGTTCGCCACAGCATAACTTAAGAAAAGGCAACTTTACGTTATATGGTGGCGAAGACCAAGATGGAATTATAATCGGAAATGTTATACAACCAAACGAAACAGCAGTTAAAGAAATAGTTGAATGGTTGTCAAGTGTTGCTAATCCAACAGCAGGCACTTATTATGCTGTATCACATACATTCAAAGCAATAGATAGATTTGGTGCAGATTTTTCTGCTGTATTTAATTTTAGCAATAAAACTAATGCCTTTGTAAAATACCATATGTATTTAAACGCATATCCTATTGTAATGATTAAAGGTGGTACAGTTACAGGAACTATTGTTAGTGGAGGTTCTTTAGGATTAGCGTTTACAGTTGCAGATTTACAAAGCACCTCATAAACAAAAAGATATGATACAGAATATATTAGATTTATTAGAATTTGCAAGAAGCGAAAAATGGAACGGACAATATATGGATATAGCTATGGGTAAAAACAAGTACCCTGAATCAATAAGAGAAGCGTACAAACAATTTAAGAAATGGCAGTAAAAAAAACAATAGAGTTAGAAGCTAAAGTAGACAAGGCTCAAAAAGATTTAGATGGTGTAGCAAAAAGTGTACAACGCATAGATGACAACCTTGAAGATGTTAAAGACACAACAAGCGGTGTTTCTAAAGGTGTAAAAGGTATTGGTACTGCCATTAAAGCTGCTGGTATTGGTTTAGCTATTGCAGCATTTTCTAAACTTGCAGAAGTATTTAATGAAAACCAAAAAGTAACAGATGCTTTTAGTACTGCTTTTGAAGCATTAAGTTTAGCTTTTAATGACTTTTTTAAATTCCTTGATGCAAACGTTGGTACTGTTATAGATTATTTTAAAGGTATTTTTGATGATCCTGTACAATCAATTAAAAATTTTGGTTCATCTATTAAACAAGGTATTATAGATAGATTAAAACAAGGGTTAGAAGCATTAGGTTTATTTGGTAAAGCAGCTATTAAGTTTTTTGCAGGTGATTTTGCTGGTGCAGCACTTACTGCTAAACAAGCATCAAAAGAATTATTTGATATAGTAACAGGAGAAGATGGTGGGTTTGAAAAAATAACTGAATCTGTAAAAACAGCAGTAAATGGAATAACTGAATATGCTAAATCAACTGTAAAAGCAGCAAGAGATACTGTAGATTTAAATAAACAAGCTGAATTAGCAAATGTTATTAATCAAGGGTTAATAGAAAAGTACGATAGACAAGCAGAACAACAAAGACAAATAAGAGATGATGAAAGTAAAACCATTGAAGAACGTATTGCTGCCAACAATAAGTTAGGAGAAATACTTGATGAGCAAAGTGAAAAAATGCTTCAAAATGTTGATATAACAATTAAAGCAGCACAAGCAGAATTTGATAAAAACCAAAATCAAGAAAATGCTATTGCTTTACAAGAAGCATTAAATGAAAGAGCAGCAGTACTTGCACAAATAGAAGGTTTTAGATCTGAACAATTAATAAACCGTATTTCTTTAGAACGTGAAGCAGGTGAACAAAAAATTGAACTACTTGAAAAAGAAATAGAATTAGAAGAACAAAAGAAACAAGCTGTTAATGATGCTTTAGATGCTGTAATAGATGCAGCAGGAGCAGAAACAAAATTAGGTAGAGCGTTATTTATTGCTAAACAAGCTATGTTAATTAAAGAACAAATAATGGAAGCTAAAGCAACATTGCAAAGAATAACACTAAAAGCAAGTGAAGCTTCTGTAGATGTAGCAAAAGGTGCATCAGGTACAGCTAAAGTAGGGTTTCCACAAAATATACCTTTATTAGCTGCATTTGCAATACAAGCAGCAGGTATAATTATGGCAATTAAATCAGCAGTAAGTGCTGCTAAAGGTTCAGCATCACAAATGGGTGGTGGCGGAGCAGGAGGTGCAGCATCTACACCAGCACCTCCATCATTTAATATTGTAGGAGCAGCACCAGAAAACCAATTAGCACAAGCAATAGGTGAACAAGAAGAAAAACCTATAAAAGCATTTGTAGTAAGTAATGAAGTAACTAACGCACAAGCATTAGAACGTAATATAGTAGAAGGTGCTTCAATAGGATAACAAAATAGATAAATAATTATTGTATTAATATGGACATAGTAGAACTTTTTATAGATGAAAATGATGAGGTTTCTGGAATTGAAGCAATATCAGTAGTAGAAAACCCAGCAATAGAAGAAAATTTTATAGCACTTAAAAACCAAGAGTTTAAACTTGCAGAAGTAGATAAAGAAAAACGTATCCTTATGGGTGCTGCTTTAATACCTAACAAACCTATCTACCGTACAAACGGTGAGCAAGAGTATTATATATATTTTAGTCAAGCAACTGTAAGAAAAGCAAGTGAATTATTCTTTATAAAAGGTAATCAAAGCAATTCAACATTAGAACACCAATTAGAACTTAAAGGTTTAACTGCTGTAGAAAGTTGGATAGTAGAAAGTGAACAAGATAAAAGTAGAATGTACGATTTAAACGTGCCTATTGGTACTTGGATGGTATCTATGAAAGTAAATAATGATGATGTTTGGAAAAAAGTAAAAGCAGGTGAGGTAAAAGGGTTTTCAATAGAAGGTTACTTTGCTGACAAATTAGAAAGACCTAACGAACCTGTAAAAGATGAAATGAAAGAACCTTGTGAAGCAGGATATGAAATGATAGGCACTAAAATAAAAAACGGTAAAAAAGTACCTAATTGTGTACCAATAAAACAATCTAAAATGAGTAAAGAAGAAATAGCTAAAGCTAAAATAGAAGAACTAAAACAATTATTTAGTACTGAATAAATGAGTAGAATACCAAGTCCACAATCAGGTCGTAGAGGTTGCTTATGTAAAGATGATACATATTCTATAGAATGTTGCGATGGTAGTTTTGAAGCGCAAGGCGTAGGAAATGTAACAGCAACAATACAAACACCAAGTGCAGGAGAATACGGATATAGGGTACAAAAGTGTGGACATAGCCAAAAAAAACACTTTTACGGTTCTACACAATTAGTAGTAGGCAATGTATATTATATAAATGCAGACCACGATAACCACGATGGTTGCTATACCGTATTAAGTCAAGACCAAAACGCACACGGACATCATTTTAGTGCTGTAACATTATATAATGATTGTGCAGCGTGTCAAGCAGCAAACTAAAAACATAACAAACAGTTAAATATATTATTATATAAATATGGATTCAAAAACAAAAGAGATACTACAAAAGTTTTCTGCACAAAAGGTTGATTTGGCACGATCTACACAAATTATTAACTCTGCAAATAAATTAATGAATAAATCAGAAAGCATACAAGATAAAAGTGATTCTAAATTAAAATTATTTGAAAAAACTTTTGATGATTTAGTATTACAAGGTAGAGAACTTAAAGGTAGCATTGGCGATATGTCTGATATGCAATTTGATATCAAGCAAGAAATGAAAGAATTAGAAGATATATTAAAATCACTTGGTGCAAGTACATCAGCTTCTAAAGAATATGGTTTATTACAAAATGCTTTTAAAGGATTAGATGATTTAAAATCATTAGGCACAAAAATTAACAACGATTATAATAAATATTATTAATATGAAACCAGACGTAAAAAGAATACTTACCAAGTTAAGTGAAAACAAAGTTGAGTTAGAAACTGTAAAGGTAGAATTAGCAGCAAGAAAGCCTCAAGCACTTTTAAAAAACGCTAAAAAATTAAACCTTGAAATTGACAAAGCAAAAAACAAAATAAATAAGGTTTGGATTGTTTATGAAAAAGCCTACAATGAATGGCAACAATTTCTGCGAACAACAGAAAGTTCAGCAGATGAAATAAATACTGATATTGGATTTACTATGGATGCTTTAGCTGATTTAGGAGTTGATTTTACAAATGTTAAGGAGTTAGGTATGGCACAAGATATAGTATATAAAATAGAACAAGATTCTAAATCTTTAAGAACCTTATACGGTAAACCTCTATAAAAACACAACAAACTAATTACTAATTTATTGTAATATATATGAAAGCAACAGATATGTTAAACAAAGTAAAAGAGGTACTTGGGGTAGAATTATCCGAAGCACCTGTAGAAGTAAAGTTGGCACAAGCTGAACTTGAGAACGGTGCAATTATAGAAAGTGAAAATTTTGAAGCTGGAGCAGAAGTTTTTATTGTTACCGAAGATGAAAAAGTAGCACTACCAGTAGGCGAGTACAAACTTATAGATGGTGAAACTTTAGTTGTAGAAGAAGAAGGTATTATTGCTTCTATCGGTGCAGTTGAAGAAGCACCTGAAGAAGAAGAAGTAGAAGCTGAAAAAGAAGAAATGAATTACGCTACTAAAGAAGAACTTCAAGAGGTTAAAGAAATGGTTGAAGAAATTAAAGCTATCCTTTTACCTAAAAAAGAAGAAGAAATGGCTGAAGAACCTGTAGGTGAAAATTCTGTTAAATCAGAAGAAACAACTACAAAGACTGTTTACGCTGAAAAAGAAGAATTAAGCGAACCAGTACAAAAGGTTACTCATAACCCAGAAAAAGAAAACAAACCTAATTTAAACCTGTATTCACAAAAAAGAGGGAATACTACATTAGATAGAGTTTTAAATAAAATATCAAATTTTAAATAAATAAATAATGTCAACAACAATAACAACTTCAAATGATGTGTTGAGAGCAAGATCAGAGCAAGAAACTTTGACTACTACTCAAGATATTCCTGTAAACAAAGCAGGTACTGAATTTAACATAGCAACAGATGCTAAAGTAATGTCTTTACCAGCTATTACATCTGAAAATATTGGAATGGAATTTACATTCCGTAATACAGGTGCTGATGGTAACAACATTATTACTATTTCACCTGCTGCAACAGATGCTATTCACGGTACTGTAGCTGCTATATCATCAGGTGGTGTAGATAATAAAGATTGGATAAACACAAAAGCAACTGCAAATAAAGGCGATTGGTGTTCACTAAAAGCTGTAGCACTTACTGACTGGTATTTAACTGGTGGTGATGGTGTATGGGCAAGTGAATCTTAATAAATAAACTTATAAATAAAATAAAATGGCAACAACTAATTCTATAACTACTACTTATGCTGGTGAATTTGCAGGACAATATATATCTGCTGCACTTTTAAGTGGTTCAACTTTGGACAATGGATTAATTACCATTAAGCCAAACATTAAATTTAAAGAAGTAATGAAAAAAGTAGCAAGTGATGACATCGTAAAAGATGCATCTTGTGATTTTGATCCTACTTCAACTTTAACGCTTACAGAACGTATTTTACAACCTGATTTTCAGCAAGTAAATTTACAACTATGTAAAGCGGACTTTCATAACGATTGGGAAGCAGTACAAATGGGATATAGTGCTTTTGATAGCTTACCTCCTTCATTTGCTGACTTTTTAATTGGACACGTAGCTTCTAAAGTTGCACAACGTACAGAACAATCTATTTGGAATGGTGCTGCTGCAACAGCAGGTCAGTTTGGTGGTTTTAAAGAATTACTTTTAGCTGATGCTGATGTTACTGATGTGGCTGCTGCTGGTGTTACTTCTGGTAACGTTATAGCACAAATTGGATCAGTAGTAGATGCTATCGGTTCTTCACTTTATACTTCTGAAGATATGTACATCTATGTTTCACAAAACGTAGCAAGAGCATATGTAAGAGCATTAGGTGGATTTGCAACTAACGTAGGTGCTGCTGGTATAAATGCTGATGGTACACAATGGTATACAGGTGGTACTTTATCTTTTGATGGTATCAAGATTGCTGTAGCAAATGGATTAGCTGACAACACAATGGTAGCAGCAGAAAAATCTAACTTATTCTTTGGAACAGGTCTTTTAGCAGACCATAACGAAGTAAAAGTTATTGATATGGCTGATATTGATGGTTCACAGAATGTAAGAGTAGTAATGAGATTTACAGCAGGTGTACAATATGGCATCGGTAGTGATATCGTACTTTATTCGTAATAGATAATTAACCAATAAATTAGGTGGGTAAGCCAATAAGTGCCTACTCACCTTTTTTTATTAAAAATAACAATAACTTATTCATTTACAATAAGTTAAAAAAAAATTTTAACGATTATGGCTTGTGATTTAACACTTGGTAGAAAAGAACCTTGCAAAGATGTTGTAGGGGGATTAAAAAATGTTTATTTCGTAGATTTTGGTGATTTAGGTACGGTAACTTTAAGTAATGATGAAATTACAAATATGACAGGAAGTTCTGGTAGTTTAACAGCATTTAAGTACGAATTAAAAGGAAATAGTAGCTTTGAACAAGCTATTACTTCTTCACGTGAAAATGGTACAACTTTTGTTGAGCAGACTTTAACATTAACTTTGAAAAAACTTACTAAAGAAGATAATAAAGAGTTAAAACTGTTGGCTTATGGTAGACCGCACGTTGCAGTAGAGGATTATAATGGTAATGTGTTTATGATGGGATTAGAACACGGTGCAGAAGTAACAGGTGGAACAATTTCCACAGGTGCTGCAATGGGTGATTTATCAGGATATACATTAACGATGGCAGCAACAGAACTTGCTCCTGCTAACTTTATGGATTCTGATACAAAAGATATAGACTTCCCATTTAGTGTAGTAGACTACGCTGGTTTAGATGGAACTGTAACAATTACTTTAGGAACAAATTCTTAATAGGGTTTTTATTTGGTAAATTAAGGGTAGCAATATGCTGCCCTTTTTTTGTTTTAATAATAACAAATTTGATACTTTTTTATTGTATATATATGATAGTATTACAAGAAAGTGGTTCAGCACAAAATATTGATTTTATACCAAGACAATTTACTGCAAACGCATCTTACACGGTTAAGATAACAGATGAAACGCAAAACAAAGAAGTGTACAGTCAAGCAACAACAAGTATATCACAAAACTTATATTTCAATAGGTTTAATGCGGTGTTTCCTGTAAAACAAGATATTTATTACACACTTAAAATACTTTCAGGTAGTTCAGTTGTATTTATGGATAAAATATACTGTACAAACCAAACAGATTTACCAGCTTACACAATAAACAGCGGTGAGTATACTTCTAATAGCACTACAAACGAATTTATCACAATATAATGGATAACTTACACATAGTAAATTTAGCTTCTTACAACCGCCCTAAAATAAGCGAGGACAAACAAAAAGATTGGGTAAACTACGGTGAGGATAATGATTACTATTCTTATTTAATACAACTTTATACTAATTCTACAACTAACAACGCTATTATAAACGGTGTATCTAATATGATATACGGTAAAGGGTTAGATGCTTTAGATAGCAACACTAAAACAAACGAGTATGCTGCAATGCGATCTATTATAAGCAACACTTGTTTAAAAAAGGTTGTATTAGATTTAAAACTATTAGGTGAAGGTTCTTTTCAAGTGCTTTACAAAGATGATAAGGTATATAAAGCAGAACACTTCCCAAGACAAACACTACGTGCTGAAAAATGTAATGAAGATGGTGAGATAGAAGGTTACTATTATGCACCAGATTGGACAAAGATAAAACCAAAAGATAAACCTCAACGCATAGCAGCATTTGGATTTGGTAACGGTAAAGAACCAGAAATAAAAATAGTTAAAAAGTACGTTAGTGGATATGATTACTATTGTCCTGTAGATTATCAAGGTGGTTTAGCATATGCTGAATTAGAAAGCGAAGTAAGTGATTACCTAATAAACGATGTACAGAATGGCTTCAGCGGTACGAAGGTTGTAAACTTTAACAACGGTATCCCAGACCGTGAAAAGCAAATGCAGGTTAAGAATGATGTAATGTCAAAACTTACAGGTGCAAGAGGTGAAAAAGTAGTAATTGCATTTAACAACAATGCAGAAAGCAAAACAACAGTTGATGATATACCATTAAACGATGCACCTCAACACTATGAGTATTTATCAAATGAATGTAGTAATAAGTTAATTGTAGCACATAGGGTAACCTCACCTTTATTATTGGGTATACGTACCGAGAACAATGGTTTAGGATCAAATGCAGATGAAATAAAGACCGCTGCGTTACTTTTTGACAATATTACTATTAAACCCTATCAAGACTTAATAACGGACTGTATAGATGATATATTGGCTGTTAATGGTATTAGTTTAAAACTATATTTTAAAACACTTCAACCTTTAGCATTTTTAGATACAGATAATGCAATAACAGATGAAGCACGTGAAGAAGAAACAGGTGTAAAAAGAGAATTTACCTTAAAAAGCCAAGTAGTAGATAAAGACTTTGCAATTATAGATGACAGGTTAGCATACGCAACAAAAGAAATGGCAATAGAAGGTGCTAAAAATATAGGATGCGAAGGTTACCACGAACACGAATACGAAGGTAAGATATGGTTTATGCCTTGCGAAGAACATAAGCAAAGTAATTTAAGTGCTGAAACAGATGATAAAGTATTTGATTTGCTTGATGAGTTTGGTGAAGATGAAGATTTAGAAAACTGGGATTTAGTAGATGAACGCAAAGTAGATTACGACCAAGAAGAAGCATTAGATAAAATGGTAGGTTTAGCATCTACAGGTAGTGCAAGATCAAATGCAAAAAGCGAACAAGATGGTGAGGCTGATGATATGAAGTTTAAAGTACGTTATCAATATGCACCATTAACAGTTTCTTCTAATAGCAGGGAGTTTTGTAGAAAAATGGTATCAGCAAGAAAAATATACCGTAAAGAAGATATAATGCAAATGAGTAAACAACCTGTTAATGCTGGTTGGGGTAAAGGTGGTGCTGCAACTTACGATGTCTGGCTCTACAAAGGAGGCGGATCGTGTAGGCATTTTTGGATGCGTAAAACGTATATGGCTAAAGGTGTTAAACCAGATGCTACTAACCCAAATGCAGAAATAAGTGTAAATGAAGCAAAGAAAGAAGGTTTTAAACCTGAAACTAATGATGCTAAAGTTGCAAAACGACCAAGAGATATGAAAAATAGGGGATTTATAAAACCTAAAAACTTTACAACACCACGATAGTTATGGCTGAAGCATTATTTGTTACTCGTAAAGATATTGTAAAATACACCAATGTATCAGGTGGAGTAGATACTGATAAGTTTATACAATACGTTAAGATTGCCCAAAACATACATATACAAAATTATATAGGTACAAAGCTATATGATAAAATAAGTACAGATATTATAGCTGGTAATTTAGCAGGACATTATGCAACATTAGTTGAAACACACATTAAACCTTGTTTAGTACATTGGGCAATGGTTGAGTATTTACCATTTGCTGCTTATACTGTATCTAATAAAGGTGTTTACAAACATAGTAGTGAAAATGCTGAAAACGTATCTAAAACTGAAGTTGATTTTTTAATAGAAAAAGAACGTACAACAGCACAATACTATACTGATAGAATGATAGAACATTTTAGTTTTTATGCAGCAGAAAGATATGCTGAATACTATACTAATAATGATGATAATGTATACCCTGATAAAGACGCTAATTTTTCTGGATGGGTACTATAATAAAAGTAAGATACAAACCTAAACAACAAAACATAGTTAAGTTAAAAAACTATTTAGAAAGGATGTATAACAAAAACATAAAAAAGTAATTATATATATATGGCTAATAACATAAATTGGGGTTCAATATATTGTCAAATGATAACTGATTCAGGATTTGGTTCTGATACAGCTTATTCAACTAATAGTATACCTGATATTTCAGCACCAACGTGTTGGGGTACTTTTGCACTTACAGCAGATTTAACACAAATATCTGGTACACCATTTTTAGCCGATACAACATTATATAAAGCAGATGCAACACAAATATAAAATTTAAACAATGGCTAAACAGGTTATAAATATTGGAACAACCGCTAACGATGGTACTGGTGATCCTATCAGAGATGCCTTTGACAAGGTAAACGACAACTTTACAGAACTGTATACAGATGATGCAGGAGATGTCGGCAGTATAACAGCAACCGCACCGATAGAAAGGGATTCAGCAACAGGAGCAGTAACTATATCTTTAGCTAATTTAGGTGTTACAAGTGGTAAACTTGCAGCAGATTCTGTTATTACAGCAAAGATTCTAAATGACAATGTTACTCACGATAAGTTAGAAGG
>Ga0208645_1000814_pt1 | contig 30887 bp, 25 predicted proteins | sample VirMetDEL_Sep_01_FD_184519 | JGI IMG/M metagenome (GOLD analysis project Ga0208645, IMG submission 184519) | Aqueous microbial communities from the Delaware River and Bay under freshwater to marine salinity gradient to study organic matter... | ecosystem: Environmental > Aquatic > Marine >... | reverse complement strand
ATGACGATGATGGATACCCAGACTGATGTATGAAGATTTAGATTCCTTCGAAAGGGCTTTGCAACACTTCGGCACTCGCACCGATGTTATTATTGCAATGGAAATGGGAGATAAGATTGATGGAGAGACTGCCTATCAACTTATCAAAGCAGAGTTGAAAGAACTCAAAAAGAAACGTAAAAACTATAAGAAAGAAAATGAGTGAGCAAGTAAAACTGATTTCTGTGACCCCTGATGCTGAGAAGACAATGGGTTACGTAGCGAGGGTTAGCAACCCCGCCAACCAGGAGAACCCGAACGTTGCGGGTCTTCTTAAGTACTGCGTGAAACACCAGCACTGGAGCGTATTTGAGCAGGCATTCATGACGCTTGAGATTGAAACTAGCAGGGCAATCGCAGCTCAAATATTACGTCATCGTTCGTTCACATATCAAGAATTTTCTCAGAGGTATGCTGATTCCTCCCTACTCGCAGAGGCGATCCCAGTCCCAGAACTTCGCCGTCAGGATACCAAGAATCGTCAGAATTCTATTGACGACATTGATCCTTTCGTCAAGCAGGAGTTCGAAATCAAAATGAGAAAGCACTTTGATGAAGCAATGGTTCTTTATCAGTCAATGCTTGATATGGGAATCGCAAAAGAATGTGCTCGTTTTGTGCTTCCTCTGGCAACGCCCACACGCATCTATATGAGTGGATCGTGCCGCTCCTGGATTCATTACATAACACTTAGGTCGGCCAATGGAACTCAGAAGGAGCATATGGATATTGCCGATGCTTGTAAGAAGATCTTTATGGAGCAGTTCCCAACTGTTTCAGAAGCACTTGAATGGGTCTAAATAAACTATGCTATTGAGGTGAAATTTGGCAACTTATCCTGTAATTAACAAAAATACTGGTGAACAAAAAGAGGTGGTTTTAAGCGTTCACGAGTGGGATCAATGGAAAACAGATAACCCAGACTGGGACAGAGATTGGTCTGATCCATCTACTTGTCCTGGTTCTGGGGAAGTTGGTGAATGGCGAGACAAGCACATCAACAAAAACCCTGGATGGGGCGAAGTTCTTAAGAAAGCATCAAAAGCTGGCGGAAGTAAATCACGTATCTAATTAACACATGGCAAGGAAAAGAAAGAGCAGTGGAGACATCCAGCCAATGGGGTCAGAAATCCCAAATGCTAGGTTGTTGAGAAAAAGAAAGAATCAAATTAATTCTGATAAATTGTTGGATATTGAACCTCTAACAGAGAATCAAACAAAATTATTTGACTCTTTCAAATCAGGACAAAATCTGGTATCATACGGATGTGCTGGTACTGGAAAGACTTTCATTACTCTTTATAATGCGTTATGTGAGGTATTAAATGAAAGGTCTCCATATGATAAAATCTATATTGTAAGATCTCTTGTTGCCACTAGAGAGATTGGATTTCTTCCAGGAGATCATGAAGATAAATCATCCCTATACCAAATACCATATAAGAATATGGTAAAATTTATGTTTGAGATGCCTGATGATCCTTCATTTGAAATGCTATACGCATCTTTGAAAGCACAAGGAACTATCAGTTTCTGGTCAACCTCTTTTATTAGAGGAACAACTTTAGATAATGCTATTATCATTGTTGATGAATTCCAAAACCTTAATTTCCACGAATTAGATTCTATTATCACCCGAGTTGGGCAAGATTCTAAGATTATGTTCTGTGGAGATGCAACTCAATCAGATTTGGTTAAGACAAACGAAAAGAATGGTATTATTGATTTTATGAAGGTCTTGAGAATTATGCCATCTTTCGATCTTATTGAATTTGGACCAGAAGACATTGTTCGTTCTGGTATTTGTAAAGAATACATTTTGGCAAAACTTGAACTAGGAATTAATTAATGATTTTTAATCACATTGAAACTGAATTTCCCACACTTACTAGGGAATTAATTGATGGTGTTCGTTATTATAAAGTTCCTACAAAAGAAGAAGTTCTACGACTTGTTTCTATCACTTCTGTAATCAGTCACTATAAAAAAGATTTCTTCCAAAAATGGAGAAAGAGAGTTGGTGAGGAAGAAGCAGATAAGATTACAAAAAGAGCAACAAGTCGTGGAACCGATTTTCACCTTCTTGTTGAGGATCACCTATATAATCGGAATTTATCCGATGTTCAACCTATTTCCGAGATTCTGTTTAAGATTGCCAAACCAACTTTAAACAGAATAAATAATATTCGTGCGCTTGAAGGGTCTCTTTACAGTGAATTTTTAGGAATTGCTGGAACGGTAGACTGTATTGCTGAATTTGACGGAGAATTGGCAATTGTTGACTTCAAGACTTCTGCAAAACCAAAACCAAGAGAGTGGATTGAAGGATATTTTGTTCAATGCTGTGCTTATGCTTGTATGCTACACGAATTAACAGGAATATCTGTTAAAAAGTTCGTGATTATTATGGCTTGCGAGAATGGAGAGTGTGTTGTATATGAAGAATATGACAAATCAAAATATCTAAAAATTCTTGTCAAGTATATTAAAAAGTTTCTAAACGACAAACTTGCAAATATTTCTTGACATTTTTTAAATTATTTGGTATTATTAATTTCATTATTATAAGATTTTTATGCCCACAATACTGGAAATAATGAATAATAACATAGAAAAAGAGTTCAATAAGATTCTGGGCGAAAAATTTGTTTGTCCATCTAAGTTTGCTCAGGAAATTGAAAAAATTGTCCAAGAAAACGATGATGTAAATTATATTGATGCCATTATCATCTTTTGCGAAAGAAATGGTATTGAATTGGAATCAGTTCCAAAACTTCTTTCAAAACCTTTGAAAGAAAAAATTAAATATCAAGCAATGGAACTCAACTTTTTGAAAAAAACATCTAAGGCACGTTTAGTATTTTGAAATTGGATCCCCTGAATTGCTATAAGACTTACCTTGCCCTCAAGAATCATTTTACAAAACCAAAATATGATTATTTGAGGTATAATGGCAAAGTAAAGGCATCTTTGCAAGCATTCTATAAACGTAAAGATAGAATGTGGTTTGAAAAAATGAGTAGACAGAAGACTGATGAAGAAATCGTCAGTTTTTTTGTTGCCAATTTTGTATTATGTAACGATCCAGAATCTTTATGGATCGGAGAAATAATTAATGAAGGAGAAAAAAGATTTTCTCTTTGGAAGAAAAGAACTCAATCTCTTTCTTATGTGTTTAAAGAAGAAATTGAGAAACTTTTTAGTGAAAATTCAATTGAAGACTTATTCACAATCAAAAATGGAAGTCATCCAAAAATATTAAAAGTATTTTTGCAAGGAAATATATCATTAGAGACAATGGTCATTCTTGATTCTATCTTTGGATATAGAAAAAACTTTGATAAAAAATTAGATGATCCTATTTGGAAATTTGTATCAATGAGAATTTTAAAGTATTCTCCATTTATACATATTGATATATTTAAGTTCAAAAAACTATTAAAGGAGGCAATATTGTGAGCTTCTTCGAATCAGAAGTTGTAAGAGCAGAAATGGCAGAAATTTCCGAACTTCAGGAAGAAATATATCACAATGTATATAAGTTCTTTATGATGAATAAAGAAGAAAAACTTCAACACGTTGATTTGTTACAAAAACTTCTCGAAAAACAACAAATTCTGTATACTAGAATGAGTTTATCAGAAGATCCAGAAGCAAGGGAGATGAAAGCAAAAGTTTTAGAATCTGCTGAAGCAATGGGAATTCCAAAAACTTCTGACATCAATATGATTTTTAGTAATATGACAAGACTCATTGATACAATGAAAAAGGCTATTGACCAGGACTGAGGTCCGTGCTATTATAAGCAAGCGGCTAGGGAATCCGCACCAAAGCAAACCCCACAGGCCAAATACTAACAAATACGAGGTAAAAAAATGTCATTCGAAAGTCTTAAGAAGCAGTCCAAACTGGGTTCTCTCACCAACAAACTGGTGAAAGAAGTTGAAAAGATGAACAACGGTCCTAGCAGCGCAGATGACCGTTTTTGGAAACCTGAAATGGATAAGAGCGGTGTTGGTTCCGCAATTATTCGTTTCCTTCCTGCTCCAGAAGGTGAAGATCTTCCTTGGGCAAAAATCTTTTCTCATGGATTCCAAGGAAATGGTGGTTGGTATATCGAAAACTCTCTGACTACTCTTGGTCAGAAAGACCCTGTAACTGAGTATAATCGTACTCTTTGGAACAGCGGTAATGATAAGGATAAGGAGACTGTTCGTAAGCAGAAGCGTAAACTTTCTTATTACTCCAACATTTATGTTGTAAAGGATCCCGCAAATCCTCAGAACGAAGGTAAAGTCTTCCTCTTTAAGTATGGTAAGAAGATCTTTGATAAGATTATGAATGCTATGCAACCAGAGTTTGATGATGAAGATCCAATCAATCCTTTCGACTTCTGGTCTGGTGCAAACTTCCGCTTGAAGATTCGTAAGGTTGAAGGTTACTGGAACTATGATAAGTCTGAATTTGATCGTTCTAGTGCTCTGTTTGATGATGACGATGCTCTAGAGACAATCTGGAAAAAGCAGTATTCTCTTGCTGCCCTTGCTGCTCCCGATCAATTCAAGACCTATGAGGAACTTGAAAAGCGTCTGAATTATGTTCTTGGTATTGGAAAAGTTGCTCCAAAAGCATCTACTTATGAACAAGAAGATGCACTGGAATCTTATTCTCAACCCAAGAACCGTGAGGAAGATGTGTTGAAAGAATTGGAAGAATCTTACAATAAGAGTAAGTCACTCACTCCAGAACTTCGTGAAGAAATCAACAGTCTTCCCAAATCTCACCAGGATGATGAAGATGAAGATGATGCAATGAGTTACTTTAAAAAACTGGTTGATGATTGATTAATTATTATATAATCTGATATTATCAACTCTTTTAAGGGTAGGCCCAATATATTGGGTACTACCCTTTTTATATTTTAACTTTGTTTCTACATCATCTAAAATTAAAGACAAATAATTTTCTTTCAGTAGAAAAATATTTCTTTTTTTATTTTCTATTCTTTCTTCGTACTCATAATTTGATATTTCATTGTAAACATTAAATCCAGAAACATTGGATATTTGAAGTTTTCCAGGATCATAATATTCTAATATAAAGTTTTTTGGAACAATTAATCCACTTTTTAAAATTAATTTTCCTAAAGAATCCCTAATTTCTTTAGTTTCATAATGATGAGTTGCATTTAGCATATTATAAGATCCATATTTTTCAATTAAATAAGAATCAAAAGATTCTTGTGTTAAAGGCCATTCATCATAGAGATTTAAAATATTATTTGATAACATAACCACCCAATCTAATGTTTCATCATTATAGACTTTGAGTGCTATATTATCTGGTCTTTCATCTCCTATAATTTCATATCTTGTAAAATAGGTAAGATCACCGAATATATCTTCTCTTATTTTACCTCTTGTGAAAAGGTTTTTTGTTTTTGTATATTCTGAGATTGATCTATCATCTCTACTAATATACTCTAAATTTGGTATGTTTCTAAAGTAAAGTGACATTTTTTACCATCCAGTTCCTACTAAACCTTCATCAAATTCATAATCATTTTCGTAAACTGGATCAATTTCTCCAAATGTCAAATTTAATTCATACTGAGTCATTGATCCATCTTGATATGTCATATAATTGCCGTCTGGAGTGTAATTTACAGCAATATCTCTCAATGCAGCGACTTTAATTCTATTTAGATATGGGTGATTACCATTATTTTGAGATCCATCACCTGTATAAACATAAGATATTTTGAAGACATTTGGTGCCAATAAGAATAATTGAGAGTTTGATAAACTTGGTGCCATACTCTTTTTAAACCACCTAATTATATCTCTTATAACAAGTGCTTCTCTTTGCTCTCTTGGTGTTAATTTGAAGCTGAATGTAAAACTTCTTAACATAGGACCATTGAAAAGAAGTTCTAAGTTATTATTAATTGCTCCACCAACAGTTCTTGATAAAAGACCATTTGTTTTAACTGCCTGTTCAACGAAATAATTTTGAAGCATTAATTTTAATTCGGGTGTGGCGCTTTTATAAAGTTGTTGTAGTTCAGCAGCACTACCACTAAATGAACCAAAAAACTTTCCAAGATCACCTTCTGCTGCAGACCCAATTGTATTATATGCAGAGTTTGCAAATGCTGCAGTGATTGGATTTAGTTCTCCACCACCCCAATCAACGGACATACCCTCAACAATTCCCGATTGAATGGGAAGATATATTGAACCTAAAAGATTTCTAGTTCTATATTCCATTCCTGGAAGAGTGACTTGTCCTCTTGCTGCTGTGGCAGAATTTCCCAAACCAGATTTTTGATAACTTAAAATTTCAAATTTAATAAAATCTCCACCATTTGCATTTTTTCGATTTATTGGATATATCAGAGTTTTATCTTTTTCGGCAAATCTGCTATTATAATTGTTTATTCTACTTCCAATATCAGTATTTGCAGCATTTCCCTGATTATTCGGATCTCCTGTATTTGGAGTAGAAGTTGAACCATTTTGAGGATTTGAATCGGCACCTGGTTGCCCTTGTGTTGTTGCTGTAGATGGACCAACATTGGCATTTTCTGCCAATTGCTTCAAGTTGGATTGCATCCCATTTTTAATCAATAATGTAGTATTTGCGTTATAACCAGTAATTTGTGCATTTGCCAAATCTTGAATACTATTAAATTGTCTTGTTCCGCCAGATGGATCTGTGTATTGGTACGTTATTTTTCCATCAGTTTGAACGGCATAACTAAGACCCTTTAATCCTGGTGGATTATCCCTAATAGTTGCCGTTGCACCCGGAACAACTGGAACATAACCAGTTGTATTATTTGCAGTTATTGTTGTTAATTTATTTTTACCATTATCATCTTTATATGCACTTGTGCCCCCAACATAAGTCACTCCATTTTCTAATGTTGTACTAGTTACATTCCAGAATGGCATTAGAATTCCTCCCTACTCGCAAGGGAACCAGCAATTTTTTTTACACTTCTTATACTAGTCATTATGACTTGCAAGTTCTTTATTTATATTTATAGGCCCAATTCATCTTCTGTTATGATTTTGAATTCTAACATACGATCTTTGCACCATTCTGTTGCTGCTTTCCACTTAGCAACATTTTTTTCATATGTTAGTGCTTCTGTAATAAAGGTTTTGTTTCTTTTTCTTGGAGTTTTAATCGGTCTTTTTGTTTGACTCTTTGGTTTAACTTCAATTACATATTTTTTTATTGCACCACTTCTTTCTTGTATCTTTACAAAAAAATCTGGAAAATATTTGTGAACTCTACCATCAACTGGAGAAACATAAGGAATAAAAAATTCTTCACTTCCCCATTCTAAAATATTAACTTTCCTATCACAATATCTCATAAAACGAAGTTCCCAAGAACTTCTGTATATAATATTTCTTACATCACCTTTATATTTTTCTGGATTCTGTGGATGAAATTTTCCTTGATGATACTTATCTCTCATTGCCTTACTACATAATATATAAGTAAAGGTATTTATTTTAGTGCTATGCCATTAGCTAGACATTATAAGGTGTCAGAGATTAAGCAAAAGTTATTGCATCCAGCACAAACTTCAGTATATGCTGTTGAAATTTTGACTAAACGAAATATTAATAATTTTGTTGGAGTTAATTTACCAAAGGATCAGGAGGCTATTAATTTGGCTTGTTGTGAAGCAAGTCTTCCTGGATCTAGTTTAGCAACACATGAAGTCAATAATGATTATCATGGAACAAGTGAAAAAATGGCATATCGTAGAATATATGACGATACAATTGATTTGACTTTTTATGTTGATTATAGATACAACACTCTTAAATATTTTTTAGGATGGATGAGTTTTATTGTTGGCGAAGGAAATTACTTTGGTCAAGATGAGTACACTGACCCAACAACTTTTTATAGAATGACTTATCCAAAGTCATATAAAACAAGAATTAGACTTTTAAAATTTGAAAAGGATATTACAAAATCGGCACCAAAATATAAAATAGGATATAACTTTATAGACGCTTTTCCAATTAATATTGCATCAACACCAATTTCTTATGAACAAAGTGATTTATTAAAAGTAACTGTATCATTCTCATATACTAGATACGTGGTTAAAAGTAGATTTAGTCCATATACAGCAACTGCAAGAGTTGGTCCAGCACCATCAACAAGTCCATCAGAACAAGCTGCTGCAAATTCAAGTTATTTTGATTATACTGAGGATCTACCAGTTTTTGAGCAGGATGCAAATTTCTCACTCTCAGATGCACCAACTCTCAATACTGCTGCTCAAAATCTGGTAGATAATCCATTCACTACAAATACAAATAGACCAAGATTGAATCCTGACAGTTCAATTCCTCAACAGGATTTGGACCTAATACGTGATGAACAAAATATAAGAAATTCTTTCAATATCTTTTAATAACTACAATAAATAAAACACCTGAAACATCTATAGGACATTATGCCTTTACCAAAGATTTCTACACCAACATATGAGTTGGAATTACCTTCAACTGGTCAAAACATTAAGTATAGACCATTTCTAGTTAGAGAAGAAAAACTTTTAGTTCTTGCTTTGGAAAGTGAGGATACAAAAGAAATTACAACTGCAATTAAAACAGTTATTAAAAACTGCATTCAAACTAGGGGAGTTAAAGTAGAAGCACTTCCTACATTTGATATTGAATACTTGTTTTTGAATATTCGTGGAAAATCGGTTGGGGAAGTAATTGAGGTCAATCTAATTTGCCCAGATGATAATGATACAACTGTAAAAAAAGAAATTGCAATTGATGAAATTGAAATTAAAAGAAATGATGAGCACACAAATCAAATCAAAATTGATGATAATTTGATGATGGAAATGAAGTATCCATCACTTGAACAGTTTATTAAGAGCAATTTTGATTTTTCTGCTAATACAAATAATATGGATCAATCATTTGATTTGATTGTTTCTTGTATTGATAAAATTTACAATTCTGAGGAAGTTTGGGCTTCTTCCGATGTAACCAAGAAAGAACTGGTTGATTTCTTGGAACAAATGAATTCAACTCAATTTAAACAAATTGAGAAGTTCTTTGAAACTATGCCAAAATTGCATTATTCAACTACTATTAAAAATCCAAACACTAAAGTTGAGAGTGAGATTGTTTTAGAAGGACTTTCTAGTTTTTTCGGGTAGCCATGGTCCATATGGACCTTGCTAACTATTATAAGTTGAATTTTGCCTTGATTCAGTATCATAAATATTCATTGACTGAGATTGAGAATATGATGCCTTGGGAACGTGATGTATATGTTACATTATTGGAACAGCACTTGGAAGAAGAAAGGCAAAAACAACAACAAAAGAGTTAGTAATTCATGGCAGCCGAGGATCCAACCCAAACTAAAACTCAAATTATAGATCCAGAAATTGCCAAACTTCTTGGGTTGGAGGATGACTTTGATCTTGATTATGATGACTATTTTTCTCTTCTTCGAGAAAAAATAGCAAAGGCTGCTTTTGAAAAAGACTCGAAGTTATCCGAGGAAGATTTGGCAAAACTTGCCAATGAGAGAAAAAGAATAAGAGATTTAAAAGATTATAAATTTACTACTCCACCAAAGAAAACAGTAAATGTAGATAGTTTCTTTGGAAGAAAAAAAGAAACAAATCAAGAACAAAATAAACCAATTACGGACGCATCAAAACTTTTAGCTGGTTCTCCAGGAGCAATAAAGGCAAGTCAGGCAGAACCAAAAATTGATGATGTAGAAGAGCAAAAAGATAATAAAGTTGATAAATTATATAAATTTGTAAACGGTGATCTTTTAAGTATAGTTAAAGAGATTCGTAGTCTTACAGAAGATATTGTAAATATTTTTAAAAAGCAATCACAAGCAAATAAAAAAGCACAAGAAAGAAATAGAATTCAACAAAATAAACAAAAAAAGGCAGGAAGAGAGTCCAAATTAGAATCGAAAAAACAAGATTCAAAAGGATCAAAATTACTTGATAAAGTCACAAAACCATTTACGAATATTTTTGATACTATAAAGAACTTTATTATGATGGTCCTTTTGGGATCAGCAGTTCAATGGTTAATGGCTGTTATTGAAAATCCAAAAATTCTTTTGCAGCCAATACAAGATTTACTTGATGGTATTGTTGGAGTCTTTAATAGTATTTTACAATTTATTGATAATAAACTTATTCAACCAGTAAGAGGATTTATTGATTCTATAAATTCTGCCATAAGTGGATTTATTGATATGGTAAATGGTGCACTTAAATTTATTCCAGGATCACCACAATTACCAAATGATTCAGATAAGGGTGTTGTTCCAAATATTCCGGAAATGCCCGAACTTCAAGCACCGGATATTGTTGGAAATAGAGAACCAGAACCACAACAGAAAGGAGAATCGCAACCACAGTCTTCTCCCGGAGTTAATGTAAAGTTTAGTGGTGGATCTATTGAACCAATTAAACCAGTTATTGCTAAGAGTGTAGGTGGATCTATTACTAGACCTAGTCCCGTTCTTATTAAGAATATGGGTGGGTCTACAACTCCACCTCCAAGAAAAACTCCTACTATTGGAAATGATACTGTTTCAAATAAAGGTGGAGTTGTTAATAATGATACAGTGAATACAAAAATATCTGGATTAGGTCCAGATCAATACTTAACTGCACTTTCTCTTGGTGAATATGTTTTAAAACCTGGAGCAGTTGACTGGTTGGGTGGAGAAGATTATCTTGATAAAGTTAATTATATGTTTGGCGGAAGATCTGAAAGAAGAACTGCAAACATTGGTGATATTAATATTGAAGCAATGAACACAGGTGGATCTGTTGGTGGTGAAAGAGGTCAAGGAAGTGGGGGAGTTAAGCGTAAAGATGATGCACACAAACACAATGAATCTACTAGTTCGTCTAGCAGTGTAGAAACAACAAAAAATACAGAAACCCAAATCGGACCTGAAAAAAATACAGTAGAACAAAATTTAAAGGTTAATGATCCACCCTCAAATTCCCCAAATGTTCAAACTCAGGAGGGTAGAAAGTTAATTCCAAATGAATATATACAAAATACAAAAAATACAACACATGTAAAGATTGGCGATAAAGAAAAGAAAAATTATGTTATAAGATATGAAAGAATAGGAAATTCTAATAGTAAAGAAGCAACTTATACCGTAAAACAAATTAATAAGTTGGTTCAAAGTTCTTTCTTGGGATTAAATGATAAATTTACTGGAGTAAACCCTCAGAGTCCAGAAGGACAAGCAGTTATAAACTCTATGGAACTGAAAAAATGGTTCTCTTGGGATGATACTGCAGGACAAGTTGATACTAAAAATATAAAAGTAGAAACTCATAAAGATGCAGATCTCTGGTATTGGTACACTAGATCTTATAAAGCAAATTATGATTATTGGAAAAAATTAAATGTAACTGAAAATGAAGCAAAAAATAATGCTGCAAGAGCGGCAGCAGAATTTTCTATACCAGGTAAAGATGAAGAAGGTGAAGGAACAAGCTTTTTACCAGGTGCAGATAATCCTTCAGCAGCACCAGAATCACTTAAATCAGTTGCTGTAGATTCTGATGTTTCTAGTACTGGTACTGACAAATCTGGATATGATGTTTCTTGGAATGTTGCTGTAGAAGGGAGTGGAGTTCAGCAAAGATATCTTGATGCATTAGAATCTGGTAGATATATTAATGGTCCAAATAATTCTTCACCATCTTCTTCTACATCTTCAAATCCAATGGGAGGAGGATCTGCAATAAATGCAAGAAATTATTCATCTTCTTCAGTTTCATTTGTCAGGAATAATAATTCTTATGCCATGGGAATGGGAGGAGGACCTCCAGTCACCGGAGGAAACAATTCTTCTTCAGTTTCTAACTTTATGACTGGAGGAAATAATTCTTCTTCAGTTTCTAACTCTTTTGTTGGAGGAAACAATTCTTCTTCAGTTTCTAACTCTTTTGTTGGAGGAAACAATTCTTCTTCAGTTTCTAACTCTTTTGTTGGAGGAAATAACTCATCCTCTTCAGTTTCTAACTTTATGACTGGAGGAAATAATTCTTCTTCAGTTTCTAACTTTATGACTGGAGGAAATAATTCTTCTTCAGTTTCTAACTCTTTTGTTGAAGGAAATAACTCATCCTCTTCAGTTTCTAAATCTTTTACTGGAGGAAATAATTCTTCTTCAGTTTCTAACTTTATTTCTAATAAATCTAATCAGGTGGGAGGTAGTGGTGGTTCAAGTATATTAGATCCTACAAAGACTGCTGCTTCAGCGCCACATGTATTTAAGGCAGCACAAGAAGCAAGAGCAAAGGCAAGAGCAGAAGGTCTTTCTCCAGAAGAAGTTGAAAGAAGAGTCATAATTGCTTCCGAAAATGCAAAAATAAATGGTCCATCTTCTGATCCATTAAGTCCAACATTTTCTCAACCCAATCAACCAAAACCAACATTATTACAGTCAACATTCCAAAAGAGAAGAGAAAATAGAGGTTCTTCATATACTCCACCAACTCAACCAAAAATTGCTCCAACAAAAACTCCAACAATTCCAAGTACACCTCCATCTAAATCATCAATGACAATGATGCCAGTTCCTAGTGGAGGCAATCAATCCAAAACTTTATCAAGTGGAATGACAAAAACTGGAACAACTCCACTGCCGAATATAAGTTCTTTTGATGGCAATCAGCAAACTATTGTGACAGTTGCTGCAATTTATAATATCTGGGGAATGTAAGGAGGAATTATAAATGGCAATACCAGCAGCACTAATGGCAGCAGGAAGAGTAATGGCATCTCAAGGTTTGAAACAAGGTGCAAAAACTGCTGCTAAAAATTTTGCTAAAGAAAAGGTCAAAGATATTGCAAAGAAAAAGGCACAGTCATTTATACAAAATAAAAATAAAGATAAAGATGGTAAAGATGGTGGATTAGTAAAACGAGATTCTGGCGATGGTGGTGGAGGTTCTGGAGGATTTTTTGGTGGTGGATCCGGAGGAGGTGGAGGCTCTGGCGGACCCATAGTCCAAACTAAAAGAATTGACGTTAAAAAATTATCTTTAATTGACAAAGAGGAACCTTCATCCGATCAAAAGAAATTTGATGGTTCAGAATTAATAGATGAACTTACAAAAATAAAGAATAATTTAATTACTATAAAGAAAATTTCTAGTAGCAATTTATCTAGATTTTTGGATGCTCAGAAAAATAGAAGAAGAGCACAGGAGTTTTCAAAAAGAAAAGATAAAGAAGATAATTTAGAAGCAACTAAAGAAAAAACTAAAAAACCAAAATCAATAAAAGGTATAAAGGGTCCAGGTTTTCTTGATCTTGTCTGGGGTTATATCACCAATGTATTATTGGGATCTCTGGCAATGTATTTGCTTAGGTATGTTCCTCAGATACTCAAAATGTTTGAGGAGATTGCAGATGGATTAACTAATGTCTGGCAAAGAGTTAGACTTGCAATTATTAGTGCAAGTGTTCTTTTCAGAAAACAAATTAGATTTGTTTTTAATCTTGGAAGAAAGATATTAAAGTTTGCAGCACCTCTTATAAAGAAAGCTGGTTCTATTGTAAAAAAAGTTCTTGGTTTTGCCGGAAAAAGAATTTTTAATCTTATCAAAGGTGCAGCAGGTCTTGCTTTAAAATTAGCAAAAAAAGTTGTTCCAGGTGCAGTAAAAGCAGCTACTCCTGTTGTTAAAGGTGCTGCTAAAGTTGCCGGAAAGGTTGTTGGTGGTGCTGTCAAAGCAGGGGGCGTTGCCGCAAAAGCAGCTGGAAAAGCAGCAGGTATTATAAAGAGATTTAAATTTATTTCAAAATTATTTAAAAAGGTTCCTTTTGTTGGCGCACTCATTGGAATTGGTATTGACCTTGCAATGGGTGAAAGACTCGATAAGGCAATTGCTGGAGCAGCTGGAGCATCTTTAGGGACAGCAATTGGTGGTGCAATAGGAACTGGTTTAATTCCTATTCCAGTTGTTGGAACTTGGGTTGGAGGTGTTGTTGGGGGTGCTATTGGAGATTGGGCAGGAAAGGCAATTTATTCCAAGTTAATTGGTCTCCAGGATGCGGCAGATAAAGAAGCACCTGTTGAGCAAAAGTATGCTGCAGGTAGAATTGGTCAAGGAAGCACATTTGGAGTTCGTAGAAATAGTTCAACTTCATCTCCAGGAACAGTTTCTACAATAAACTCCAAAGTTTCTCCATCAATTGAAAGTAGTGCTAAGAAAAATATTTTTAAAGATGAAAAAACTTATGAAAATTATAATGAAATTAGAAACAAACTGGGCAGTAGTTCTTTTGTTGGAGAATTGATGCAAATCGGTCTTGATGCTGGATTGGGTCAAAAAATAAGCAAAACAAGAACAGATAATGCAGCAAAACAAATCGGATCTTCAGTAGGAAAATCATTATCAGAAAGTGATGTTTTTGGATTTAATAAGAGACTTGTAGAACCGCTTACAGAAAATGTAACTAACTGGGCAAAAACATCAATATTTAATGAATTAACTAGAGTTTCGATAAACAACAATTACGAAACGACTGGGACTTTGGAATTGGATTTAAAGGACCCAACAGTTTCTTCGGAGACAGGATCTCCATCTGGTACTGAAGGCACTACTGGAGGTACTGGAGGTACTAGAGGTGCTGGAGGTACTGTTGTTGCTGGCGGTGCCGTTGCTGCTTCGGAATTATATAAAGAAATAGGATCTAATGCTGAGCAGTGGGATATCTTTAGGAACAGTATTGCTTACATTGAATCTAAGGGAGATTATAAAATTCCCGGAGGGAGTGGTATGCATTATGATGGTAGATATCAAATGGGAGAAGCTGCCAAAAAAGACGGATCAAGAATTGCAGGAGTTCCTTACCCTGGACATTCCAATGATCCAAATGCACAAGTAAGAGTTTCGTATAGAAATAATCCAGAATTGCAGGAGATTATATTTACTGGTTTTACTATTGCAAATCATCGATATTTGATGAGAAATGCAAAATATAAGTCTGCAAGTATTGAAAGAAAACTACAGATTCTTGGATATGCACACAATCAAGGAATGGGTGGGGCAGAGGACTGGTTAAATACCGGGCAAGTTGGCGCTGATGGATTTGGAACGAAAGGAACAGCGTATACTGATTTGATTGCCAAAAACTTTAAGGCAAAGAAATCTGGTGGGGAAATGCAACTTGCTAAAGGAGCAGTATCAATTCCATCCTCACCTGGTACTCCATCTCCAGATACTAAGAGATCATCCCAATCTACTTCTAGTACAGGAAGTCCCGCAGAACCTGGTTCTCCCAAAAATGCAAAGAGTAGAAAAATATTTTTACATTGGTCTGCTGGGAACTATAATACTCCATATTCAGCATATCATACTACTATTTTGGGTGATGGTAAAAGAGTGCAAAATACTCCATATGATCAGGATAAAAGTGGTCATACAGCAGGAGGAAATACAAACTCTATTGGTCTTGCTGTTGCCGCAGCTGCAGGAGCAAGTGAAAATGATGTGAAGACACCGCCAACATCCAAGCAATTGGATGTTATGACTTCCGAAGCAGCAAAATTAGCTAAGGGATGGGGATGGACTCCTGCAAGTGTTGATAGCAACGTCAAAACTCACGGTGAATGGGAAAGATATGCAGTTCCTGCAGGAATACTATCACCACCAGTTCAGAGATGGGATTTGGATAAATTATCTAATGCTGATAAGTTTGGTAGTGGTGGACCAAAACTCCGTGATATGATTAAATCAAAATTATCTGCAATGGGTGGCGGTGGAGATGGAAATGGTGGTCCTGCAAAGAAGCATAAAGTATCAGAATTTATTATGGGAGGTGGAAAGAGAGTATTAACTTCAGGTATGGGAATGCGAGATTTTGCATTGTCACCAGGTATGCATATGGGAATTGACATTGCAGGAACAACTGGAGAACCATTGCAAGCATTTACTGATGGTGTTGTTGAAGATACTGGATATCGTCCAAATGGATATGGTTATTATGTATCTTGGATTGATGATCAGGGAGTTGGTCATTTTTATGCTCATATGAATAAACCAGCATTTGTTAAAAAAGGACAAAAAGTCAAAAAAGGAACTATTCTCGGAGAACTTGGAAGTACTGGTAGAAGTTCTGGCCCTCATCTACATTGGGAAGTTGCAACAAATCCAAGTGATACTGGAAGATCAAAATCAGCGGTTCTTTCAAGATTTAATCCACTTTCAAGATATGGAATTGATTCCCCATTTGGAGGAAATATTCAACCAGATCCAAGTATTGCATCTTCTTCTCCCGATTCTTCATCTTCTCCAGGTTCACCATCTTCTCCAGGTTCACCATCTTCTCCAGGTTCACCATCTTCTCCAGGTTCACCATCTTCTCCAGGATCTTCATCTGAAGAATCTTCAGGATATGATGTTTCTTGGAATGTTGCTTTAGAAGGAAGTGGAGTTCAGCAAAGATATCTAGATGCATTAGAATCTGGCAGATATATTAATGGTCCAGCAAATCAGAGAAATGTAGATTCTTTAATGGAAGAAACTTCTTACGAACAAGGTGGCGGTAATAATATAATAATGATGCCAATGTCACAAGGTGGTGGTTCTTCAGCACCTCCCGTTAATGGTAGAGTTAATAAGTCTGGAGGAAGTTTGTCTGCTGGTGTAAATAGTAATATGGATATTTACAATAAATCCCTAAAGCAAGTTATCGTTTCCGCATTTTATAAAATATAATTTAAATGTCTAATCCGCAAATTTTACCATCAGATATAAAAAAATTCATAGTATTTCCAACTGATGGTGGAAAAGAAAGAGATATTGCTGGATCTATAGTCCAATTAAATTATTATGAAAATATACTATCAAACTCAATTACAATGAGTGTTGTTGTGGCAGATTCTGGTGGACTAGAATTTGAGAAAAAAAATATGATAGGTCTTTTGGATGGAATACCTATAAGAGGTGGTGAAAGAGTTGTTATTGAATTTTCTGATAATCAAGATACAAAGAATACATTATCATTTGTTGATCAAAGTTTTTATGTAAACAGAATAAGCAATGCAAATCCAGGGACGCAAAATGAGGTATTTTTTCTTGACTTATGCACTAGAGAGTTTTTGGCAAATGAGCAAACAAGAGTTGTAAAAAGATATGATGGAAAAATTTCCGATAATGTAATACAGATACTAAGAGATAAGACTGGATTAAATACAAAAAAAGATATTGATGCAGATTCGACAGTTATTCCATATAACTTTATTGGGAATGACAGAAAACCATTTTATGTGTGCACTTGGCTAGGAACAAAAGGAGTTCCAGAAGAAACTGGAAAGATTAATAGTGCTGCTGGTTATTTTTTCTATGAAACTTATGATGGATTTAAATTCAAATCAATCGATGTTTTATTAAATCAAAAACCAAAGGATAAGAAAAGATATGTTTATACAAATGCCCCAAATATAAATGAAAAAACAGAATATACATCAAAAATATTGTCTGTAAATATTGATAGAGACATTGATCTTCAACAAAATGTTTCTATGGGGACTTATGCAAATAGAAGTTTATTTTTTGATTTTTATGCAATGGATTATGAAGTTAGAAATTATAATTTGAAATTCAATCAAAAAGACGGAATAACACCCGCAGAAGAAAATGTATTATTTGTTCCCGATGAATTTACAGAAGCACCTTCAAGACTTATGAATCTTGTTTTGGATTATGGAACTATGCCATCTGGAAATACTCCAAATGCACAACTGAAAACATGGAAAGATGATCCAAAGTATGCCAATTATGATGCACCAAAATTGATGGTTCAAACTATCATGCGTTATAATCAACTATATACAATTAAGACTAACATTATTATTGCAGGTGATTTTAGTCTTAGAGCAGGTGATATAATTGAGTGTGATTTTCCAGACCTCACAAAAAGAAAAAACAAAAGACCAAATAAGGAGACAAAAGGAAAATATTTAATTGCTAGTTTGTGTCATAGGATAACACCAGAAGATACTTATACTAGTTTGACTTTAATTAGAGATTCATTTAACGCCAAATCAAATATAGATTAAAACTATGGAATCAATTAACCAGCACATACAGAGCATTAATGATGAATTGGATGATTCAAATACAAATGGACAAAGAGTTAGACATTTAAAATCTGAACTAAACTCTTTAGAAAAATATAAAGAAAATCATCCAGATGATGATCATGATCCAACACCATTGGAACTTTATTGTGACGAAAATCCCGACGCTTTAGAGTGCAGAATCTACGATGATTGAACACGAACTGTTTAAGAAACAATTTGTTGGAAGAGATGGATTTGTCTGGTGGATAGGACAAATTGTTGATGCAGGAATTTGGAAAACTAATATTCCTGCATTTAGAACAAATACGACTGATGGTCATAAAGGATTTGGTGAAAGATATAGAGTTCGCATTATGGGATACCATACTGCAGACAACAAGTCTCTTCCTGATAATGATTTGCCTTGGGCAACAGTAATGTATCCAGTGACTGCTGGTGCTGGTAGTGGATCTGCATCAGAAAGCACACAATTACGACAAGGAAATTTTGTCTTTGGATTTTTCTTAGATGGTGAAGATGGTCAACAACCAGTTATTATGGGAGTTATTGGATATAACTCATACACTGCTGTCCAAAGAAATGTTCCCCCAGTTCCATTTCTTCCTTTTGATGGTTATGAAAAACTTGATAGAAGAGCTCAATATGCTGTAAAGGAAAAAAGAGAACGTATAAATGGTCTTCAGACTAAACCACCCGGAAGAATAACAAGAGATCCTCAACCAACAATAAGCACTTCAGTTGAAAATCCAACTAATTTAGAGAGTGCTCAAGAGGAATCTCAAAGAAGTGAAGCAACAATTACCACACACCAATCAAAATTAAGATCTCAGGGACCAAATCAAGCTAAAGGTATAGGAACAGATATTAAGAACTTAATTGCAAAAATTGAATTAATTCTTAGAGATCTTTCAAAATTTGGTTCCGAGCAAAAAGATTTAATAAATCGTTTTCAAGATAAGATACAAAAAGCATTAGATGAAGCAGTTAAATTTGTATCTGCAAAAGTAAAATGGATTATTAAAGAGTTGAGAAAAAATGTCATAGAAAGAGCAAATGACGTTTCAAAGAAATTAACTTTTCTCTTTATGCCAAATGAAAGACCAAGAGTTAAAACTGCTCAGGATAAGGTTCTTTTTGGCATTTCTTGTCTTTTCAATAAAGTATTGAATGGAATTGCAAAATTAACTGGAAAATTTTTAAAAAATATTGCAAAAAAAGTAGTTAATGTCACACAATGTCTTCTTGAAAATTTTGTAGGTGGTTTTTTAGGAAAAATTACTGGAGTAATTTCTGGGGCACTGAATGCAATATTTAAACCCCTAAACTCTTTGACAAGTTTGATTAAAGGAGTTGCTGGAGGAATATCTCTTGGATTTAATGCAATTGGAGAAATTTTTGATACTGTAAAAGGTATCCTTGGTTTCTCTTTCTGTGAAACTAAGATGAAAAAACCTGTTGTTGATGTATGGAGTATTTGGGATGGAGCTGGAAATAATGGAGGAGGTGCTGTAAGTTTAAAGAAAATTATTAGGCAGGCAAAAAAGGCAGGTAAAGGATTAACTGGTCAATTTTTAAATGCTGCTGCATCTGGTGTCGGAGTTGTTGATGAAGTTACTGGTGTAGTTGGAGATGTTGGAGGATTGGTTTCAGATATTGGATTTGAGGATTTATTTGATGGAAATGGATGTGGAGTTGGTCCAGTTCCTTGTGGACCTCCAACTGTTTCATTTTTTGGTGGAGGGGGCGTAGGTGCTGCGGCAAATGCTATTGTAAGTCAAACTGGAAGAGTTATTGGAGTTGATATTTTAAGTTCTGGTTCTGGATATACAGAAACACCTTTTATCAGTATTGGAGATCCTTGTGGAAAGGGTAGAGGTGCTCTTGCAAAGGTTGTTCTTAATAATTATAATGGAGGAGGACAAGGTTCAGGTCTTGGTTTAGATTCTAGTATCATAGATGCTTCAACATTATTAACTGGTTCCGCGTCAGGTTTAAGTAATGGGCAACCAATAACACTTCCAGAAATTCAAACAACTCCAACAGATCAGTCAATTGGTCAGACTGGAGTTGGTGGTCAAGTTCCTTCTGCGGGAAATGATGGATTTACTGGTACTCCTATAGAAGTTGTATTACTTTCTCCTGGAACAGGTTATTCTGATGGTTCTGATGTTCCTACTACAGGAGGAACTGGTGAAGGATTAACTGTCAATATAGAAACTACTATTGATGCAACATTGGGAGGTATTATTGCCGATATTGCACAACCACCTGCACCAGATATTAATAAAAATAGAACAATAAGAATTGTTGAAGGTGTTAAATTAACTGCAGGAGGAGTTCCAATACAAATTGGAGCACCAGAATTTACACGACCACCAAATCTACCAAAAACTGATTATGATAGAATTGTGAATAATTTTGATGCTATTGATATTGATGGTGATGGATTTATTACAAATACTGATTCCACATTAATTCTAGCTTATTCTGCAGGTGTTACAGACTTTAGTTTTATTACTTTTCCTTCTGGAGCAACAAGAACAACTAATGCAGAAATATTATCACATATCGGTATTCATACTGAAGGTGGAACAGGTGCACTTGACATAAGTGATAATGGAGTTGTTGGTGGTGTTGATGTATCATTAATCTCAAGATTCATAAATGCAAATCCAAGTAGCGATGTTGTAAATGTTCCAACAAAAACTTTAACTGTTGGAGGTACTGGAGGAACTCCGGTATTTGCAGGAGAACTTCAAGTTACTGCAGGGGGAACGGGAGGTATTCCCGTTGTTAGTGAAGTAAGTAATGTCAAATTAACTTCAGGTATAAAAGAAATTAAAGCAGGTGCTACTGGAGGAGAACCAGTTAAAGCAGGAGCATTTGGTGGAAGAATAGTTACTATGGATGGAACTAGAATAACTGTTGGCGACTCCGCTGCCAATAGTGCTAGTGGAGAATTTGTTATTGCATATCAAGAAAAAGAAGTTACTGCCGAATATCAAGGAAATGAAACTGATCCAGAAGAAATTATTGATGGTTCTATAGTTTCTGTTCAAATATTTGATCCTGGAGAAGGTTATCAAGTTGGGGATATTTTAACAATTGATGATGGGAGTGGAGCAACAATTAGAATCGAAAAGGTTCAAGGTCCCACTTTAGAATTGTTAGATAAGGATACGGCATCACCTGGAGGAGTTGCAAAAGTTATAATTCTTGAACCAGGAGAAGGATATTTATCCAATTCCGATGGCGATGAGGGTGGTGATGGAAGAATTTGGAAAACTAAGGACCAAACTTCTGTAAGAAGAGAAAATTTTGATTATGATAGACCATACAATCCTGGTCAAATTGTCAAGTTAAATCCAGGAGATGAAGTATTTCTTCCTGTAGGAACTTCTGAGAAGATATTTGATACTAATGGAAATATTTTAGAAAATATTCCAGGAGGAATTTTTTATAAAGTTTCAAATGAAGCAGAAATTACTGCTCCAGAACTTCCAGATATTGATGACATTCCTTTACAATTTGCAACTGCTGGTAATGGACAATATCCGATTATCTTATGTTTGGATGAAATTTATATTAAGAGTTCTGGATTTGATTATAGTCCCGAAGATAAAATTGTTATGGAACCCAATTATGGAGCAGTTTTGGAACCAGTATTTGATGAAAATGGTTCTTTAGCAAAAGTTAATATTGTCAAGAATTCTGAAGGTTTCACAGATGTTCCCGAAATCTTTATAGATAGTGAGACTGGATACAATGCCGAACTTATTCCAGTATTTTCAGTATGTAGAATTGGAGATCTTCTTGAAGATGAGATTCCACCAGGTCAAAATATTATTTCTGTTGTAGATTGTGTAGGTAAATTTTAATGGCAGATAAATTACAGAGAAATTATCACGCTCATAGAAAAGGGACTAAAGATAGTGAAACTATCAGAGGACACGTCCATAATGATAATGTACTATCTGCATATATGGTTCGTAGTGGATATGATTATAGACATTATGTTACTCTTGATGCAGATAAAGGTAGACAGGGTTGGACTATCATTCGTTGTCCAGGAGCATTTGAATTAAAGGCAGGTGATGATGTTCCTTATAATAAGTTTGGAATTTATCTTGAGGCAATCAATGGAGACATTGTTTTAAGAGCAAAAAATGGAAGAATTAAATTAGATGCTGAAAATATTGATTTGTTTGCAGAAGGAACTAAGAATAATGCTGGAGTTATTAACTTAGAATCAAATGAGCAAATTAATTTCACAACAAAAAATCTAACAATTAATGTTGATTCTGTTGCTAAATTCTTTTCTTCTGGATCTCTGCAAATGGTTGCTGACGCATCTCTCGATATTTACGGAGGTCTTATTGATGTTGCAACTTCAGCACAAAAGATAAAAGCATCTAAATTTCCATCCAGAATTTCTAAGATACATAATAAAAAGAACTTTGTTTAGTATATAAACCAATGTCAGCTAGTTTTGATGATTTATCAGTTGGAAAGAGACTTTTTATAGGTAAGGGAAATCCCGAACTTCTTGGTAGAGGACCTTTTGAAGTCAGGGGATCAATGTACTGCGAATCTCCTGCAGTATTTGGAAGAGCAAATCAGTTCCCAAATGTTTGGGCAACTGTAATGATTGGAAAGATGGGTAATAGAGATTCTCCTCCACCATTTGTTCCGGGATTTTTGCCAAGTTGTTTTGGTCCAGTAAATCACTCTCCATATTCTCTTGCGGTTAGGGGAGATGCTGTAGTTTTTAATCATCTTGATGTTGCAAAAGACGTTACTGCTGGAAGAAAAGTAAGAGCTTTGGGTGTGGAAGCACTTGGAGACGTTGTTGCTGGATGTGGAGTACATAGATTATCAATTAAAAAGGATTTTGATATTAAACATCCAACAAAAGAAGGTTGGAGACTTACTCATTCTTGTGTCGAAGGACCTGAAGCAGCAGTATATGTTAGGGGAAGAGTTAAGAATAAAAAAGAAATTAAACTTCCTGGATATTGGAAAAATTTAGTTGATGTTAAAACAATTACAGTTAATTTAACACCAATTGGATCTCATCAAGATGTTATTGTGAAAAGGTGGGATGATGAAAAAATATACTTACAATCTAATGGAGGACTTCCTATAGATTGTTTCTATTATATTATGGCGGAAAGAATTGATACGGAAAAATTAATTCCAGAGTACGAAGGTAATATTGAGGATTATCCTGGAGATAATAATCAAAGGTCAATTGTAGGATACAATTACGACATTAAAAAATAATATACATAAAACAATAGGCAATAAGATATGACCGAAGAAGAGTTAGAAGAACTTCTAGAGGAAGAGGGGTTTGTAGATTCTGAACCAGTACCAAATCTCCCAAGAAACTATCCAGAATATTGGATAGTAGATCGTGCTACAGGAATTGTTGGGATAGGAACAGCAGATCCAGTAAATGCTAGATTTCATATTGTCGATGATAGAGAAACTCCAACCGTTAGAATAATTCAAAAAGGTCGTGGAGATTCGCTCTTAATTGATAATAAACGTCTTTCCGATCAAAATGGTCCACCAACAATTCCATATCTTAACATAAAGAATGATGGTAGAATTGGTATTGGAACATCTCAACCATTATCAGAAATTCATTTAATTACTGATGCAGAGAATAGCAATATTTTAATTGGAGAACTTCCTGATAATACTGGTTCTGCAACAGACTCTGGAATCTCATTTACTGGACTTGCAAACACTGTAACTTCCGCACTCTTCACTGAAGTTGATGGTGCTCTGATTTCATTAGGAGCAAATGTTGGTCAAGCAGGCATTGTAGATACTAGTCGAGTTGGCGGCATTATTCGCATTGATACTAGAAGGACTGGCGATCCTTTCGTCGGTGCTAATCCTGGTGCTGGAAATTCGAGTTGTTTTTCAATTAAAGGAGTTGGGATTGGCGAAAGTATTAGTGATGAATATACTGCATATACAACAAATTTAGACACTGGTGATACATTCATTGCACCCGATAGAGGTGATGTTTTTGTAGTTGCATTCTCAACAGAAACTTCACTTGGAGTTGCAACAGATAGAGTAATACCTTATTATAGATTCTATAACAACGGAAACGCAGGTATTGCTGGAACATTAACTCTTCCCGATATATCAGAAATAACTTTAGGAATTTCTAGTGATTTAACTCTATTCCATGATCCAGTTACGGAAAATAGTTATATTATTGAGGATAATCCAAATGGATCTCTTGTAATTGCTGGTGACAATATTGAGTTTAGAGACACTTCTTTAGTAGATTTGTATGCACAATTCAATACTGATAGTGGAGTAGAACTATTTTTTAATAATGAGAAAAGACTTGAAACTGTTGGAACAGGTATTTCAATCTTTAGTGGATTAGCAGGAACATCAAATGTTGCAACTATTTTTGGTCCTTCAGAAATAGTCATTGATCCATCACCAATAGGTGTAGGAACTACAAGTGGTCTTGTAAGAATTAAGGGTGACTTGTATGTAGAAGGTAGACAAACAATTATTGATTCTACAATAGTTACTATTGCAGATATTCAAATTGGAATTGGAACTTCAGTTTCTTCTGATACTCTTGGATTTGCAACAGCAAATGCTTTATTGGATACTGGTGGAATTACAATTGGTGTTGGAACTGTTCAAAAGAGTTTTACTTATAACTTAGCATCAGATTCTCTAAAATCTTCAGAGAATATTGATTTAGGTATTGGAAAAACTTATAGAATTGATGGAAATGATGTCTTAAGTGCTACAACTTTAGGAACGGGAGTTACTGATTCTTCTCTAACTAATGTAGATACTTTAATTGATTTAGAGGTTATTGGAGTAACTTCAATTGGCGTATTGCCAATTGGTGGTGGTCCTGGATTTTCATCCCCAACAGATAATTTTACTGTTTATCTACCTTCAAGATTTGATAATACGGCAAATTTTGATAATACTGTAACTATTGGAGAAGATATTACAGTTGCTGCTGCACTTGACAAATTAACAGTAAATTCAATTTCTACTTTTAGAAGTGGTTTAACCGCAAATAACATTGCAATTGAAGGTACTGAGGGAACTCCTGTTGCCGCTGGAGTTGGAATTTTGACCGTTGCTGCAATCAGTCTTCCAAATCCAATTGACGGTGGTTATGGAAATGCTGGAGATATTTTAGTTTCTACAGGTTCAACTGTATACAATACCACTGGAATTGGTCTTTCTTGGGTTGAGATTGATACTGATATTAGTATAGTAACTTATGATTCTCCTGGTGGCGGTGCCGCTTCTCCAAGTGCAATATTTCGTATAGCAACAACGCCAACGACCAATCCCTCAACTCCTGATGAACCACTTGGAGTAACAACGGCTTTATTTGTTTCTGATGGTGGATTGGAATATAATCATTCAACAAATATTTTATCGGATGTTAATGGAAAATATAGAGCAATTCCGCAAGAAATAAATCCTTCAGGTGGTATAGATAGGTCATATGTTGGAAGACACGTCATTATTGATAGTTATAGTGCGGTTACTGGAATAGGAGCATCATTTAGAAATGGTTTCTTTGATATTGGCGATGCAGTTACTGTAGTAAATACGGTAGGAACCGCAGTAACGGGGCAGGTAAATGTATCTTGGCAAGATCCCTTAAATCCAGGACTTTTTACTGTATCGCCATTTGAAGGATCAGTTTCTGAAGTTGCAATGATTCCATTTTCAATTGCAACATTTTTATGTATAGATAATGCTGGAGGACAAACTTCATTCATTGTCGCCGGAAATGGAATATTTGGTATTTAAAATATGACTATTATACAAGCATTGGTATATGGTGGAGGAAGAAGTTCAGATGAAATTTATGAAACAATTGAGACAGAATTTGGTCCTATAGGAACAAAACCTTTAGTTACTATTATCCCAGATACTCCCAATTCCGAGCAAACATTTCCACCTATAACTGGAGGCGGAATTCAACCAACAATAAATGATGTTACTCTTGATGGAACTTTGCTAATTGAAATGTGGGGAGGTGGAGGAGCATCTGGTTCATGTAGAGAAGGTCAATCTGGAAATGGAGGTCCTGGAGGATATACCGCAATTCGTGTACCAACAAGATCTTTGGGACTTTATAATAGATTTCTTAAGATTAAAGTTGGTGGTGGAGGGGGAAACCCAGATTCTTTCAATATCCCGAGCGATGAATACGACACTCAAAATATTGCAACAATAACACCGATAGCATCAGCAGCAGCCGTTAGTTCAGTTACTCTTGGTAATGTTGCATATACAACACAATCTACGGTAGGATCTACAAGAACACCAGGAGCCACGCCAACTCAAGTATCTACTGGCACTGCTTCAAATTCAACGGCAATTCCTTTAACATCAGTATTGGCAGTAAATGATGTAATTTTTGTTGCAGCATCTTGTGATGATGGATCATTCCCAAGTCTTGCAGGTTTTACTGATTTGTTATTCAGAGCAGCTCCTGTAGATAATACTCCAGGAACATTGAATGGTCCATCATATAGATTGATGTATAAAGTTATTGCTGCCGGAGATCCTTTGTTAACTACTCCAAGTATATCATTAGGACTAACTCCACCAGTGTCAAACACTGCTAAAATTGTTTCTTATGTTGCAACTGCATTTAGAAATGTGGACCCCACCTTTGGCATTTATCCTTTTGGAGAAAATATTTTAAACAGATCAACTAATACAAATACTACATCTTTACCAGATTTTATTTCTGATGTACCTGGATGCACTCTAGCATCTTTTGGATTTCTTGATGATAGGACTACAACTGTCACTCCTCCACCAGTATATGTTGCAGGACCAATTGCATCTTCAAATAATAGTCCAGCAGGACCAATTGCAAGAAAAACAGGAATTACTATTAATGGAGTTGCCGGAGATACCTTTGTACAAGATCAAGATGCTTCGGGAACTCCAGTAACATTTGATATTGGAGGTTTATCTGCAGGTGATTTTGTTCTTGTTGCTGCTGTGTCAGATGGTCAATTCCCAAACACCTTTGGTCCTGGATTTACTGAGTTTACATCTCCACTATTTTCTCAACCAAACGTAAGATATGGATATACTTTTGCTGCAGGAACTACAGTAACAGTGGAAAATAGTGATAATGCTTCTGGAGGTAATGATAATATTGCATATTCAGTATTAGTTTTTACTGGTGTTGATGATGAATGTCCATTAGACGTAAATCCCGTGGAGAATGATGATGGTGGTGGTGGTGGTTTTCCAAACCCACCAAATATAACACCAATAACTGATGGATGTATGCTTGTTGCTCTTGGATTTCTTGATGATGATGTAGTTGATCCGGCAGATGTTAGTGCTCCTGCAGGATTTATTTTAGGTCCAATTTCGGCAACAGATCAGGGTGGAGGTGATTCTTCATCTGTTTCGACGGCTTATCGTTTATTAACCGCTGGAGCAAACACTGCTCAGGGTGTTGGTTCATTTTTTAGTGCAGACGGTAATGATGATGATTCTTGGCTCTCTTACACACTTGCTCTCAGACCAAAGAGAATAGATTCTTCTGTGTTTGCTGCATATAGACAGTTGGCCACTTCACAAAGCAACCTTACGACAGGAGGTTCATTCACTACATCAGTAACTGGATGTAATGTTGGAGCAACTGTTTTATTAAGACCAACAGAAACTATCACTGCATCTCCATCAACACTAACGTATCCAACTGGAACTGTAACTGGAGATCTAATAATATGTTCTTCAATATCTGATGGAGGAACTATGAGTGTTCCTACAGGATTTATACCGATTGAAGTGAGCAATACAAATCCATCATTCCAATTATCATATAAGTATTACGATGCTGCGACTGATGGAACAACAATCAATGGTCTTACTACCGCCGGTATTATTGATAATAATGTATTAACTCCATATGGACCAAATCTAAACGGAAGACCAGCTGGCGTGAGGCATATTGCTCAGAGATATACTGGAGTATCAGTAAATTCACCAATACTTCAAAGTTTATTAGATACTGGATTCGGAAATATTCCAGATCCAGTATCTTTTGGCACACCCAATTCTTCAAATTATGCATCAATACCATTTGTGTTTATTGGAAATCGTTCTTTAAATTCAGCATTAATTACCCCACCTACTGGATATAGTTTGATACCATCAAATGCAGTGGGAAATGATAGATTCGGATCAAATGAAGCAACTATTGTAAATGCGATTAGAAATTTAACAACTGAAACTCCTGATGATCCCGCAGTATTTGCATTATCAAATGTTTCACCATTTAAAACTATAACTATTGGTCTTCAACCCACAGCAACACCTTCAGGATTTACTGGAAATTTAACTATACCTGCATATACTTCGGTATTTGCAGATTTAATTATATCCACATCTATTGTAGACAACGGACAACCTTCAGTTCCGACGGGATTTACTACAATTTCTCAGCAAGTTGGAAATAATGCAAATCCAGGATATCAACTATCATATAAATTCACTACTGGAGGAGTACCAGATGCAACAGTTAATAATTTAACTACAAATATAGGAGATAGAGGTACTGCACATTTTGTTCAGGTTTTTAGAGGTGTTGAGAGGATTCCCATTGATCCCGCAGCTGTTATATCATTTACCAATGACTCTGGAAATGGTAATACAATATCTTTTGCGGGAATTAACACTTATAGAGATGATGATACTGTCGTAACTGTTTCATTTGTAGATGATAAAAGTGTTACTGTTACAAATAGCCCAGTAGACTACACCACACCTATTGTTACATCTGTTGGAACAAATTCAGATTCAACCGAAGAAGGAACAATTATATTCAGTTATAATCAATCTCCAGCCCCAGGAGGTACAGTTGAAACACCTGGAGATATAGAAATTTCTAACGGTGATAATTGGGATAGTTTTACTATTAAATTGTCACCATCTATTAGAAATAAGTTTAATGGTGGACCTAATAATGCATATGGTGGTTCTAGTGGAGGTTATACTGCAATATATGATGGTCTAACTAATGTTCTTTTAGCGGTTGTTGGTGGAGGTGGAGGAGGAGGTGCAGGAACTTTTCAAAACAGTCCGAATATTTTTCCACCCGGAAGTAGGCAATGGAATTCTCCTCTATCGAGAGGTGGAGATGGTGGTGGTGGAGGTGGAGCAAATCAATCTGGTCGTGATGGGGGAGATGGAAACTCATATGTTATTACATCCCCATCTACCTCATCTGCTATTGCTGGAATAGGAGGTGGAGGTGGATCCACAACACTAGGAGGTATTGGTGGTCAAGCATATTCACTTAATTATGCAATTGTTCCCCCCACAAGAACAAATATCACAATATTAAATCCAGGAGAAAATGGAGTTGGTATTGCCATAACTACTTCAGGTAGTAGAGGGGCAAATTCTCCATACAACGTAGCAATTATTCCTTTGCAGGGTGCCAATGCGACGGGAGGATTTATTAATGGACGTGGAGGAGGTGCAACTAGAAATGATAGTACAATATCTTTCGCAGCAGCGGCTAGAGATTGTGGTGGTGCTGGAGGAGCAGGATATTTTAGCGGCGGTGGAGGGGGAGTCGGAAATTTTGGCGGCGGTGGCGGCGGCGGTGGAGGATCTGGATATGCTATTCCCGGAATTATTGTGATCAAGGCATCTTCAGGCATTGGAACAGTTCCTGGGGGAATAGATTCTCCATTTTTTGGTGGTAGAGTCGGTTCCGGCGCAAATTCTGTATCTGGCAACACAATACCTGGAGGACCCAATGGACCATTTGTTCAAGGACTACCTGGCGGAAATGGTAGAGTTGTCATAACTTACATTGGATTTGCTTGACACGCCTTGGGCACCGTGCTACTATGGTCAGGTAATCGACGGAAGCACCCAGATGAATGATGAGTATCTGACTCGATGCGTGGTGGACCCCACCAAGCGCACTGTGTACATCTATTCCAGTGAAGGGTCAGAAAAGGAAGTGGTCTGCGAAACCACCGAAGAGTTTATGAATGTGCTAAAATTTATTCGTGCCACACTGGGAGAAGAAACTCTCGCATACACAAACCCACTATGAATCCAATCAAAATCGACTCTTTAATTGAGCAAAGAGTAAAAACAACGCCACAAAACGTAAAAGAAGCAAACGAAGCACTATTTCGTGCTAAGATGACCATACCTGCAGCAGCAAAGCACTGCGGTATGACTCAGAAGGAAATGAAAATGACCTTTCAAGAGTATCTCAAGTATCATCCACCAACTTACCAAATGGATTGATACAAGCACTTGACAATCTGAGGTTCATGCCTTATAATTGTTAAGTGCCTTTTCGAGGGACTGTCGCCTATTGGTTAAGGCCCACTGCTTATAACGGTGTGAACTGGGTTCAATTCCCAGCAGTCCTACCAAACAAATGGGACGGTGGCGGAAGTGGTAGACGCACCAGACTTAAAATCTGTTGGGAGTATTCCCGTGGGGGTTCAAGTCCCCCTCGTCCTACTAGGGTTTTAACACCCTAAATATTCAAAAGTAGAGAACTACTTATGAAATACCGAATTGATGCCAGATATGTATGGTACAATGAAGGTAAGCAAATAGTGCTTATGTACTTCATAAGTGGTGTTCCCTTTACTTTC
>Ga0208645_1000808_pt1 | contig 30973 bp, 58 predicted proteins | sample VirMetDEL_Sep_01_FD_184519 | JGI IMG/M metagenome (GOLD analysis project Ga0208645, IMG submission 184519) | Aqueous microbial communities from the Delaware River and Bay under freshwater to marine salinity gradient to study organic matter... | ecosystem: Environmental > Aquatic > Marine >... | reverse complement strand
GGAATCACCGTGTATAATAAATTCGTTTTGTCCTATATAACCACTGTCAGCACAAGTAGCTGTAATACCTAGCATCTGGCTATATTCAAACTGTAGTCCGTTAGGTGTCTGTCTAAACCCACCAATAATACCTTGAGAGTCTGCTGCACCAAAGAAATAACGGAACTGTGTTTTCTGCCTAATGACTACTGCGTTAAGACTTTCTAGGTCAATATCAAACACAATGTCAGTAAAGATAGACTGAATGTCTTTTGATACTGTCTCTAGGTTAACGTCACCAATCTTATCTGTACCACTGATAGGACGTAGACCATCTTGTGATAAAAAGAGTAGGTCACCACCTATCTCAATTACACTATCTGAAGCCATACACCCTAGATCATCTGTAACTTCTTGTAGTACAAAGTTAGAGATGTTATCGCCAACAAGCTTACGGATATTGTTAGTACCAAAGATATACAACACATCACGGAAAGATTTGATAGCTACAACAGGAAAGCCTACGTTAATAACACCAGCACCATCAGCAGGAGCAAAGCTAGTCTCATCGTAAGGTGCACTAAAATAAAGATTCGTGTTCTCACTAGGATCACCTGCTAAGAACATATGGTTTTTATATACGTGTGAGAACTTAGGTGCGCTGGGTGCATCTGCGTGTGTAATCTGAGTATAAGTTGTACCATCATATGTAGCTGCAGGGTTGATAGCATCAGTAAGAAGTATCTTAGAACTACCCCAGTTGTACTTAGTAAAACGTACCTTTGTCACACCAGTCATTGTAGGTGAACCAGAAGTAGTTACTGCAACCCAAGCTTCAGTAGCTGTATCCCAGTAATGTAAATAGTTAGAACCACTAGAAGGTGTACGGCAAGCTAGAATGCCATCGTTAATACCATTAGCTACACATACACCTAAGACATTACCTGTACCTGATACTGTACCGTAGTCGTTACTAAAGCCATTGATCTTTCTGTAACCACCAGTAACAGCAGGCTCATAGTTAATCAAAGAGATAGCTGAACCAGGCTGAGTCTCACCTTGTGATAACACATCACGACTAGTGTTAAGACCACCTTGGCAGAATACTTTAAATGAGGCTAGATTGTCAGCCATTAGACACCGCCATTAAAAGAGCTTGTTCTTGACCGTGAAACTACAGTAGAGCGCACAGACAGCGGATCATCCATCAATACTCGACGCATAGACTTAATACCGTCTTCAAAGTTCTTTTGATGCATAGCGGCACTTTGTTCATTACTACGGAAGCGCATCATAAACATCATTGCACCATCAACAACTACATGCTTGAAGCGATCAGGTATAATACACACATCATCATACAAGCTTAGATCTGCAGGGTAAGACCAGTAAGTGTACTCGATTTCATACGCAGCATTAGGTGTAGGTGTAACACCAAAAGACTCACCTAGAGTTTGATAAATACGTACAGGAGCACCATCGCCGTTTACTGTGTCACCTTCATCATCAGCTGCACGGAAGCTTTGAATGTATTCCTCATAAGACATAGCTCTCAAGTTCATTGGGCTATTGCCTACAGAGCTTAACTTCTTAAGATAGAATGTGTCCCAGTCTGCACTTGAGTAGTCTGAGGGAAAGCTATACTCACGTGTACCTACTGTAAGAGTCTGTGTATATGTAGTTTTAAGGAAAGGCCATTCTTGACCGTCCTGCAGAATAAGTCTAACGCTACTGTTTACTGCATCCTTAGCTAGTGCTTGAACGTTACGCACTGAGTCAAAGCCATCACCAGCAATGTCAAGTGTGACCTCGTTAAGTCTACGCAGTAGCTCATTTACTAGTGAAATGTAAGTAGCCATAGAGTTATCCTACTATTAGAAGTACTATAGGGCCAGCATGTAGCCAGCCCTACAGATTGTGTCACTTACTACGCAGCGTTGTAACGTGTTGTGATAAGCGCTTCTGGGCGTAGAATCTTACGTCCATACAAGTGCATACCACGAACGATGTCTGCGAATGAATCAGGGTCACGGTAGTTCTCAACTTTGTTGATCTGTTCCGCTGAAGCTACTGCTTCTTCCTGACCTGCAACGATAACACCGTAGTTGTCGTTCTGTGCTGTAGTACCAGAAGTACCTGCGCCAGTGCCTTTTGCTGGTAGGTTGTTTGAAACATAAACACGGAAGCCGTGTAGGTTGTTCATAACCAAACCATTCATCAAGCCTGATCCACCGAAGTCTGCATTTAGAAGACGTGAATCTTCATCTTTTAGCATTTCAATGAATACTGGGTCAACAACGATCCAACGTCCACGTGAGTCAACATTCTCTGTGTCCATCTTACGAGCCATACGAGCTACGACTGTTAGAGGAGATACAGTTGTTGCTGACAATGCAGTTGCGCCTGGTAGACGTGGTGCTAGAGGAACTGAGTCACCTGCTGTCGCTGTAGCAGAGATAGTCAAGTTTGAGAAATCAGTTGCGTCTAGGTGGTTCGCTGTTAGGAACTCGCCTGTTAGGTTAGCTGGAGTGTCATGCTGTGCATCACCAGATGTTGCAGTTGAATACTCACCTGCTGATGTGTGGCCTGACAAGTACTGCATCACGTCTGTGTCCATAGCGTCTGCCATTTTATAAGCAGCACGGTCAGCAGCAAGTGATACATAATCAACGTTTGCGAACTGATCTTCGATGTCATCCATTTTGAATGCGAAGTAGTTAGCTTTGTCGATTGTCAGTGAGAAGTCTTCGTTTGCAAGCTTCTCTACAGAAATACCTGTGTGACGCTCTAGTGCGTTAACAGTTACATCTGGCTCTTTTTGAATGCGAACCACATCACCTTGGTTGGCGATCTCACCGAAGTAAGAGTTGTTTGTGATTGCGTTTGTGACAGCAGATTTACGTAGAGCAATCTGTGCCTGTTTGGAGTAGATAATAGGAGACCAGTTGGTTCCTGTAAATCCACCCGATGCGGAAGTAATAGCCATAGTTAATTCTCCTTATAGATATGGCGTGATATTGTTACACTACATATCCACTAAAGAGGCCATTCATTCTAGGGTAGTCAGCGTAGCTCAATCAGATTGGCCTATCTTTTTAGAGCGCTGGGCCTATATGTTTGGGTAGTTCTTTGTGTGGCTAGTGCTAATTAAAGCATACACACTGTTTTTTGTGTATATACTATAGTTTTACTTATGTGAACAAGAATGTCAAGCATTACTTTGTCATATCATAAATAAATTTACCTGAGCGTTGCGCATCAAGGATTTCCTCTTGGCGCTTCTCATATTCTTTGATAGACATCTTAGCTATCTGTGATTCACGTAAGTAGTTCGATGCATCATCTTGTTGAACTTGTGTGTTACGTTTAGTACGAACTGAAGATGCAGCATCCTTGTCGTTATTCACAGGACGAGAGTCTTTGATGCCTTTATCTACTTTATACATATCAATAACACGTCCGACTGACTTTGCGTCTTCTGCGTTCTCGTATAAAGCATCTTGAATTACTTTCGGCTGTGACTCTGCCCACGTATGGAAAGCATCATCAGCACGAATCTCTTCAAAGTCTGGATGCATCTGTAGTAGCTCTGCTTCTGCACGTTGACGTTTAGCATCTACACGTAGCTCTTCGATTTCCTTCAAACGCTTATCAATATCTGATGCACGTTCTTCAGCTTTACGATCAGCGATAGCTTCTACGATACCAGCTACGTCAGGGTACTTACTTGCCCAAGCTTCGATCTCTTCAGTAGTCTTAGGTAGTACCAACTCGTTCTTAGTGGCTTTGTCTAGTTGAGACTGTAGCTTCTCAAACTTAACTTTCCACTCTTGTTCTTTCTCTTGAACGTGACGACGAAGATCACCATAGCGCTTCTTGAAGTTCTTCTCTTCTGCGCTTAGCTCAGCATCATCTCCTTCTTGGGATGCTTCAGCTTTGCTTGCTTCTTCTTGTTTGGTACTACTCTCTGCCTGTACTGGTTCTGAGACAGGCTCTTCGCTACGGGGTTCAGCTTCAGTAGTTTGTTTTTCTTCGGGCGGTTCATCTTCTTTAGCCATCCCAGCTTGTTTCATTAGTTCTTGTAACTCTTGTTCGTCACGACTAATACGTGCAGCGTTACGTTGATGTGCAGGTGAGTTCACCTCTAGTTGTTCTACTTCAGCCATTGTATTCTCCTTATGTTGGGGCCAGCTTCATGCGCTGGGTGGCCTTATTGTTATATGGATTGAGAGTTGTTATGTGTACATCCAGCCTAAGCCAGCAGCGTTTGCTTCGTCAACGGCTTTTTGCATTTCTGGTGGAAGAGCAGAACCTGCTTTACGATAAGCTGTAACCAAATCTTTAGGCGCTACTGCTCTAGCTTGTGAAGCAATAGCATTCAAACGAGCTTGTTCACTTCTGCTTGCACCAATACCTCTCGCTTTTACTGCCTCTAGAGCAGCGTTCTTTGGTTCTTCTTCTACCGCTGGTGCTTCAGCTGTTTCAGTTTCTTCAGGTGCTTTATATTCTTGATCACGGCGGTCACCTGCCCAAGAACGTTTGAGAGTTAATAGGTTACCTTCATCATCTTTAGCTTGAATACCCGACTGACCATCAAATCCTAATAGATCACCTAACCAAGTGTCACCAAAGTCTGTGCCTTTTTTGTTACCTTCAACTTGATCGCTAAAGTCTCTCAAGCCACCATACAAGGTAGCCTCGCCACCAAAGATACTACCTCTACGCTCAAGATCTGTTTTAATACCTTCAGACTCCATACGCTCAACAATATCGTTATAACGTGCTACTGCACCTGTGTTAACTAAGGCAGATATAGGAGCACCAATAGCACCTGCTAGACCTGCTGCTATGTTAGCCATTGTAGATAGACCTCTAGCTGTCTTCTCTAAGTCTTCACTCTTAATTTTTGATACTTCAATAGGGGCAGGAGCAAGTGCCTGTGATTGCTGTCCAATGTCATCTAAGCGTCTGGAATAACCGCTTTCACCAGAGGTCACTGCTGGAGCAACACTTGGTGCCACACCTGAAGAAGGTGCACCCACTGTTGTAGCTGTAGTTGTAGCTACTGGTGTTTGTGTGTAGCCTTGCTGTATAAGAGTGTCATACTCAGTTTGTTGTGCTGGTAAGCTCAGTGTACGTACTTCTCCGTTAGGCCCATACAGAGTCACAACTGTGATACCTGGAGTAGGAGCCGTTGTTTGCGCTAAGAAGCCAGGAGCAAAAGACATTCCTGTAGCTTGTGTAAACTGAGGAGCGTTAGGATCTACAGTACCGCCTTCAGCGTAACCTACAGTATTGCCTACAGCTTGAGGAGCAGGCTGCAAGTAAGGGTCAGCTTGAACAGAACCGCCCATAGCCATACCCGTTACTTGCTCTAATGCGGCGACTTCTTCAGGGGTTAAGTCACCGACATCTCCTTCAGACATTTCGACAGGCTCACCACCGATACGTCCGTTAGCTTCCATCTCCATCATACCACGTTTAGCTTCCTCACGCAAGTCCTCAAAGAACTTTACACCATAGAAGCGTACTACATCAGCAGGTACAACGTATTCACCTTCACTAAGTTGCGCTGGGATATCGTCACGCACTTCTTCAGCTAATGACCCAGGAGGTACTTCGTTTCCGCTTACAGGATCTACAGTAGCCCCATCATCAGTGAGACCACCTTCCTCCATCATAAACGCCATTTCCATCTGCTTAGCTGTGTCCATTAACTTCTTCCCTCATAAGTTTTAGTCTACGTAGTGCAGCTATCTCACCTTGTATGCGATACATTGCCTCTGCGTCATTGCTTTGCTCTATACGGACATGCGCTGCACCAATCTTACTATCTAGGTACTCTACATAAGCATCCCATAGAGGCTTGTCGTTTGTTATTTTCTTTAGTGCGCCTAAACTCATTTAGTTGGTCTCTCTACTAATCCACCTTTGTTGAAGCGTAGTTTAATATTTGTTGGATCAATAGTCAAGTTAGAAATGTCTAGGAGTGTACCTTCAACTGTTTTATTTAACTGATTATTATAATCATAGTCTGGGTTACTTACATCTCTATAAACAAGTTTTTTCTTACCTATCTCTACTTGATTACCTAGCTCAGCTTTTAACTGTTTAAGTGCTTTATTGTAAGCAGTTACATATGTATTATAGAAAGCAGAACCTTTAGAGATTTTTTCGGATACCTCATCTGCTCTAAAACGTTTCTCTGCAAGCTGCTCTACAGGAGGTAATACAATTTCATCTATACCTTTTGCTTTAGCGTCCGCTATAATAGCCTGTAAAGATAGACGTACTGTATCGGTTAGTTTTTGTATAGGCAAGTCTTTTTTAGTTATAGCTGTAGTAAGGCTACCTAAGTAAGTTTCTACACTGTTGTACATAGCATCACTTATAGCGTCTATCTCATAGTCACTACCATCATACTCTTTTCTTAACAAAGCCCCTGCTACTCTTGAAATACTACCTGTATCTCCAAATAAGTATTCCTCTTTTACACCACGCTCTTTAGCGGCTTTCTTAAATACATCAATGCGATCTTCTCTGCTTAATTTTTTATTAAGTCTTGTAGGTATAACTACGTCTTCAATGTAACTTTTTAGTTCTTTAATAGGTTTATCAGGAAAACCACTACCTTCAGTCTCAATTAAGTATTCAGCCTCTCTATAAAGACGGTTTAAATCTGTATCTAAGGTCTTTCTTTGTTTCTTCTTAAATTTAGGTAAATCGTCTACAACATTCTGTAGAGGGTCCGACTGAAGTTCTTCAATTAAGATGTAAGGTTTCCTTGACCCTCTTATGACTGTAGGATGTGCCATTTTAGGCATAGGGACGCTAATTTCACCCTTTTCTTGAATTAGGTAAGAAGGAAGCTTATCTACATAATCAAAACTAGTAGGGTCATTTTGTTGGCCCCAACGAATAGCAGGTCCGTCACCTCCTTGACTTACTAATCTAACAGGCATAGTTTGAACCCCTATTTTCTTTAAGGCCCAAGCTCTATGCCTACCATCGTGACCTGTTACTTTTGCTGTACCGTCACCGTTATTCTTAAAGGTTAAAGAAGGAATAGAGTCAAACTTAGTTCCTTTCTCAGCCAACTCTACAGTGTTTTTTAGTTTTCTTATTTCAATTCCATCTTCAGCTGCCTTTAAGAAATGCTTAATAGGCATATCAACGACTATCTCTCTTGACTTGTCGTTTTGTTTCTTAGCGACTTCTAGTGCCTCTTCACTAAACTGAGGATAAGTTTTTAAGGCTGGTTGTTCAATACCTCTAACGCTGTACCTTGTATGTGCAAGATTAGAAGGGCCAAAGTGGGTAAATAAGCCTAAATCATCTTCTGATTCAATACTAAGCTCAACGTAGTCTGTTTCTTTATCTTCTAAAAAACTCTGTCTTTGTGTTGTTTTGTATTTAATAGGAGTGACTTTAGTGGCCTTAACCTCTAACCCACCTAGACCTTCTTTAGCACTCTCAGCTGTGTATAACTCACCAGGCTCTAGTCCTAACCCACGATACTCCATCTCACCTTGTGTGACTTTAGGTGCACGTTTACGTACAAACGCTTCGATGTTCTCACCACGTGTACCTTCTTTACCGATAGGCGCTTCGTCAATAGCACTCTCTAGTGGGCTATAGAATCGTGCCACTGTAGGGTCACTAGGATCAGCTACATCCGTCAGTACCTCTTCTGTTTGTTTAAACATAGGGTTGTACTTGGGGTTGTCAATGATGCCAAGCGCTGAGCTTAGCTCTTTAGCTATCATACGAGAGATACCTGACATTAGCCTACGTTCCCACTAAATCCTTGTTCGCCTGGTTGTGGTGCTGTACCTGTACCCATCTGCCCACCACCTGAGCCAGTTGTGTCTTGTACTTGTGCACCTGCTGGAGCTTGACCCTCTGGACCTGGCGCTGGGCCTGGTTGAGGAGGCTGTTGTGGTGTGAACTTCTTGAATAACTCAGCTTGGATAGCTGCGTCTTGCATAGAGTTAGTCACCTTGTCTGGGTCTAGGTCCATGCTCTTAGCGATCTCACGAATGATATAGTCCATCTTAGCGAAAGGTGCAAGCATCGGGTTAGACGCTACCTGTAAGAACTGCATTAGGCGCTGGGAGCGTACCTCGTTAGACATCAAGCTTTCTGTACCTGATGCTTTGACTTCTAAGTCGCCCTTGATTGACTCATCAAAGTCAAACTGCATGTTGAAGCTAAAGAATGCTTTACCTAGAGGCCCAAGCAAGTAGTCGTCTACATTTTTAACTACTGAACGGATAGAGCCGTTGGCAGCAGACATAAGCATAGAAATACCAGAGGCAGTACGACCAACTCCCGATACGCCTGTCTGACCATGTGCGAAGGAAGGGAAACCAGTTGATTCATCAGCTAAGACCCTAGCTTTGTCAAATAGTTGCATATTCTCTTGGGCAACGTTGGGGAACTTTGTACCGAAGAGGGCTTGTCCAGGTGCACCACCTTGTCGCCTAAACACCTTCCCTGGGTACACTGACATATCTTGTCCTGGCACCAAGTTGGTTTCGTCCACTTCGATGATAAGGTTGCCAGATAAAGCAGCATTGTCGATAGCCATCCGCATAAAGCCATTCATTAATGTCTGTGTATCGTCCATGTTCTCTGCGATACCGACACCAAAAAACGAGTAGGGGTTATGTTCATAAGGTGTTGCGTAGTAAGGAATACGTGCAGGCTTGAATGGGTTTAGTACCATACGTAGTACTTCACCGTTACAGATCCAGATGTTACAGCTGATCTCAACTAAATCTTTAAACTCTTTAGGGATCTTGACACCATTATCTTCTAGGATATCTATATCTACAAAACCCCAGAACTCTAACACTTCCCAGCGCTCTGACTCAGATAGTGTGTCGTCGTCTTCCATCTTCATTTCCCAGTGCTTACGTACATAGTCTGGGCTTTGAGCAATAGCTGTTTCGATAGCTTCGTCACGGAAGTAAGGACGACCTTTTAGTGCACGAAGCTGGTTACGTGACATCTTGTGACGTTCAACTACATACTCTGCGTCATCCATTGATGTAGCTTCTGGGTCAGGATAAAAGTTCCAAACTGAGACATTGTTACACTCAGGTACAGTCTTAACTAGAGGTTCATACTCACCGCTTTCATTCCAGTTAGGGTACTCTTTATCTACAGCGAATGGTCCTTTCATTACGCCTGTACCAAGTAGTGCCATCTCGAAAGCCATAGAGCGTAGATGCTTAGATGCGCCACTCTCTTGTAGCTGATCGTGGATCTTCTTTTCCATCTTCTTAGCTGCAACAAGCGCTGGGTGGAAAGACACTGTAGTAGGAGTAGTACCGTCACCCTCAATAACCTTGTCAGCTACAGGAGCTAACTTGTTACGCATACCAGCAAGACGCTCTTGTAAGTCAATGATAGTCTCTCCTGGACGTAGCTTACCATCATCACCTAGTAGCGGAGTAGGCGCAGCAACTTGTTCTGTTACTTGACGAGCTTCATCACCAGCTTGTTCTGCATTAGGATCTACATTGATGTGTACAGCATCAGCTACACCATCAGGTAATACTGTAGGATCTACAGACAGAGGGAACTTATTGTTACCGAATAGTACATCTACGATCTGACCATACGCAGCAAGAGTCTTAGTCTTAGTAACCTTAACAAATACACGAGACTTCTCTGTGTCTGTGAACTGTACGTCTGGACCATACAAGCCACGATAGTTACGATAGGCACGTAGCCAACGCTCTTCGTCTACTTGTCGTGCGTCCTCTGCACGTTTATAACGCTCGTTAACATACGTTACTACGCTACTGACAGACTCGAAGAGTTTATCACTGCCATCTTCTGCAGCAACTACTTCGTCTGTGTCAAAGTTTAGATCATCAATGTCTGCCATATTTTAGTACCCGAATGTTGAGTCTGAAGCTTGAAAACCAGTACGACCACTTTTAGCTGGATCGTAATCCCATATAGAACTGCGTGGTCTTGTCATAATACCATAACGCAAAGCATCATACAAGTGGTCTTCTGCATTTGTGTCTACATCTTCTGGGTTTTTCTTATCCAAAGGTATAGACGGTAGTTGCGCTATCATGTTGGTGCAGGTAGAGAAGAATACGAGTCTTGGCTCCTCAGTAAACTCATCTACCTGTAATCGACGGTGTATCTCGTTCTTGCCAGAAACACGTGAGCCTCTTGAGCGATCTGAAGGACGCCATCTGCAACCCTTCATGTTCATCTGCTCTGCCAAGGATGGGCCAGTGTCTCCACGGTTGTGCCACAAAGAAGAGTCCAACACGCCGTATCTGATTGTACCATCGTTAACCTCTTCTCGCAAGATCATATCTGCTAAATCAGAAGCTGTAACTTTAGAACAATATAGTTCCCTGTATACAACCAGTTGTTCACTTGGGCTGACAGCGATCCAGACCACTCCAGTGAAGGAGCCGTAACCATAGTCGCAAGCTCTAAACTTAGTCCACGACTGAGGGATATCGTATGGCTCCACCACGTGTATGTTTCTGTTAAACTCAGGAAAAGCTGCCCCTTCGTTAATATCCCAGTTACCTTCAAGCAGCTGCTTTCTTTGGTGTTCAGGCAGTGACAAAAGCATTGCTTCGTAGTCGCCACTCTCAGCTAAGTAAGGATTGTCAAACAAACTAGCTGGGATAAATCTTCTTTTAAATAGTGGTTCTCCTGCTCTACTGTGACCAGAAGGAAACGTTAGTGTCTCACCTGTTTCTATATTTGTAGCCCAGAATGACTCACCTGCAGGCGCTGGGTCAATAAACATTTTCTTTACCCAAGAGTGTCCACTGCCTCCTGGGTTAGTTGTAGCTCTCATATAGAGACCTAACTCTTTAGAGCTACTACGTAGACGTGAACGCATGTAGTTCCACGCATAAGGACTGTTCCACTGTGTAAGCTCGTCGAAAGCTATGTAGTTGAACGCTTGCCCTTGATAGCGCATAACGTCTGTGTCTTTGTCGAGGTAGGACATCCATAGTCGTCCTCCTCTGGGAGTAGTCCATTGAGACTTACGTTCGCTCCATTTAATCCCAGGAATTGCTTTAGGATATAACTCTTGGCTTTTCTGAATAAGTTCACGTAGTTCTTCCGTTGTATGTCGAACAAGTAGACCACTGAAGTCTGGGTTGTTCATGTCACGTAGAGGGTCTGCTAGAGTAGCGTAAGACTTGCCGCCGCCTGCTGCCCCACCATAAAGTACTTCACGCTCTGAGGAAGCCAGATATTGAGTCTGTGGGCCTGGGTTAGGCTTAAAGACTACCTCTTGTGCAGCTATGGGGTCAAACTCTGCTGGTTTAACTTCAGCGGGTACAAACTCTTCAGGCTGCGTCTTCTCCGCTATCTTCTTCGTAGGTGTAGTAGCCGAGTCTTTCTTTTTCGAGGATCTCGTACTGCTTAAGCGCTTTTTCGTACCTTTCGGTAAGCTTGCGTTTAATTGCAGCAAGTGATTTACGTTTTCTTTCGACATCTATACGCTTTCTTAACCCTGAGTGAGATATACGCCGACCTGACTGTGTAGATAACCAAGCAGCTACTTCTCTATAACTATACTGCTTTAAGTGTTTCTTTGCAAGATCTAATAGTTCTAATTCTTTAGAGATGGGCTTTAGCCAGTCGTCATCTTCAGGATCAATCTCGTACCCGAAAGGTATCTGATGTGTTAGACGTGGGATTCGCTCCCATCTTTTTACTTTGAAGTCAGGCTTAGGCAACATCCAGTAACCTAAGCTCTCACGTTCTTTTGCTTTAGTTATCCGTATCATTACTATCTTTAGGTGGTAGAATAAACAACCCACCCGAAGATTGCACTTCTACTCGTTCTGTTTTCACGATACCTGCACGGTCAAGTACTTCTTTTGCTGCATGCATCTTTTCTTTTACGCCTAGCTCAGTAGGGTCAACTAGAGCTTGACCAAATGCTACGGCTGCTTTAGGTCCAATACGTGACATGTATGTTTTAGTTGCATCGAAGATCTCATCTTTAAGAGCATCAACAATCAAACGGGTAGGCGTGTTGTCACTGTAACCTGCAAGCTTCTTAGCTTTAACTACGTCACCACCAGCTTCATCGAATAGTACTTCGAGAAACTTTAGTTGGTTTTCTGTTAGATTTTTTGCCATTAGCTTTCCTGTCGATATTCTCTGCAATCTTTTTGTAGCTTGTTATTATAAGTATCCTACCTTGCTTATCGTAGGCATAATACTTACCGTCCCTTTTAACTACGTAGTTAGATATATGATAAACCCCAATACACCAAACCCTACTAATAATAAAAGACCTGATACAGTCCAAGTTATTATAGCTTCTTGTAGCTCAGCTTTGCGATACTCTTGCTCTTTCTTTTGCTTTCGTATTTTAGCTTCTGTAGCTACAAGCTCATCCCAAGCTGACGGACCCATTGTAAAACTTATGTAGTCCTTTAGCTCTTTACGCATTTGCTCTGCTTTACGCTTAGCTGCAAACACTTCCATCGCTTCAGCTTCTACAGAACCTCCTAGTGTCTTCCACCAGGGAGGGTTCTTTACTTGCTTCTCAGCTTGTCCTAAGTCAGACATATGCCCAGCCCATTTAGTTAATTGGCTAGACATGTCTTGCAGATCTTTACCTACTGCAAAGCCTTTCTTAAGAGCGTTAAAGGCGACAGTGGCCCCACTTATTATTGTTACTGGGTCCATACTGCCTCCTCAAACAAGTATAGAACATTACTTACCTTCTTTTACGATACGCTTGATGTCTCCACGTCCAATACCAATATCGTTTAACTCACGGTCAGACATACGGTATAGGTGCATCTCAGCGATACGGCGGTTAGCTTCTGCTTGACGAGCTTCGATTAGTGCTTCTAGTGCACGTACAAACCAAGCTTTAATGTTGTAGGCCCACTTTGATGATTCAGAAATTACTAGTTCCATTATATATGTACTCCTTGTGTGTTTTAATGGATGTACATATAGTTATACTATAATACTGGGCCTTTTAAAATAACTAATTAGGAATACCCGTTATGCGTCAATGTCAACTAACTGTGCTTAACCAACAGGTACAAAGGTCTCAGTTACAGTGCACATAAAGTCTAGTTCAGGTGAAGAATTACCAGACGCAATGCATTTAATAGTATCTCCTGGTTCTAATACAAGAGTGGCACCTGTAAGCAAAACGTTCTCTCCTAAACCTAAGTTTTTACCTCCAATAAGCCTGAACTCAGCAGAGTCACTTGCTCTTACCCACTTAGCCAAAGCAGTCGTAGTACCATTTGCATTCACACAAAAAAGCATAGTTACTTCTGCACGACAATTAGCAGGACAGGTATAGAGAGTCTCTACTGCATCCTGAGTGTCACACACGACACCTTTACTGACTGAACGTGCAGATTTGCCTTGGTTAAAAAGTGTCATTACTTATTCTTTTTACTTTTAACTACGTAAGCTTCGTTCACATCAGGTGTAGAGGGATCATCAGCGATGAAATGTCCATTCTCATCACGAGCACGTACAATCTCAAGATCATCTTTCTTCACTGCCTTTGCTTTAGGTGCTACTTTCTTAACTACCTTTTTAACTGCAGCTTTAGCTTTAGTAGCTAAACTCATCTCAGCTTCTTGACAGATAGCGTTTACGTTAGGGTCTTTACTTTGTACGTTACCGTAGTTGTCTTCACCTGCAGCTTGATTCCCCATAGAATCCCACACATAGCCGTGCTCATCTACACGATAACCTTTAGCTTCTAGAGCGTCTTGATACTTATGGTAATACTTCTGTGCCATTACTTACTCGTTTTCATTGGACGCTCAGCAGGGTTAGATGCACCACAAGCTAGTCCACCGTATGCGTATCCACGCTTCTTAGTCATACCGCCGCCATACATCCCAGCGCCCATCATGTCTGGTTTCTTTTTTGTCATACCGCCTGCAGCCATACCTGTCTTTTCTTTTTGACAGCCTTCTTTAGCGCATTTAGCTGGGGTCTTACACCCTGGACAAGGTTTAAATTTCATAACTAAGTTCTCTTTCTTCCTGATGCTGTTGTTGACCAATTAACTTTAGATGGTCCTGTCTTTTTCTGTGCCTCTTTTTTGGATATTTTTGAGGCAACTTCTTTCGGCCTACACGCTGGGTATGGGCGACTTGAGTCACTGGCTGAACTGCGCCCACATTCTTTACCTGTCTTAACGTCAGTCCATTCTTCACCAAACCACTTACCTAAGCCTCCTTCAGAAAAACCTCTACGTTGACTTTGTAATACATGTTTGCTACGTGACCTTGTTCTTTGTTGTGCCACTATACTTGCCTCCAGCTTTCTTGTACTCTTTCACTACCCAAGCTGAAGCGTATGCGCTGGGCCACACGTCAAACTTTTGTTTAGCTTGTGCTACCTTGCTATTGTATAACTTCTTATTAGTTGGAGTAGGAGTGCTACCACCTTCACTGTAACCACTCGCATAGATTGCTTTACCTTGACGTTCAGCTGCAGCTTTAGTTTTGTAGACTTTACCAGTCTTACCCCAACGATAACCACCTGCTACTTTTTGTACTGGCATTATGCGCTATCACCTTCTACTTTATGACAGTGTGGTGTAGCGTAAGCACCGCCTTGTCTTATGTTTGTAGCTACTTGTCCTGCTTCCTCTAAGCAAGCCTGCTCACTGTAAAACGGTTCAGGCTTAGCTATGATCTTACACGATAGTGCCATAGGATCAAAACAAACTAGCAGTATTCCTATCCACATATCACCAAGCCTTACAGGACCAGTAACGTGCAGTAAACTTATCCGTTGCTGTATCACAGTTATGTCTAGCTCTGAAGCTAGCACGACGACCTGGCTGATCTTTCTTGATAGTCATGTTAGGGTCACCAAAGCGTACAATCTTTACTTGGTCACCCTTCTTAGCTAATACAGCTGACTTCTTAGATTCACCAGGAGTACGTTTAGGTTTGTTGTACCCAGGGAATGTCTCACCACGATACTTGAGCTTTCCGCTAGGTAAACGTTCTACGTCTTTAGTTGTAGCCATCTAGTTTCTCTTTCAATGTTTTACGCCTAAAGGGTGCAGTCACAGCGTGATATATAGCACGACCTATTTGCGTAGGGGTAGGTAGTATCCACCCAAGTAGTAACACAAGTAAAACCCAAGGAGGTATATTCGTGTTGTTAATCTTCAAAGTATCTACAGGACCAGCTTCTACTTCTTTGAGAACCTCTGTAGTTATAACGTCCCGCCCAGCGCTTGTAGTTTCTTCTTGTTCGTATGTAACTACAGCTTGCTTATTCTCTTTACCTATCTGAGCGTTACTGTTTACTGTAGGACCGCTACCACCACCGCTAAAGAAAGGTAACCCTGTTAAGCCACAGCTAGATAATAGTAGGGTCAGGACTAGCCATCTCATTTTACCATTGCATCATTCAAAAGAATGATCTCCAACCTTTGTACAGACAGTTGCAACTCATTCGTAGTCTTAATGTTCCAACCTATGAGGCCCATTACTGCAGCAAACAAAACAGAGATTATAGCTTTCTGATCCATCTACCTATCTCTAAGAGCTTGCTCTATACTGTCTAACTTATTAAAGATAGCCTTAATAGTCTCTTTCATTTCTTTCATCTCTCTGTCGTGAGATATAGCTCTAGACTCATGCTGAGCTTGAATAACTGCAATATCTTTTTCGTTCTTGTTGACCTTGTTGTAAAGAAACCAAACAGTAACTACAATAGGTGCAACTAACCACTGCATAAATATGTCAATCATCTCATACATAATACTATTAGACCATCATTTCAAAGTGTGGAGCATCAATAAAAGGACGACGACCTTGAGATCTACGTAAGTCAATGTATGCATTCATTGCATCTTCAGCTGTATCATCGTAGTAACGGATGTCACCCTCTGACCAAGCTGCACCCCATTTGATAGGTACTTCTAGCTCTTCAGCTGCTGTAGCCATAGCGTCACATATATTATCGTAGACATTAAGTTCCCACGATACGTTAGAACCAAAGTACGCTACAAGGTCTACAGCGTGACTATAACCGTCACCTTGGATCAAGTGCTTACTTTTCATAGTCTGTGACCGCCCAGAGTTATACAACTCCTTCTGCTCAGCTAAAGTTCTGACTCCATAAGTCACACCGAAGTCTACATCTGTAAGCTCAATAGCACGTTTAACTACAGCCACAAGATCTGGGTGTACTCCATCTAGTTTATCTAAAGAGCGCTGGGATAGTTTAAACACAGCCATTTAACGCATATCCTTTGTCTTAGCACCCATAGGCTTACCAGCCATATAAGCTGTAGCACCCATGTATGCAGCTACAATACCTGTCTGTGCAATATAGAAAAGACCCAGTAGATCAGCTAAAGCTGCTACACGAGTCTCACTAATAATGTCACTAAACAACAAACCTGTGAAGCCAATCATCATAAGCATAGCTATCCAAGCCATGCGCTTCTGAGACTGTGCTTTCTCTTCACGTAGCTCTATCTCAAGCATACGCTCTTTACGTGCTATCTCACTTTCAGTGATGACTCCATCGCCATCCATGTCGAAGTCAACTACCATGTTCGCTGCGCTCACTCGTAAGCAAGCTTACTCCTGTTTATTATACTACGTAATGATACACTTCATGTGCTACAGCTAGAGCTACAATACCTAGAATAGCTGTCTTAGGGTTTGACTTAGCACAAGTCCATACTTTTTTAAGTTTATCTACCATAAGGTCTCTCTCTATTTCGTTCTAAACACTCATCCGTACTCTCGTACTCTATCTGGGTCTAACACTTCGTTACGCTTTAAGTGACCCTCAAGGTACATAGCTCTCTCTACGTGATCCAATGTGTACCACACACCAGTGTCTTGATAGATAGCTTGACGTACATAGAATACGTCAGACTTAGGGATGTGTACTTTCTGTAAACTACGAGGGTTATTAGAGGCTAATGCTTCGTAAAATTCTTCAATTACACTATCTGTTGCATATAGTTTTACGTCTTTTTTCATAACTGTCAAGTGTTAATTTCATTATGTAACTACAAATGTAGGAATACTTCCCCTATAGTTTAACTATAAGAGTTCTAACTTACATAGATTACTAAGGATAAGTATAGGTTAGTTAAACTGTGTAGTAGTTTAAACGCTTGAGTGAGGAGGAGACTAAGAGGGAGTTTAACTCTACTCTAGTTTAACTAACCTTAAGTATAACTATATAGTAGTTTTAACACTGTGTCAAGCTATATCTTTAGTTAAACTAATTTATTTTAACTATTGTAGTTATACTATACCTATGTCCAAACACTTATAGTTTAACTTAAGCCCCCTTACCCCCGTAGTTATGCACAAAAAGTGGGGGTTTGTCAAGCCCATAAAAGTGTCGCATGTGTAAAAAACTTTATATGTGTTGCATATAAGTCACATAATAGAGTAGATACTTAGTGAGTGTTGCATAAATGTCACACTATAGAGTTAGATTTGTTTATGTTAACGTAAGCAGGTAGAACTTGTAAGTTCCAAGGCACGTGTAGCCCACAAATGTTTTCACCTCTAAGAGGTACTATATGATCTACGTGATAGTCTTCACCAGTAACAGTTCTACAGTCACGCATTAGCTCATACATATTAACTATCTGTTGTTTATGCTCTTTGGTTAGCCACTTAGGTGTGGCTTGTTTATTACGGCTAACACGTAACGATCTGCTCTTTTTCTTGCTAGCTTTGCCATTAGGGGTCTTATCGTATGACTTATTATAATTAAGAACACAAGTTTTACATTGAAAGTAAGGAGATTTGTATGTACTGCCATCTTTACGTGTTCTTTTGCGTATACGATACTGCGATAAAGGTTTAACTTCCTTGCAAGTCTTGCATTTTTTAGTGCCTGAGTTCAAAAGAGCCTCACGTTCTTGTTCAGCTTTCTTGCGCCACTCTTCTTTCATACTCTCTATGGCACCACTTTCTTTGTATTTAGCCCACCAAGCATCCCATTTAGCTTTACCTAGTTGTTCTTTTTCTTTGTTTAAATATTGAGGTTCACTTTTTAAGTCCATATAGTCAGGGTCTTTAAGTCCAGTTTTAGGGTTGCTGCTTAGTTCGTCCATCTATTAAGTCTTTCTTTTTGTAATTTTCTTAGCGTGTGCCTGTATATAGTTATAACATAACAAAACATATATGTAAATAGGGGGTATGGCCTTTTTTGAAAAACCACTTCTGTTGCAGAGTACATATATACGTAACGGTATAGGGGTGGGTGGCTCCTGCGCCCCCATGTTTAACGTGTGCGTGGCGTATGCGAGGCGCGAGATGGGGTGCTAAGTCGTTGAAAATAAAGGGTTTTTCTAGTGATATGACATCACAAAATCACCAAAATAGCGATTCACACGGGCATATGCGACATGTGCGCACAGATCCGCAATTCATGCATGTAAACACCTATCCCCCCTTGCATGTTGCACACAGGCATACCGCCCCTAGTAGGCGCATCATACGCATCACGCTCTCGCATCACATCACGTCAGGCGCATCAGGCAGGCACATCACGTTGCGCTATCCGCATCACACGAAGCTCTCAACTGATTCGTTTTGCCCTGCCGATGTCCAAAAAAGTGATTCGTTTTGATCTATTTTCGGACCGTCCGAAGATAAACACCCTAAAGGGTGAAAAAAGTGTTTGACAAAAAACGAATCACCTGCCAAGTTAAATGCATCGAAACGGCGACAATCGCCACACAGCAAAAAAGGAAATTCGATATGACAAACGCAAAAACACAAAACGCAGTAGCAAAAGCACACGTCGACATGACAGTGACACATGACGGTCAGACATTCACAGTTTCAGAAACATGTGAACACATCAGCCACCTATTCGATCAGCGTGATGACACCGCAGAACTTGTTCTGTTCCAGACCCGTGATATTGGCTTATGGTTGCTTCAGCTTCGCTCAATCTATCCATCCAATAAGCAATTCGGTGCCGCTATCGCCGCCACACCCCTAAGCAAGCGCTCAGCACAGGACCGCAATGATGCAATGTTTGTCGCTGAAAACTGGGACAAAGTAGCGAAGCTAAACAAAGGCGGCGAACTCAATTCCCTTGGTGCTTCTGCGGTCCGTAAGCGTGTCAAAAAAGCGCAATCTGCAGGTAACACATCCAAAGGCAAGCGAGCGGATAAGCCTGCAGAGGCAGAGGCAGCACCCATCACAGCGGATAGCCTAGCGAAAGCAACGCTCAAGCTGCTAGCGGATAACGACATCACCCTTGCCGATTTCCGCAAGGCATTGACCAAAGCGTCAAAAGCGTAATAACATCACACAGCCCGCTTAACGGCGGGCTTCACTCTCACTCACAAACACAAGGACACACACCTATGAGAGAACTTTTGAAAGCATTGTCATATATCGGCGTTAGTGATTATTACAACGTAGTTGATCTGATCATTCAGGAGCAGCACGAACAAGGCACACACGATTATGACGCTGCCCTAGCAGAAGCGGTTAAGCGCATTAATGCAGACCCGCATAGGTACATAGAGGACTATGCATAAACATCACACAGCCACCCTTCGGGGTGGTTTTTCTTTTCCCTCTATCTTCGGACCGTCCGAGGATAACAACACACAGTAAGCTTGCTTACGAGTAAGCGAAGCGAACACATTGGAGATTTTTGATATGACTAGCAAACAACGCAAAGCGCAGCAGCGCACACACACCCTTATGATCCTACTCAACATGCTATGCTTGGGACTATTCGGCTTTGTGCTAGGCTATGCTGTGGGATCTGGGCTGCTGTGATATGGGACGGCGCAAGTTCCCACTACGCAAGCGTATACTGATGCGACCTATGAAGTTTCGTTGGCCTCATTATGGTGGGGTTGACAAACATTTTATGGGGTGTCATTCTTATATACATACGAGATCGAAACCGCTATCTTCGGACAGTCCGATGACAGCACAACCCACAAACAGGAGAAAATGATATGGGTGAATATGTAATCTTTGCAATCGACAATGACGATAACGTACATACTAACGCTAAGTTCTTACGCTATGTAGATGAGCGTGAAGTGATGGGTAAAACCAAAGGCAAGATGAAGTTGTGCATCGGTTCATACAAGGGCAAGCTTGAACGCTCATACATAATGAGATGGGATGACTTTATGGAACACATCGCTGAGTCTGGATATGTAGACAATCAAGAGTCTGTACTGATCCTGCGTGATGGGTACTATGGCAAGGTGTACGCTACGCTCAAGTTCAACAACGATGAAAGCAAGTTCCCAAATGTAGGACATAATGACCTATTCTTGGGTGTGTTCAGATCCATCCCTGCACATGAGGCACAGTATGAGGAGGCGTGGACCTATCGTCCAGACCTGGATACATACTATGTATGTGAAGAGATCACAGAGGAGGTGGCTTAGGCCATCTCTTTCTTCGGACCGTCCGTAAATAGAGGAGTTGACACTATGGACAAGATTAAACTACAAGGTGGTATGCATTGGTCTGACGATGAGATCGTGCATTACTTCGACACACATTGGGGTGTCACTATTCGTAAGCTGAGCGCTATGTCTGGACGCTCAGTAGGTTACGTCAAAGCTTTGCTAATGGGGGAGCAACACTAATGAAAACAGTAACATTGACAGACTTTACTAACCGAGAGTTTGATTTCTTAGCAGAAATGATCCACGAAAAGTTAACTGATATGGGATACGAAACAGATGGCAGCTTTTCTTTTGATCTTGTAGTCTCATTTACACCTGAAGAGGAGAACTCACAATGAAACGTCACGCTAAATCTGCATACACTAAACTCAAGAACATAGGTGTGCCTATGTATATCCACGAAGGTGAGAGCTATCACTTCCTCATCAGCGCAGAGGAGAACTACGATACAGTATGGGCTGACTATTGGGCTATGTCTGATGGATCGTATGGTGATCTGGATGACTTCGGTGTAAACAAAAAGATCCAAGCTATTCTAGATGACTATGGTCTATTCTCTGAATGGCAGAACCCTGGTGCGTTAGGAGTGTATGACCAATGAAACACTATGACATAATAGGTAATCTATGTGCGTTTGAATCAGGAGACTTAGACGAAAAAGAAACGCTTGACTTGTTTCAGGAGCTAGTGAATACTGGTATGGCTTGGACCTTACAGGGAAGCTATGGACGTACAGCTAAGATTTTCATTGATGAGGGTTTAATCTCGGATGGTCCGAAGGTAGAGGAGAACAACAATGCGTATACGAATAGGAGTATGTAAAGATGACTGAGCAAGAAAAGCTAGAACTTGTAAGAGAAAGCCTGCAGTATGTACGAGAGTGCATCAAGCAGACGATAAAAACAAATGACGTATCACATCTGAGTGGTACGCTTCTTGTCCTTGGCCTACTGGATGGCACAGAAAAAGTATAACGATACGAGAGGAGACTTCACAATGTATCAACGTGACTGCAACACTATTGCTCAATACGCTATGGCATCAGCCGATGGATTGTATGACGTGATAGAGTTCACCCTATGCACAATCAACATGCCACTCTCACGTGTCATACAGCAGCGTGTATCTATTAAAGCGGAGGGCATCCACAGCAAGTGGGTGTCCCGTACTAAGGCGCAAGGCATAGAGTATGCCAAGGCTAACGCCCAGCGCTTGCACAAAGAGATCAACGCCATCGCTCAGCAGTATGGCACAGACACTATTGATGGCGCTCAAGAGGCTGTGGATCTGTTTGTGTCTATTCCGTCTATCGGTATGGTCAAGGCAGGTTTCATTGCACAGATGTGCGGCTTCGAGGTGGCTTGTCTGGATCGCCACAACATTCGTATGCTCGGACGGTCCGAAGATAGCTTGCTGCTTAACAAGAAGGTCAAGCCTGAGCTACGCCGCCGCAAGATACGTGACTACGTTAAGCTGTGTAGACGCAAGGGTGCTGAGTACTGGTGGAACACCTGGTGTAACTACGTAGCTGACAAGGGCGGTATGAATAAGTCCTTGCCAACTGGTGATGCTGTGTCTAAGTATCACGTCACTGCAATTATGGAGATGTAATAATGCTAGATCAAAACTTCATAAGAGTAGAACACAAAGGGCAAACTGTGTCTATTGTACAGCACAAGTACAAAGACAGAATAGAGTGTCAAGAGGTTGCAATAGTACCACAATCAGGGGCGCAAGCTATTGAGACAATTATTCATTACAGTGGCAGCTTGGATAGTCTTATAGGTACCTTGCAATTAATCAAAGAGGAAATAGAAAATAGATGCTGAGTTCAACTACACTTATGAGTACAAGGAGATGAACCAATGAGTAACGATGTAGCATACAAGATGATGAACGATGTGATTACACACACTGAGTGTGTAGTGGCTGTGTATGTAGATGATGAGATAGACTACGTAGGCCGTGACATAGATAAGATATGGGATGCAGCTACTGCGTGTGACGAGGTAGAGATAGGTCTATTGAGAGAAGTAGAAGTAGTTGAACACATCTACGAAAGTGAGCCTGTAGACTGGGCATACCTAGTGCACGGTAACGCACCTGATGAGACTATCAGTGACTGCTTGCACGGCAAGTGGATTGACAACTGGTGTAACGTTACCGACTTTGGTAGCAAGCCTTATGTAATGGAGTTAGAACAATGCCCTTAATATGTAGAGCAACACGAACAGAACTAGTAGCTGAGATTGCAGGTGCAGTGCTAGAGAATATGTACTACGCTAATGTGACTGCACCAGAGGACTTGTACTTTCACGATAAGGTGCACGACTGTATGATGTATACAGATGATGCACAGGATAGATTCAATACGCTGTTCGATATAGTCGAGGAGACTATCGGTAGCTACTTACTTAATGAGGAGATGAGTGATGTACACTGTGACAATTCTGTGGGGTGAGTACCCTGAAGATTCAGCAACAACAGCTGAGACATATGAGTTCAGCACTAATGCTGAGCGTGAGGCATTCCTGTGGGGTGTCGAGGAGATGCACGGATGGTTAGGCTATCAGATATTGGAGCAAGTCGATGAGTAAATACTACAAGATTCACCTGAGCATTACAGAGTTGGTAGCACTAGAAGCTATACTGAAAGCCGCTGACTCTTGGGTATTGAAAGATCTTACTGATGAGGTTATAGCTTTTATTGAGGAGCAAGACTTGAGCTTTCCGCTAGGTAAACGTAGTAGATTTATTATGGAGTACGAATGTCCATGTGGTGAGGTGTGGTTTATGCAGCATGACTGTGCTTGCAATGATCGCTGCCCATCGTGTAACAAAGAGAATGAACCAGTAAGCGTGGAGGATGTGTGATGAAATATAAAGTAGCAGTGGTTTTATATGAACGGGTTGAGGCTGACAGTGAGGAGCAAGCTAAGCAGAAGTTTAAGGATGACTTTGAATTTCAAGACTTAAACTATGCGGAGTATAACATTGAGGAGATCTATGATGCCCAGAGTTAGATCGACAGCACAGATGATTAGCTTCTTGGATTGGGAGGGTTATGTACCTGATGACATTCCAGAGGACGAATGGTGGCGTTGGATCAAGGACAACGTTGACGGTGGAGAGTTCAACGACAGCGGTGTAGGTGATTGGATATGGGAAACAGACGTGGAGGTATTGGACGATGAAACGAGTTGAGGTATACTTTAATCTGCACAAGAAGCTATTCAGTGTGCGTGACTGTAAGACAGGGCGTGTGATCGACCACACTAATCATGTGGCTATCGCTAACCCACAGTTCGTAGTACGTAAGGCAGGACGTGAGCGTGTACTGCGTGAGCGTAAGAAGAATGTGCATGCATTTGTGCGTGGTTACATCTTGCCTGAGGATGACGAGGCTTGTGCTCGTAACTACTTCCACACTGTGTGGCACGGCAAAGAGGTGACGTATAACCCATACAAGTACAGCAGCTTTGTAGTTAAGGACACAGAAGAACCTATTGACAAAGCTACAGTGGCTGTGCTAACAGGTGGTGGTGACCAGAAGGTTAAGACAAAGGTAATGCTAGGAGCAGGGTATGAATATATATAAGGAGACACAACAATGACTATAGCTACACTAGACGAGACAGACGAGGATACACGCTACCTGTGCGAAGTGATAGACGACAGCAAGTATTTGATTACGGCATGCAAGACTGAGCAGTCAGGCATACGTATGCTTGCATTGCTTGAGACACTATTCAACTTTGCTTGGTTCGATCTATCTTCGGACCGTCCGAAGTTAAGACTTGATGAGTATGACTACGACAGGTTCCTTGAGTACAGACATGAACTCATACGTCCTGTACCTAACGTGCAACGCAAACCAAAACTTATTGTCATAGACGGAGGGCTTGACAAATGATTACTAAACAACTAAACCTGAAGATACTTACTATGTGTGAGAAGATCTTGCCTGACACTCGTATGGCAAACAACAAAGAACTAAAGAACTTACTATCAGAAATTCGTACAGCACTAGAGGAGACAAAATAATGTTTGTATGTTTCGCAACTAAATCACTTAACGATGGCACACGTGGCTTCCGCTTCAACTTCGCAGGCATCAAGGGCTTGACCCGCAAGCGCCAGTCTATCAAACGCTTTGGCGTAACACGTGGTGCTTGTATGACTGCATACCACATCGGTAAGCGCAGCGTGTACATCGAACAGTCTGGCAACAAGCGTGGCTCACGTAAGGTGCGTCACTTTGCAGGCTAACACACACATTGGTGGGGCTACATGGCCCCGCCTTTACTTTACATGAGGAGACAAACAATATGTTACAAGACAAGACATACGAAGTTAAAACATGGAACCACAATGACGCTGTGATCTATGTCACAGAGACTAACTCTTACTTGAAGAGTGATCCTGACGTAAAGGATGGCACAGGTAAGTGGGTCACAGAGACAGACGTTGTAGCTGTGATACCTGTGAACAATAATGAGGGTGTAGATGATGACTTCATCGTCAAGGTAAACGAAGCTGCAGCTAGCCTTGCTGCATTATATGAAGGGTCACCTGATGCTGAGATCAAGATCCATTACACAATCAACTCACACCCATATGTGAACTTATAATAGGAGAACAACAATGCCTAACTGGTGTATGAATACAATCACTGTCAGTGGAACCAAAGAGAAGATGGATGCTTTGGTTGCTGCTGCTCAAGAAGATAAACTACTAGAGTTCCTTAACCCTATCGGTGAGTGGGACTACAACACAGCACTCGAAGAGTGGGGTACTAAGTGGGAGATCAGTGACGCTACTGTCGATGGGCCTGAAAAGATTGAAGGTGACTACTGGGCTTACCTAAGCTTTGATAGTGCGTGGGGTCCACCCATCGAAGCCTATAAAAATGGAATAGCTAATCACGACATCAAAATATCTGCATCGTACTACGAGCCAGGTATGTGCTTCGTAGGTCTGTATGATTTAGAAGAGGACAGTTGCTACGAAGTAGACTTTACAGATGATGACTGGTCTGATAATATACCTAGTGATCTAATCTCTGAGTGGAGTTTAGATGATGAGTATGAGAACTGGAAAGAGTATCAAGAGGAGTATGAAGATGCCTAGTTATAACGACGATCCAAGACTGTCACCCCTCAACGAGGAACGTAATCGTGTAGCACGTGCTATTGATGACTACGAATGGGAGGGTGACTTCGATGACGCTGACTCTCTACGTCACGAGCTACGCCACCTTGACGCACTACGTGACAACGGAGATGTGTATGTTCCAAATTTTTAAAGACCTACTACTGTACTGCGCCATCGCACTGATGGCGTGGGTTACATTTGGTTTAGGCTTTGGAGTGTTTTAATTATGAGTGAGACTGGAGAAAAAGAAGATGATCCGACTGATGACGTTACGCACTGGGTTGGTAACTTACCTGAGTCGAGTAATGACAGCGCTGAGCGTACTGATCAACGTACTACTGGGAGGCCAGAACAATCAGACGTTCAGCGCAAGAAACTACCAGTGGCAAAAGGAAAAGAAGCCTAACATTGTATACTTTATAGATCTTGCGCTGGGTCAGGGTCATTGTGTAGAGTGTTGGGCATACTGGAAAGTGAGGAGAAAATGGTGAAACGTAAACAGCTAGACCTCAAGGGTACTAACAAGCTGCGTGATGCAGTGGACGCTTACCTACACAGCCCTTCCTTTGCTGAGCTAACTGGTCCGACACAGAAACAGTACGAGACCCGACTAGCTGTAGTGTGTGACACAACAGTGCAGAAGGGTAAGATGTTAGGCAACATCAAGCTACGTGACATCAGTGTCAAGCATGTGACCTACGCTTACGACACATGGGTAAATCAGAGAGGTCCACGTGCGGCTAACTACAACGCTTCGTGCCTGAGCATAGTACTTAACCTGGCTCGTCGGCACGAGGCTCTCTTGTACAACCCTGTGTCCCTACTCAAACGTAAGACTGATAAGCCACGCAGTGTGAAGTGGACGACTGATGATGTGCGTTTGTTCTTAGACACAGCGTACATACAATGGAAGTATCGTAGCATTGGTCTTATTGTGCACATGTCATACGAGTGGGGCCAACGTATAGGTGACATGCGCCTACTTAAATGGGATGCTATAGACTTCGACCAAGAACGTGTAGACATTACACAGTCTAAGCGTGGGGCTGAGGTACACCTGCCTATTGACGATGGGCTACTTGTTATGCTCAAGAAACAGAAGGAGGACTTCGGGTTTCAACCTTACGTAGCACCACACGTCAAACCTAAGAGTGGCAGCTACAACCCATACTCTGAGACAGACATACATCACTACGTCAATCGTGTTAAGGATGAGGCAGGACTAGATCCTGACTTACAAGCACGTGACCTACGCCGCACAGCTATCACTGAGATGGTAGAGGCAGGCGTTGATCTTGTAGGCATCATGCAGGTGAGTGGACACCAGAACCCTGCCAGTGTTAAGCCTTACCTAGTCAACACACTCAGCGGTGCATCAGCTGCACTAGCTAAACGCAAAGGAATTACTGAATGAATATCAGAGGCTTCCTAGATACACTTAACTTAAAGGATGGAGATTCGCTACGCACGAACTGTCCTAGCTGCAAGTCACGTAACACATTCACTTGCTATAAGGATGGTGGTGACTACGTGTACAACTGCTTCAAGCTTAGCTGTTCACTCAAGGGTGCATACGCTACAGACATGACAGTCGAAGAGCTTAAGCTTCGTATGGCTAAGCCTAGAAACACTAATGAAAACAAAGAGTTACAGCCCTTAGTTTATCCAGAATATGTAGTGCAACCTACGTCTGATCACGTTCTGTTACATAAGTTCATTGATCAGTATGACTTACACAACGAGGGCTTGATGTATGACGTGAAGGACAGACGTGCTGTGTTCCCTATACATTACAACGGTAGGCTACTGGATGCTGTGGGCCGTGCACTTGATGGTGCTATACCTAAATGGTATCGCTACTCAGGCCAGGCTGACTTCTTTACTAAGCGAGTGAACCCTGATGCAGATGTAGCTGTGGTAGTTGAGGATGTGATAAGTGCGATAAAAGTGTCACACTTTGTACCCAGCGCAGTAGGGTTTGCCATACTAGGTACATCACTTAATGTTACAATAATGAAACACTTAGGTGAGTTTCGTGAGGTAGTCATAGCGTTAGACAGGGATGCCACACACAAGACCTTGCAATACAAACGAGAGGTAGAGCTATGGACGGGCCTACCTACAAGAGCATTACTACTTGACGACGACATCAAGTATGGTGTACAAGATGATATAATGAGACTTAAGGAGATGATACATTGATAGATGTAACTTACATTAACCACATGGGTGATGACTTATCTGTAGTTAATGCTGCACGTGTGTCGTTTGGTAAGAAGAGCGAACTTGTGGAAGGCACAGTAAAACAGGACGAACAAGGTGATTACCTTGAGATGGTTCTGTCTGATCGTGACACCAAGCTGATCCGTTACCTAGCCAAACACAAACACATTAGCCCATTCGGTCATGCCTTTGCGTCCTTCCACGTCAAGGCTCCGATATTCGTCGCACGTCAGCTAGTGAAGCACAAGTTCCTACGTTGGAACGAGATAAGCAGACGCTATGTGGATGAAGACCCTGAGTTTTACTTTCCTCTTACGTGGAGAGGACGAAGTGCTGACAAGAAACAAGGTAGCGAGGGTGAGGTAAAGAGCAACTTCAACATCAACTATCACACTATGGCAGCATTGAAAGGATACCAACAAATGTTAGATGAAGGTGTAGCACCAGAGCAAGCACGTATGGTATTGCCACAGTCGATGATGACTGAGTGGTACTGGTCAGGTAGCTTGGATGCATTCGCTGACATGTGCAACCTACGCTGTAAGCCTGACACACAAGCAGAGACACGTGAGGTAGCAGATAAGATTAGTGCAGAGATGGCTAAGCTGTTTCCTGTATCGTGGGAGGCGTTATCAAATGAGTGATGACATAGGAAAGATTGGTGTCGAAACTGTAGAGGAACACGAGGATGGTAGTGCAACTTATCAGTTTCACATGGATGCACATGCTCGTGGGTTACTGGCAGAGGAAGGGCTGAAGCTAGTACTCTACTGTGCCGCTGCTGGTTTAGACATACAGGTAGTGTATGACTTTATCCAAGATCATATTGAATATGAGAAAGAGGAATACAAGTTTGGAGACTTAAATGAGTAAGCTACCAGAAGGGCGCAAGCCACTACCTAATGAGTGGTTCATTGATAGAGCTAAGATTATTCAACCAGACAAACCAAAGAAAGAAAAGAAGTGTGTAGGCTGTGGTGGCCCAGCGCACAAAGATGACTGGTGCAGCTTCTGCTTGGAGGAGGAATAGTGGTAGATACACATTTCATTTACGGTATGCTAGTCATGTATGGACTAGGTGCTATACTATTGCTGTACATTACAGATGCAGCAGAGGAAGACAGACCTAACGCACATATATGGTTGGCACTTACGTGGCCTTTCATTACTGTGCTGACTGTGATTGAAGACCTAGTGTTAGGCGCAAGAGGAGACTATGACGATGAGTGAGACAGCGTTACTACGCACTCTGTTAGACAAAGAGTTCTATGACAACCACAAGGGCATACGTTGTCCTGATGAGTTGTTCACTAAAGACATGCGTAAGATCAAGCAATCCCTAGATCAAGCAATGGAAGTGTACGACAAGTCAGTCACACCTGCTGAGCTAGAGTCATTGTTCTTTACAGCTAATCGTACTATGACTACAGCAAACAAGGAGACATACAAGCAGCTGTTCAAGAAGATTGAGAACGAGCAGCCTATGCATCAAGAGATAGCTACTGAGGTTATGTCTCGTTTGTTTCAACAACACGTAGGTGAGAAGGTAGCTAACCTTGGCTTCAAGTATGTCAACGGTGAAGAGAACAACCTTGAGTCATTACGTACTTTGCTTGATGACTACAAGGATAACTTCACACCTAACCTCAACATCAAGTTCGAGGACATTGAGCTAGACACTGTGCTTGAGGGTATCCAGATTGAGAGTCAGTGGAAGATGAACATACCTAGCCTGCGACAACGTGTCGAGGGCATCAGTGGTGGTCACTTAGTGATGGTGGGTGCACGTCCTAACACAGGTAAGACTACGTTCCACGCATCTCTTATCGCTGCGCCTGGGGGCTTTGCTCATCAGGGTGCTAAATGTCTTGTGCTTACTAACGAAGAGAAGTATGTACGTGTAGCTGCACGTTACGTACAGGCATCGTCAGGTATGACTATCAAGCAGATCGTAGAGAACAAAGCTCTAGCGTTGAAGCGATACAACGAAGTCAAGAAGAACGTACAGATGAAGGACAGTACAGGCAAGGACATGAACTGGGTTGAGGCTGTAGTGAAGAGCTACCGTCCTGACATTGTAGTACTGGACATGGGTGACAAGTTCGCCAATCGTACTGGTGATAAGTCAGACATCTACTTGAAGGATGCAGCTATCCACGCACGTAACATCGCTAAGCTGTACGATTGTGCAGTGATCTGGATGTCGCAGCTGAGTGCTGTAGCTGAGGGTGTAGTACAACCTGACATGTCAATGATGGAGGGCAGTAAGACAGGCAAGGCTGCTGAGGCTGATCTGATGGTACTGATCTCTAAGAACAGACAAGTTGAGGGTGTTGACTCAGATGAAGACTTGACAAGGTACTTAACTATTGCTAAGAACAAGCTCGACGGTGGATGGCACGGACGCATTACGTGTGAACTAGACGGTGACATCGCACAGTACAGCGCATAAAGAGGAGAGCTAGAGTGAGGACAGTACTAGACGTAGAGAACAACTCTCTTGTACGAGAGGGTAAAAAGATAATGGACCCTTGGGAGCCAAGCAACCATCTTGTGCAGGTAGGTACAATTAACGTGGATAACCCTGATGAGATGCACTTGCTTACGTTTGATCACCAAGAGAAGAAGGACACGACAGGAGGTGCTGCGTTCGTACTGCAAGCTGTACTGGACGAGACAACCTTGTTGATACTACACAACGCACGTCACGATATGCCGTGGCTATGGGAGTCAGGCTTCCGCTATGATGGGCCAATCTATGACACAATGATCGGTGAGTATCTGCTACTGCGTGGCGTGAAGCGTAACATCAGCTTAGCTCACTGTGCAGAAGAGCGTCAGCTACCTTCACGTAAACTAGACGTACTCAAGGAGTACTACAAGAAAGGCTACAACACAGATGAGATACCACTGGCTGAACTACTAGAGTATCTTATTGGTGACTTATACGTCACACGTGAGTTGTTCCTAGCACAAGAGCACGACTTCTCTCAGCCAGAGAGCCAATCAATGATACGTGTACGTGACATCAGCATGAAGGTGTGCATGACATTGTGTCGCATGTATCAGCGTGGGTTCAAGGTAGACCGTGATGCACTTGAGGAAGTTCGTGTTGAGTTTGAGCAGGAGAAAGCAGAGCTAGAGACATGCATCAACACAA
>Ga0208645_1000806_pt1 | contig 30997 bp, 48 predicted proteins | sample VirMetDEL_Sep_01_FD_184519 | JGI IMG/M metagenome (GOLD analysis project Ga0208645, IMG submission 184519) | Aqueous microbial communities from the Delaware River and Bay under freshwater to marine salinity gradient to study organic matter... | ecosystem: Environmental > Aquatic > Marine >... | reverse complement strand
TACAACGCACGTAAGACGAACAGTGTCACCAATTTTGGTGTATGTCCCGTGTTGTACTGAGTACGTTAGCGTAGTAAATGAACCAGACGCTGAAGCAATCCCAGGAGTCCACGTCCCTTCTTCGTAGTCGTCTAGCTTGTTCGCCGCCGCAGTACCGCCGAGGTACGCACCACCTGACAGGTAAAGGTTTTTGAATCGACCTGCTGAATAACCTAAGCTAACAGCGTCATCTCTAACTGCGCCAGAGGAGTCACCGGGATTAACAGTAGAGTTACCAATCCAAACGGAAGTGTTTAAGTCGGTGCGTCCCATGTAAATAGAAGAACTATTTTTAACACCGCCGGACAGGTAGAGGTCTTTGAAGCGGTTACCAGTATTGCCTAAATCAGTTGTCCCATTAGACAAACTTCCAGACAGCATTGGATTAATAGATGTGCCACCAAAATCAAGACCAGTTTCGTTTGTTCCTGTGGAAGTTATATACAGTACAGTTCCTGCACGACTACCAATACTGCCGACTGCTGAGTTGTCCTTGCGGAACTGCAAAATAGAACCGTCGCTTGTTTCACGGTTTAAAACAGCTACGTTGTCGCCGTCTCTGGTAGAAACTAAAAGGCCATCTGAATTTATTTCATGTCCTGCGACACTAAAAGCCGAACCAGTCTTCCCAACCAACAAGTTGCCGCTGGAGTCGACGCGTGCGCGTTCTGAAGCATCTACCCACAAACTTAATTTAGAAGACCCTGTATCTTGTCCTTGGTCTGCCATTAAATATAAATCACCATTAGATGACTGTATTTCAGCGTAAGCGTTTCCTGTGCTGTCAGAGTCCTCTAAACGGATAACAGGATACCCCGCCGCAATGTGCAATTCTTCGGCAGGAGAAGTCGTACCGATACCTACCCGACCGCTAGCATCAATACGCATGGCTTCGCTAGTACCAGACACAAATTTTAAAGGTGCCGCTCCTGTACTAGAATCTCTACTGTATATGGTGTTAACGCCACTTTCAGCACCAATTAATAAAACACCAGCCGTAGCGCCTGTTCTTTCTAGTTTTAAATATGTAGAAATAGAATCAACTACATGAAGGCGAGTGTTTGTAGCCGGAGTAGTACCAATACCAACGTTGCCGATGGAGTCTATGCGCATGCGTTCAGCTGACACTGTCTGGTCAAACGCCGCAGTACCCAAGACAATCTCCTGACCTTCTATTTGAATAGGTCTAAGATTGTTGGCGGTATTCTCTATACTACGTAGTGAAGTACGGCTATCGCCTTCTGTGTCAAAATCTACCACTAAATTACGAGCGGAACTAAGCTGAACATGAAGCGGGCCTTGTGGCGAAGTAGCACCAATACCGACGTTGCCGCTTGAGTCGATTCGCATGGCTTCTGATGATACTGTCTGGTCAAACGCCGCAGTACCCAAGATAATTTCCGAACCTTCTACTTGGATAGGTCTAAGGTTGTTCGCTACATCCTCTATACTACGTAGCGACACACGACTATCACCTTCTGTGTCAAAGCCTACCACTAAATTACGAGAGGAATTAAGAGAGACCTGAAGAGGGCCTTGTGGCGAAGTCGTGCCGATACCGACGTTGCCGCTGGAGTCGATGCGCATACGCTCAGAGCCGCCAGTAAATATACGAGCAGTGTTTGCTATGCTATAGGATAGTTTATTTGTAGACGTACCAAACGTATCACCTATGACACCGCCTGAGAGATAGAGGTCTTTCCATCGAGACGTAGAAGAGCCTAAGTCCATCTGGTTATCAGCAGTGGTGTCGTCAACGTCACGAGGGATAATCAAAGTGTCTTCGATCTTGAGTCCGCGTGTGTCATTACCGTAGATGATGTTTGTAGATGCCGCTGAGATAGTACCGACTGCTGAGTTGTCCTTGCGGAACTCTGCAATGGTGCCGTCAGAGGTCTTGCGGTTAAGAACTAAAGACTGCGAACCGTCAGTAGTAGCTACAGCCAAACCATCATCTTTGGCTTCAAAACCTACGGTGTTAGTAGAGTCTTGAGAGGTTTTCCCAACCAACAAGTGTCCGCCGGAGGTGATGCGCATGGCTTCTGTGCCAGCGTTAGAGCTAAACGTAAGTGTGTCGCCACGTAGACCGCCTGACAGGTAGAGGTCTTTGAATCGTGAGTCGGACTTGCCTAAGTCAACAGTATTGTCTCGCAAAGCACCTGCATTGTTAGTTGGTCTTATTAAGTTATTTACGTCATCAAAGTAAAGACCTGTGTTGCCAGAAGAAAAATACAACTCACTACTAGCAACACCAATACTACCGACTGTGGCGCCGTTGCGGAAGTTTATAATTTCGCCATCAGACGATAAACGATTGAATAAACCAGAGCGTTGACCTGATGTAACGAAAGACCCTTCACCAGTGTTTCTAAGCACAACACCTGCCGTACTATTATCATTTGATGTTTTTGAAACCAACAAGTTGCCGTTTGTATCTAGCCTCATGACTTGACTGTCAGCCATGCCAAAAATTGTAGCTGTCTGACTGTTAAGCCTTAGGTTTCCATTTGTCGCAGTAATGTCAGCAGAAGCGCCGAAGCCTGTATCTGTTAAAGTTATTCTTGGGTCATTAGAAGTGCTTAGATGCAAAACAGATGACGGACTGCCAGTACCAATACCCAAAAACTCCGCAGACGCATCCCAGAACAACTTCGCAGTTGTCCCCGTGTACTCGTAAAAGCTGATGTCGCCATTAGCTTCAACACGTAGCCTATCTTTGGTGTTAGTCTGTAAAGTAATCTCACCAGCAGATGCAGAAGCGTTGATGTCAAAGCCAGCGCCTCCTAAAGTGGTGTCATAAGACTGCACTGTAAGCGTTCTACCTGCCGCGCTTCCGCTTAAGCTAAGAATGTCAGTAGCGTTAGCGCCAGCTTGAGAAGTCAAACCATCAGCCACCAAAGTACCCGTTACGTCGACGCCTGTGGAGGTGGTGGCTAGTTTTGCGCTTGTGTTGTGATATAGAGTTGTTTCTGAATCCATATCAATTTGCAGAACAACATTGTCGCTTCCATCTAGGAAATTAAAATTATTGCCGTTTGATTTGAAATTTAGGTTTCCAGAGCCAGCGTCTTCAATGTAGCTTTGCGAACTTGCATGATAAATTTGTAGGTCAGAGCTATCACCAAAGATGGCCTTGTCGTTGTCACCGAAGGACACGTCAGCCGTAGTCGTAAGACCTGCAAAGGTTGGACTGTCAGTAGTAGCAACGCCTTGGTCTAAAGACTTAACAGCAGTAAGGTTAGTAACCTCAGAGTCCATCAAAGCACCAGCGGCTGTGACGTTAGTAGTGTCAGTTACGTCTGCATTGGTTTCAACTGTGTCTAGCTTTGTACCATCTGTAGCTACGTCTCGACCGTCTACAGTACCGCCTACAGTAATGTTACCTGTGGCAGAAACAGTAGTAAATGATCCAGCTGCTGCAGTAGAACCACCAATAACAGTACCATCAATAGTACCGCCATCAATGTCAGGCGTGTTTACGTCAGGAGACGTTAATGTTTTGTTTGTAAGCGTTTGTGTGCCAGCTAGAGTTGTTACAGTGCTATCAATAGCAAAGGTAACAGCATTACCTGAGCCAGACGTATCAATACCAGTACCACCAGTAAACGTCATAGTCTCAGAATCTAAATCAATGCTTAACGCACCACCTGAGTCAGCCTGGAAGTCTAGGTCTTGTGCAGTAACTTGGGCATCAACGTACGCTTTTACGGACTGTTGAGTTACAAGTGCTGTAGCACTATCTGAAGATAAATCATCTTCATCAAGAATAGTTGTGACTGTTGAGCCAGAGGTTAATGTAAGACTATCAACATTGGCAGTCCCATCAATATAAAGGTCTTTAAACTGAAGGGAGGAAGTACCCAGATCAATATCATTAGTAGTAACAGGAACAACAGCACCATCTTGAATACGAATCTGCTCGACTGCTGCACTAGAAACCTCTACATAAAAACCCCAACGATTGTTAGTGCTATCTACTTCAATCTTGTTAAGAAAATCTAGGTCTCCAATCTTAAAGATGTTACCACCTTGACCAGAAGAGCCGTCGTGACGGTGACCAGTAGAAGATGCTGAAGTGCTTGAATACGTAAAGGCATTAACTAACTGGTTATACTCATCATTAAACAATGAGGCCGTAATAGTATCGCCATCACTTAACGTACTTTGTCGAGTGTAATTCTGGGCCATGTTTATCTCCTACCTGATGGCATATAATCTATGTAAAGGCCATTGACTGCATATGGCGCTTTAGTATCTGTACTTGTAATTCTAAAACTTACTGTGTTTCCGCTGCCTTCTACAGGCTGTCGAACCATTGGGTCGTTACTAGCGCCAAAGGTTGCTGTACCAAAAATAGCACTACCAAAGATCGCAGGAAGCGGCACAGAGTTCAGCGTATAATCTGGAGGCTGTGGAATATCTGTGTCTTCGTAGTCAAAACGCATACGAAGTGTTGGCTGAATCTCACCTTCTGGGCTAAGAGACAACCGTGCATACTTAACTGTTTTACGTGTACCAATATCACCAAAGTCAAAGTTGGGTGTTTGATAAATAGCTTCTATGTTTGAAGCAACGCCAGCGGGATTAAAAGCATTACCTTTATCATGATTATAAATATATCCATCTTTATCACCATGAAAAGCTTTTTCAACTCCGTTGTTATCGAATCCTGTTGTAAGTCCCATAGCTTGAATGCCAAGCGTTTCAGCCCATTCAAAGCCATTAGCAGTAAACGTACCAATAATTCCTTTAGAAACATTTGAACCTAAAGCCTTATCCGTATAAAATAAACGATACTGAGACTTAGAGCGCAGTACACAGCTATCAATAGTAAACGTGTTAATTGAGTCTGCTATTTCTCCAATAACACTTTGAATCTGTCGAGACACAGAACTCAACTCAACGTCACCAATACGGGCTGTACCAGCAATAGTACGAATACCGTCAGGACTCAAGAACAAAAGGTCACCACCAATTTCTTGAATGCTATAGCCTGACAAGCATCCTACGTTTTCTGTAATAGGATCTATACGTATATTTGCAGCATCGTTAATGTTTATAAGTTTATGAATGCTATTCTTAGCAAACACAATCAAATCAGTACGGAATCCACGAATACCTTGAATCTGATCTGATATGACTACTGAGCCAGCACCAGTACCTGTAAAGTTATCAGGGTCATTGTAAACACTGTAGTAAACTGTATTTAAATTATTTTCTACGCCTGCTGCAATAAGGTGATGGTCGTGGTTGGCTATGTACTTAACGCCATTAGTACCATCTACTGTAATTTCAAACGCAAAAAATGTACGAGTTGTTAGTGCGCCAGAGCCTTCCATACGGAACGAATAAAGCTTGTTAGCACCGTCTGCAATGATCAACTCGCCATAATCAAATGTTGCACCTTCAAAAAGTGCAAACGAGCATTGACCTTGCCCTGTACGTGTTAAGGCACTGCGACCTGTAAAAGTGGTATAGTTATCACCACCATTAGCCACACTACTTTTATTAATTTGTATCCACGTTGAGCCATCAATACTAAAATGTATATCAGTACCTGAGCAAACAACCACACCATCGCCATACACAAAAATCCCAAGAATGTCATTATCAGTATTGGGACGTGTATCACCATATTGCGTAAAGCCATTAATACGTCGATAGCCACCATCAGGATCTACCTCAAAGTTTCTAAGGCGTGTAGCAAGTCCGGGCTGTCGAAGCATTTCAAGCTGGTTGAGGTTGGTGTTTAAACCACCTCTACATGAAACGCCAAAGGGCTGAGACATTTATACAAACCTCACACGATCTGTTTTCATATAGTCAGGCGTAGAACTCATTAGATTTCCTTTCATGAGCTTTAGGCCACGCTTATAGTCTTCTAGTGCAAATGCTGCAGCTTGCGAGCTTTCTTTAAACTGATGAATATAGTATCTAGCTCTAGCAAGCAATACAGGCTTGTAAATATTTGGGAATACAATTTCATCCCCATGTGCGCTTAGTTCTGTTGGAAGATTGTACGCAAAGAAATAAACGCGATAAACTTTATCTGGAATTGAGCTTAGTCCGAACTTACGATTATCTGGACTAATAATAACTTTGCTAGGCTCACCATGGTTTTGCGTATCTGCATCGTCTTGGTTTTCTGATGTGCGTACAAAGTCTTTCCATTCTTCTGTAGTTGTAAACTTAAGATTTTTACTAACATAAGGCGCTGACTCACCGTCTACACCAATTGTTGTTAAATAAAAATTATCCCAATCAATATAGCCGTAGTCTGTTGTCAAGCTAGATGACGTAGGCTTTAACAAATACCAACGAGTGCCTGCTACAGTTTCTACATAAGTATTACCATAAAAAGGATCTGTAGAACCGCTTGTATCTACAGCAAGAAAAGGCCATTGAGGTTCTTCATTAACAATATCAAGGTATGCTCTGTTTACACAATCCTTAATATGTTGCTGAACACCAATAGCCCCAGCAAACGTCGAAGATGTGAGAGCTACTTCATTCAACTCTCGCAACAACTCGTTTGTAATTTCAAGATAAGTAGCAGCCATTATTTCTTATGAACCTTTTGAATTTCAAAGTTAGCTTCTTTCGAAGCACCTTTGTGGGGTTTGTAGCCATCTTTAGGATCTTTCATGAGCTTATGTTCTTTGCCCTTTTTCATCCAGTGATAGCCTTCAGGGGCTTTGACTTTCATTTTAGTTAGGCGTACAAGTGCGCATAGAACTTTTTACTGCGCTACCGCCTTTTCCGTATGCTCGACGTGCAGAGGCGTTGCCATCTTTTTTAACTTTACAACCCTTGTTGTATCCTGCCCTTTTATCTTTTTTCATCATTCTTTTTTCTCCCAAAAATACGATCATAGTTGTCGTCATATTTTTTCTTGTCTTCGTTTTTTAAGTACTGGCCTCTTAGTTTAACTTTTCCAGTACCCATTCGAATAGGGTTTGCTTCTGATCCAATTTGTGGCATAATAAAAACCTTAAAGAAAAGGGGGAGTATTTCATCCCCCATTCCGCTTTAGTCGATGCCGTAGAAGGCAGAGACAAGTGCTTCAGGACGAAGTACTTTAGCTCCGTAAACGTGAAGACCACGTACAATGTCGCCAAAGCTTGCAGTGTCACGGACTACTTCAGTGTTAATGATAGTCTGTGCAGTGCAAACTGCAGACATGTGACCAGCAATACACTTACCAGCTGCATTAGAAGTAGCTGCAATGTTGTTAGTCTTGTACATGTCAAAGCCACGCAACTTACCAGAAGATACGAGACCGTTACGGATTGAACCCTGACCAGCGTTAAAATCAACGCTCATAAGCTTAGAGCTAGACTGTACAAGCTGCTCGTAGAACTCTGGGTTAGCAAGGAACCAACGACCTTCTTCAGGAACATTTTGCTCGTCAAGAAGACGTGCCATGTGTGAAAGAACATCAATTGGATCATGCTCGCCAGAAGCGTAGCCGATGTCAAGGTTACCAGTACCGTCGAAGGTGCCAGCTGCAAGGTCAGTTGCGCTGTCCGAACCAAGGATGTGGTTAGGAGATGACGCAGGAACGCCTGCAAACATCTTAGCAATTACGCCCGTGTCAAATGCGTCACGAAGTGCGTAAGCAGCTGAAGACGAAGCAACTTCCTTAAAGTTGACGTGAGACATTGAAGTTTCGATGTCGTCAACGATGAACTTGAATGCGTTCGCCGTATCAACAACAAGAGTTACTTCGTTGTCAGTCAATGTAGTTGCAGTGATAGAACCACCACGCTCGTACTGATCAACAGAAATTACTGGCTCTTTGATGATCTTAACTGAATCACCGTAAGCTGAAATTTCACCAGCATAATCAGTATTTGTGATGGCTTCTGCAACAGATGCCTTGCGGAAGAAGTTAAGTACCTTCTTGGAATAGATTTCTGGCATGAAGTTATTGCCAGCGAAGTTGCTCCCGGACGACTGAGCAAAATATTGGTCCGATGTATTACTAGCCATTGTATTGACTCCTTAAAACAAAGTTATTTAATTACTCTGCCTTCTTGGGCCGCTTGATCAATTTCTTTTTCAAGTCGATCATAATCGTCCATAGATAAGGCAGCGATTTCCCGAGTTGTCCAAACTTTTGGCTGCTTAGTGTCTACAGTTGTAGTTTTAGTAGATACTAAACTTGCAGCGTCTTTTCTGGACACTTTTTGACTTGACTGAGTTTTAGGGCTTTTTACATTCATGCCCCTTTCCATTTTATAGATATCTATAGCACGACTAGCTAAACCAACATTGTCTGGGTTATTATAGATCCAACCTTGAATTTCTTCAGGTTGTTCTTTAGCCCAATCATGAAACTCTTCATCGCCACGAATATCTTCAAAGTCAGGATGACGGTCTCTCAACTTAGTTTCAGCTTCACGTCGTGCGATCATTGCTTCTCGCTCTTCGATTGCTTGCATCTTTTGTTGAAGTGCCTGTACTTCTTTTTGACTTCGTAGATGTGCAACAGACTCTACAGTTTCGTACAAATCAGGATAATCAGTTCTAAACTGCTCCAACTCTTCAGCTGATTTTGGCGGCTGGTAAGCTGGTTGAACAGACTGAGCTTGCGCTAACAGTTCTTGTTCTTTTTGTTTAAACTCTGAAATCCTTTCATCATAATGTCGTTTTAAATCGTCATACCTTTTTTTATAGTTAGTTCCTTTTTGTTTTTGAGGGGCCGTGTCTTGGGTAGCCTCATCAGAACTTCCTGATTCAAAAAATAGACTCTCTGCTGATCCATTAGATGCTTCTGGCTCCTCGTGCCAAGATTTTTTTGCATTGTATGGATTAGCTTCTGGTTCGTGTACTTCAGTCATGTCTTACTCCTTTTCGGGGCTTGTTTGTTTTCAAGGTGGCTAGAAGTAATTCTAGGGTCTTGAGATTACAAGGTGGCCTCAAGGTTATTGTTGTGATAAGGGGCTAAAAGTTCTAGGTAGCCTTATCGTCGCATTAAGCTAGGAATGCGATTAGAATCGAGCATCTGCTCTTCAATCTCATCATCACTCATAGCTTCATCTGGCAGTACAGCTTTCTCATCTTGTGTTGGGTCATTCATGATTCCACCAACTGCCTTGTTCTGTCGTTCAGATTGTTTTTCAGCGTCTTTCATCATTTTTTCTAGTTTTTCTACGCCGATAACATCTACTGCTTTTTTGGTAAATACAAATTCACCGTCTGAAAGTCGTGCAGGAATGTCGTCTGATGTGCCTGTGCCGGGACCATCAACTTCACCTGCACCTGTAAATTCTGCAGAAGACAAAACAATTTTGTCAAACAGTTCGCTAAGTCTATTATCAGCCTCTAGTGCTTTGTTGACATATTCTATTTCATCATCTGATAATGTTTCATCCATAACGTATGAAACGTAATCGTCTTCCATTTCTCCATCAGGCTTAATGCCTTCAGCGGGAATCAATAATCCCACCATTCCGCCATCTGCTTTCATTTCTCGTGGACCTAATTCTTGGACAAGATCTTTAAATCCTTTAAACATTTCATAGTCTTCTGGAGAAACATTAGAAATAAACTCACGAGTTTCTCTAGGATTAAGGCCTTTCGCATAAGTTTCAAGCTCTCCTAAACTATTAAACAGTTGTAGATTGTCTGCAACATCAGACGGCTCCATTCCGCGCACAAGCTCTAGCATGTCTTCTTGCACATCTCCCATATCTGGTGCAAGCTTAGAGCGATATGCTGGCGGCAGATCAGCCATCAATGCTTCTAAATCATCTGGGTCCATGTTGTCTAAAAACTCTGGATCTTGCATTAAAGCATCTTCGAGCATTTCTGCTGCTCTGTCTGCTTCTTCGTCTGCAAGAGACGATTTACGTGCTGCAGTTTTTGCAGGCGCTTCTTTAGATGCTTTTGCACCTGCAAAGCTTAAAACTTTTTTAGCTAAAATACCACCAGCGCTTTTTGCTTCGCGTTCTGGTGGTACCATTAAAGACTGATCATACATTGTCATCTTTGAATTCCTTTGCGGCTTTTACTTGGGCTGGAAGTGTCAGGAAATTATCCAGAAAATTCACTCTCCCCTGCTTGCGGTACATTTCCTGTTCCGATGTTGCCATCACCAGTCCCTGTAGCTCCAAGTTCTTGCGGTGGTTGAGGTACTCCTTCAGGGCTTCCCATAACTCCGGATTGTTCGTCAGTGGGGACAGCCTCGCTGCCAGTTGCTTGTCCAACATTATTTTGCATTCCTATTATTTGTGCAGCAATTGCAGCCTCTTCTGGGTCGTTGAGAATCTCATCAGGATCAAGATCCAGTGAGTAAGCTAACTCAGAAATAAGCTTAGACATTTTTACAAATGGAGCAATCGCTGGGTTTTGGGCTGTTTGCAAGAACATTGTTAATCGTTGACTTCGTACTTCTTTTTGCATTAGGCTGTTTGTACCCATAGCTTTAATTTCTAAATCGCCTTGGGTATCAATATCGCCTTCAAAAAACTGCATATTCCATTGGAAGTATGATTGTCCTAGCGGCTTAAGTAAAAAATCATCTAAGTTTTTTACAACCGTTTTAATATTAAGTGACGCTGCGCCAAGCAACATTGACATTCCTGATGCTGTTCGCGTCATGCTCTGCACACCTGTCTGTCCGTGTGAGTAGCTAGGAATGCCTGTTTGCTCGTCTGCAAGCTGTCGGAACTTATCAAACATCATCATGTTTTCTTGTGATGTGTTTGGAAACTTTAGTCCATGAATACTTTGGCCCGGAACACCTGCTTGTCGTCGGAAAATTTTGCCGGGATATACTTCCATGCTTTGACCACCAGCAAGCATAGACTCATCAACTTCAAAGACTAGAGAGCCACTAAGAGCTAGGTTGTCAATAGCCATACGTGCGTGACCGTTCATAACCTGCTGACTATCATTCATGTTTTCTGCAATACCGATACCAAAGAAGCTGTATGGGTTTCTCTCATACGGAAAAGCGTGATACGGTATACGCATAGGTGTAAATGGGTTGACTACTGCACGAAGCACAAGTCCATTACAAACCCAAGCATTAATTTGAATTTCAGCTAGGTCATCAACGTCGTCGCCAACGTCCATTCCTATTTCACGAGCGTATTCTGCATCCATTACGCCCCAATACTCTAGTACTTCATACTGACCACTACCATACTCATCTGAGCGTTGATCGTCTTTTAGCTCATGTTCGTAATCACGTTCAGTATAGTTTGGCCCTAAAGCCAACACTTCACGAATAGCGTCTTCATTAAAATAAGGTAGCTTGGTTAAACCTCGAACTTGAGACTTATTTAGTTTATGACGATGAAGAACATATTCACATTCATCTAGGCTAGTGGCGCTAGGGTCAGGGAAAAAATCCCAAATAGACACAAACTCAATGCGAGGTACTCTAACAAATAGCGGGTTATATTCACGTTCTCCTGTTTCTTCGCTGTTTTCCCAGCGGTGTAAAGTTTTATTATAATTAAACGGTCCTTTAATAATACCTGTACCAAATAAACACGACTCAAATATTGCATTGCGAAGTTCGCTTGAGCCGTTAGACTCATCAATCTGATCGTGAATTAACTTCTCCATATTACGTGCTGATTTTTTAGCTGGAGAAATTTCTAGTACTTGAGGATCTGGGCTAGGACCATCTTCAAAATTATCAATATTTTCTTCAATAGTTTCGTCTAAAAACTTGGAAGCTCTGTATGTAGCTCCCGGTTTTAAAACTTTACCGTCACCATCAAAGCCTACATCAAATGGGTTTTCGTCTGCACTTTGTGCGCCTGTAGGTGTAGCTGCACTTGTTTCAATTCCCGGCACTGATTGGTTTGCAAGGTGCATATACTCTGCAACGCCTTCGGGAATAACAGTAGGACTAACGCCAATGGGGAACTTCCCTGTTCCAAAAATAACATCAATCAGTTGTCCGTATGCTGCTAATACTTTAGTTTTTGTAATTTTAATAAAGACTCTAGACTTTTCGCTTTCACGGAAAGGAATTCCTTTTGGATACACACCACGAAAGTTATGATAAGCATTAATCCAGCGATCTTCATCGTGTTCACGCGCTTGTTCTGCACTAGTAAAACGCGCTTCGATAAGACCTGCAAGATTAGATTTGAGGCTTTCGTCTAACTCAACATTAAGACCATCTTCATTTTCAACTTCTGTGAAATAAATATTGTCTGCGCTGTCTAAGATGTCTTCATTCATATATTAGTAACCAAACGTCGAGTCGAAAGGCTGAAAGTGTTGTTCACGCTGTAAATTACGTATTTGACTTAGCGGATCATTTATTCGTGGCCTAGACATAATTAAGTATCGTAGTGCGTCGTAAGCGTGATCCGAAGCGTGTGTATCAACATCCTCAGGATTATTTCTATCAAGCGGAATGCCTTGTAGTTCACGAATCAGATTAGGACAAGTATTAAATATCTGCATTCGTGGCCTGCCAGATGGTTGAACTTTTAAGTGTTCATGTATCTGTATTTTTCCTGCAACACGGTTCTTATCTGCAGGACGTAATTTGTGTCCACCTTGTATTAGGGTTTCTGCAACTGTCGGGCCAGTAGTTCCTGTGCGTGACCAACACGCTGTATCTAATACGCCTCTGACAGAAGTTGGATCATTTAGTTCCATGTTAGTAAGCATTTCTGCTAACTCTGTAGCTAAAAGACCCTTTCTATATAACTCTCTATATATAATCAGCGTTCCGTCGCTAGGGTCAAGTGCGGCCCAAACGCAAGCTGATTCTGATGCATAACCATAGTCAAGTCCTTTGGTTCGTTCCCAGTGTAGTGGGATTTCAAACGGCTCAACGACATGGAGATGCCTGTCAAACTCTGTAAATGCTGCGCCTTCTGCAATTTCCCAGTTACCCTCAAGCAACTGTTTGCGCTGAGTAGGCGGCAAGCTTTTTAGCATTTGTTCGTATCGACCATCTTGTGCCAGATACGGATTGTCATTCAATCTTGCTGGAATAAACTTACGTGTAATTCCATCATCACCCATAAAAGACTCGTTAGGTGGTGATGGTGAAATGTACCTTTTCTTAACCCATTGTGCGCCAGAACCGCCGGGGTTTGCTGTACAGCGCATGTAAGGTACTATTTCTGAATCAGTTGTACGTAATCGTGAAGCTAAATAGTTCCAAGAAAATTCGGTTGGGAGATGGGTAATTTCGTCAAAACCTATCCAACTGTATGCTTGTCCTTGATAACGATATACGTCTGCATCTCGTTCTAAGAAACCGAATTCAACTTTTGCACCGCTTGGAAAATTCCAAAGCTTTTCTACTTCACGATATCTGCAGCCGGGAAAGGCTTTGGGATAAAGTTCACGAGATTTGTCGATAAGTTCTCGTAACTCTGGCATAGAACGTCGCAGGATTAATGCTCTATGCGCTCCCCTATGTGCAAAGCGAAGTGGATCAACCAACATCGCATAGCTTTTGCCTCCACCAGCCGCACCGCCGTACAATACATCTGTTTCACCCGCAGCCAAGAAATCAGTTTGTGGTCCCTCATTAGGACTAAATATAACATTCTCTTTCAACTCAGTCTTGAGCGAAGATGCTGCTTCTTCTACAAACGTCTCTTCAACAACTTTACTTTTGTTGTTGTCTTCTAGCAAGTCTAGGGCTTTTTCGGTATTCTCAACAGATTTTTGGTATCGTGAGATAGCGGAACGTGCCTGCGCTATTTTTTTCTTTTTTGTCCTTACTTTTTTTGAAGCTTCTTGTTTTGCTTTAGTTCTTGAGTGATAGTTGTATCCCCTGCCCTTTGAGCCTTTTGGCCTTCCGGGTTTTTTCTTGGGGGTGCCATCAGCTTTTAGCTTAAAGCTACCGTCTTCATTTTGTAAATAGTTTTGTGGGTTTAAATCCCAATCGTTCTTATCCATCTTTTTTGATTATTTTTTGTAATCCTTGATGGGATATAGAGCGACCAGTTTCATGGGTCAACCACAACGCACCCTCGCGTAGAGACAAAGATTTTGATTTAATCATCGGTAGTATCTTGTTTAAAGCTTCAAGTTCGCTGGGTATCTCTTCGATGTGTTCAAAATCATTATCTACTAACCTGTAACCAAATGGAATTGTACTACTAGTCCGTCTCTTCATATTCTACATCTTCAATAATAGTCGGAGCTTTAGCCGGAAGAATAAACAATCCACTTGGCGTTTCAACTTTAACATCAAGCCTTTCTTTCTTTGCAACTCCTACACGGTCTAGGAGCGTCTGTGCGGCTTGTACACGAATATTAGCTTGAGGGATAGGCTCATCGCTCTCCATAACTTGAACGAGCTTCAGAGCCGCTTTAGGTGCGTTTACGGCCAACACGCCTTCAGCTAAATCTAGTATCTCAGACTTAAGAGCTTTTACAACTGCTGTGTAGCTTCCTGCTGCATAGCCTGCTAGTTCAGCAGCTTGACGTGCATTGCCTCCACAAGCAATAAGATTGTCAAGAAAGTCTTGTTGTTTTACTGTCAATTCTTTTTTAGTTTCCATGTTATACATTATATACCTATATTGTATCTTTGTCAAGAACTTTATTTATCTTTTTTTGGTATTATTTCATTGACAAAATTGAAATACAGGTGTATAATAATATTTGTACCCGTCAGAGGTGCATATATATACATCTACTCGCCCACTATCGTGGGTGTCTCTTTAAAGGCCGGTGGGCCTTTTTTTGTGTCTGGGCTTTAAAGGTCTGTGGGGCCAACTGGTAGACACTCCAAAAATCTCCAAAAATGTTTGAGCATGTATATATATACGGGGGAGGGGGCATGGGCACCTGCGTACCCCTAAAGACTTCGAAAATCTCTAAAGATTTTCTCAGTCTCGCATGAGGCGTATAGAAAATTTATAAAATTTTTAAAGACTCTCTAGTGGACAGCTCCAGAAACCTTTAGAAATCTTTAAAGATTTATAACTCGATTCCAAAATCTCCAATGATTCCAACAACTTCCAATATATTCTATATTGAGTAAAAATCCACCGCTGAGTTTTCTCACCCGATCACATCACACGCTCTTTCACAACCGCATAATGCGCAGGGAAAGAGGTTGCAAAAATTTCGAAACTCTGCCCTTAATGGAATGGCAACAGCGACAGAGCGTTGCTTCAAACCTAAAACCATTACGGAGTAATGAACATGAGCATTTCGAACCTTCAAAAATCAGAGATTTTCGTTAACGTCGATGGGAATCGCACAGCATCCTCACGACAGCTTTATGCTGTAGCCAAGCATTTTGGTAAGGTCGGTGGCAAAACACCTTCGGAGTCTTACAGACTCTCCAAAATCTTCAGCGCTATCCTCTTAAAGTTTCAGAATGAAAATACTGAAACTCCCATCACTCATGCCGATGTGAGTCGCTTCTTCGAAGCTGAAACGATTCCAAAGAAGTTTACCAACATGATGACTTCTAAGCCTGTTAAGGCTAAGAAGACTAAGGCTGTCATTAAGGATACTCCGAAGGTTTCGAAGCCGAAGGCTGAGAAAACAACCACCGTTAAAAAGATTCAAGCGGATACGTCAGAACTCTCTGAGTTCCAAGCACGGTTTGATGCCATCACAAAGCGACAGGATGCAACCGACAAGAAACTTGCTACCTTCGAAGCGAAGCTTGATATTATTATGGCTTACCTCGAAACTGACCCTGATGCTTAATCAGGGTTTCATAAACTTTTAATTAATCTTGAGGATAATATTATGCAGCAAACTAACATTAAAAATGTTAAGCAAGGCGACTTCGTTAAACTTGTCCGTAAAGGACAGCCGACAGCTAATGTTTATATTCGAGGTGAATACTGTAGATACAGTAAAGCTTATGAGTTGACTTCGTGGGTTGATGCTAACAAGGTTGTTTACCGTAAAGGTAAAACAGAATGTTTTGCTGGCTTTGAATTTTAAGGAATTATTATCATGGAATTAAAAAAATTAAATTCTAAACTTTACAAGTATCGCTACTTCACCCTAAAGAATATACAATTCTTTTGGCTCATCATGGATGACAAGGGCGATGTTTGGACTGAAGCTGAAAGCTTAGAAGATTGCATTGATATCGTAAATGAATGGTACGATGAAATTCACGATCAATATTTAGAATTAGAGGAATTAATGTAATGGAACACACAGCTGTTATGGTTGAATGCAACATGTGTAAATCTTTACAGGCCGTCGATGTCCCCAGAAAATATTGGGAATATTACAAAGCCGACCGCAATGCCTTGGTTCAAAATATATTTCCTTGGCTGGATGCGAATGATCGTGAAATACTTATTGGGGCTGACAGTGGCGTTTATCACTGTCCTCCCTGTTGGGAGAAAATGATACCTTGGGATGAGGAATAATATTATGAATACCAATATGATGACTATTGATGATTTACTAAGTTTTATATCTGCTTGCTCCGACGATCATCATGCGTGGGCAATGTTAAAATATAATTTTAAAGTTATGGGAGGCCAGTAATATGGTTTGTTTCCAACTTGAAATATTTTTAGCAGCCCATGTGTTGGTAAGCATGGTGTCAATAGGCTTTGGCTTTATTGTAGGGAGTTATTCAAAATGAAAGAATATATTCTTGAAAGAGAAAACGGTGAAGGTAATTGGACTGAAGTGTTAACTACAATATATTATGAAGAGGCCAAGGTCGAAGCAGGCCGAAGGGCGCTAAAAGAAAACGCAGGTTATCGAGTTCGAGAGGTTAGTGATAAGGTTGTATATACTTATTCAGCTAGAGAATTAAAACTTCACGAAGCTCCGTCCAAAGAAAGATTAACAGAATTGTTTGGGAGAAAGACCGATGAAGAGTGTTGGTAATCTTCAAAGAATCAAGAAATTAAATTACGAACGCAAGGTGCGTTACTGCCTTGACGACGACGATTTCTGTGGTATCTTAGTAGAGGCGTGGGGCAAGAGGCTCAACCAATCTTGGACGATGGTCGATGTTTACGAGTTCCACGAGGCAGTGACAAGTTCTAATTTAAGTGTAAGTAAATTTTTACAGGAGATACGCAATGTATAACATTCACGGCATAGCAATCCAGCAATATGCTCAAGAGTCTGCAAATAATTTATCAAATGTGATACTCATGGTGGCTCTCAGCATTCAGCAAAATTGGTCAACCGTAGGTTATCAGATGAAAGATGTTCAAGCCGAAGGCGGCGACTCACGATTCTTGTGGGGCAATAAAAAGAAAACATACAAGTATCTTCAGGCTCGTAAAGATTTTATGTACGGTCAGTTTATGGCCGTTGTAAACTCTAATAAATCCGAAGCCGATAAAGCTGCAACGCTCATGCGAATATTTCTTAGGGTGCCGGGGCTTGGACTTGCTAAGGCTGGATTTGTTTGTCAATTGACGGCGGGGCTGGTTGGCTGTATCGACACTCATAATATTAGAATGTATGGTATTAATGAAAAACATTTAAAGCTTCCGAACACTTTGAAGTCTGAAGATCTTCGACGCTCAAAAATAAATCAATATGTAAACATTTGTCACAGTATTGGGACCGAACAACTTTGGAACAATTGGTGTAATTTTCTAGGAGATAGAGACAAATCGTGGAACAATGGCTTTGAAGTTTCTGAAGCTCATTATAATTATTTAGTGCAATGAGGTTTGACATGACGACACTATCCGATTTAGTTTATGATATTGAATTAGAGATTGCTTGTTTGTTAGATGATCTTGAAGTAGATTCTTTAGAAGAAGATGTAATGCGTTTACAAAAAATGATGGTAACACTTTCAAATGATTTATACCATAGAGGATTAGTAGAATGAAAACATATCAAATATTTTTAACTAGAATTTTTGAGGTTAAAGTACGAGCTGAGAATCGAGACCATGCTCAAGAGTTGTTCGATGAGTTTGCAGACTGGGATGAGTTTTTAAAAGTACACACGCTCGATGTAGAATTATGTGATGACTTTATTTTGGAGGATGCAGATGCAGACTGAAAACATTAGGCTTAGTTTAAATATAACTGTAAGTTATACTTATTGCCCTTACGACAAAATTATTGAATTAGATTCTGTTGTATTTGATAAATATCCTGAGCTTGGTGATGTATTGCCGCTACTCACCGACGAAGACCATGATAATATTATAAAGGCTGTAGATAGGTTAGGCAAGGAATGGGGTCAGCCATGAGAAAAGATCTTAGATTAAGTTTATTAAAGCAGGCGTGGGAGTTTAGTTTTTCTCACGACAAACAGATAGCTATCGGTGTTGAGAAGATGTATTATAAAAGATATTTCAAAGATGAAATAGATAAGTATTTGGATTATCTTGATGCCTTCGAGATGCTGTATAGAAAAAAACATGGGCGTGATTGGGCTTGACAGCAAGCGGCAATCGTGTTACCTTGTAATGGCCTCGAAGCAGTGGGGCTTTCAAACTACCAAACTCATAGGAGAGTGAACATGAATACAGGAAAGTTGTTTAACAAAAGCTACATGATTCGTAAGCGTAAAGTAAAGAATCGCTACAGCGTCTCAAAAGGCGAATGTTTTTACAGTTTTCAGATTGGCAAGTATGGTTTTTATCTTCAGCATTCCAAGTCGCGTCCGATTGGATTCCGAAAGCTTGTAGATATTCCACGCCAATTAATTGTTGAACGTGCAGCGTAGGAGTTGTGATGACTTATCAAGAATTAATAGATGCACTTATAAAATTACCTTCTTGTTATTTATCGCAAGCAGTAGTTTGTAACGACTACTGTAGAGAATATGAGCTAATTGATACAATATCAATAACTCATTCTAAAGAATTAAATGGTGATGCTGATGTGCCACCAGAAGGTAAGCTTATTTTACAGTAAACTTTAGGAGACAACCATGTCTAATGTGTTTAATATGTTTAACTCTAACGCCTCCGATACTTTCGGGGGCTTTGGTGACGCAGACTTTGATATTGCTACAACACCTGCGTTGTTTAGTTCTGATTATAGTTATCATGAAACTGATAAGTGGGTGACCTATCGCACCGATACTAAGAAAGCTTTAGGTATTCACTCGTCTCGTCACAAAGCGGTAGCCCCTAAAGACGTTATCAAAACTGCGCGAGAAATTATATTGCGTAGTGGCCTGAATACCGATGGCATCAGCGAACAGATCGCAGTGAGTCACGACGGTGCAAGATCTTTTGTAAAGTATAAGTTGCCTGCTCATACTTATGAAACTCCAGATGGTGATACCGCCTCATTGGGTTTACTGGCTACAACATCTATTGACAGTAGCTTTCCGTTTGTCATCAGTGCGGCGGCAATCCAACAAGCGTGTACGAATCTCCAAGTATTTATTTCTGGGGAGGTTGCGGTCTTCAAAGGTAATCACACCCTTAACTTAGATCTTGATAAAGCTTCAAGAACCATTGTAAAGTCTTTAGATTTCTTTACAGAAGAGCGTGAAGTTTGGAAGCGTATGTATACAAACTCTATTGAGCCTATCCACGCTTGTCTAATGTTTGCAGACATTGTTGGTATTGGTGATCAAGTAGAAGATCTTATCTTCAACGAGGGCGTTAGCCCCTACATGGTTCGACACCATCTTAAGCGTCAAAACACAGGCTTTAATTACCTTCTTAATGTTTATTATGATACTTATGTACCTCGACTAGGTAATACAGAGTGGGCTGCATATAACGCAGTAACAGATTACACAACCCACGCTGATAATGTTCGTAACAAAGATACCCTTGCGTCTGTTCAGTTCAAGCGCCAGCAAGATTCTATTTCAACTTTGCGTAAATATTTAAAGGCGGCATAACATGGCTAGAGTTTATATTGTCGATGATATTCCTATTGATGCTACAGACATTGAATTAAAAAATGCAAAAGAAGTAGTTGATATAATGGAAAACAATTATATTTCAATTGTTGATATACTAAAAATTCATTGCTGGGAGCTTCCTGATTTTCAGGAGGCCGCACGACAGTTAGATATAGAGTATCGCCCTGTTTGTACAACGGGAGCAAGCCTTTTATCTTTATTTAAAAAGATGGAGGTCACAGAACAACGAGAGTTTTTATCGTTAATTACAGACAGCATCATTAGTTATTATAGATCTGATTTAACTGTTGCTTGGCCTAGCGACTTATGAAGGGCAACGAAGGAAAAGGAGACCCAGTAGTTCGCGCTCTGGGTCGCAACAAGCCCGATAGGAATTGGTATCCTGATAATTTTGATTGGTACTTAAAGTGGGTTGCATCTATTGTAGTTCTTTGTAGTTTAGCCTTGAGGTCTGCTGGTCCAGAGTATAGGATATACGATCTTATGTTTGGTACAGTAGGGATAGCCTTGTGGACTTGGGTCTCTGTCATCTGGCGAGATAGGGCTTTGATAATGTTGAACGGCATATCATTTTTTATGTTAATAGTAGCTTTAATAAAGGAGGTGTAAATGAAAGACTTTTTTGCTCGCAGCATGACGAGCTTTTTTAAATGGACAGCAGATACTTTCTTTGCAAAAAGGTACGGTCACCGTGCTGTAGTTCTTGAAACAGTAGCGGCTGTTCCAGCTATGGTGGCTGGCATGATGTTACATCTTAAAAGTTTACGTCGCCTTCGGCGGGGCTATGATCCTTACATAAATCAAATGCTTGAAGAAGCTAAGAACGAGCGTATGCATCTTATGTTTTTTTTAGAAATTGCACAGCCCAATGTGTTTGAAAGATTTTTAATTACTGCGGCCCAATTTATTTTTTGGCATTTTTACCTGCTATTATACATTTGCTCTTCCAAAACAGCGCATCGTATGGTAGCATACTTTGAACAAGAAGCAGTTAATAGTTATACTGAATATTTAAATCTTGTAGAAAGTGGCAAAGCAGAAGACGTTGTTTGCCCAGCCTCTGCCCGTAACTATTACGGTCTTGGACCAGAAGCAACCCTAGCCACAATGATTCGCTATGTTAGGGCCGATGAACAGCGCCATGCTGACGCTAATATGAGAATGTCTTTATGAAACAGCCAGAAAACAAACACACTAAACACTTTGGAAACGACAATGCAGTTAGCAACGACGCTGAAATTGTTGTTTACTATGAAGAACATGGACCAGCTGAGCCAGTACTTCGCATACCTTTTTGGTACTGTAAAGAAGAGCTAGGAATGTTTGAACACTTTGAGGCATCAGTACATAGAACAGCAAAGGCTCTTAAAGAAACCTACACTTACTGGCCCGAAGGTTATATCCATATACAGACAATTATCAACGATGATTATGTAAATATAATTTAGGAGGCATTATGCTTGAAGCAACCGATGTTGAAGCCATTATTTCAGACCTTGTGTTTATGAATATCTATTGTAGCGAAAGCCCAAACTATGCTGCAATACTCAAAGGTCTTGAAGCTTTAAACTTGAGTTACCAACAGACCTATGATATACTGCAGAAAATTCGTGAAGGAGAATACTAATGTCTATAGATAGTGCAAGCCCAGACCAGTGGGACGCTATGAAAAAACTCAATGATCTTTCTATTCGAAAAAGTCCTGATCCTGTTATGCGACCTGATCATTATAACAATGGCGCTATTGAAGCTATTGAAGCTATTAAAGCTTCTATGCCCGAGAATGAATTCAGAGGCTATCTAAAAGGAAATGCCCTAAAGTATCTTTGGAGATATGATTATAAAGGTAAACCCATAGAAGATCTAAGAAAATGCAAGTGGTATTTAGATCGTTTATTACAAGAGGTAAATTTATGAAGGTAGTCAATGGAGACTTTACTAAAAACAAACCAGAAGAACTAACACTTTTATCTAAGATTGAAAGAGCTACTGTAAAAATTACAGAAGAAGTTGGTAATAATACATATGGTACTTTTATACTATTGACAGAAACAGATGGAGCAATTACTATGTCTTCTGACTTAGGAGCTGAAGAGTTTAATTTTCTTTTAGATACCGTCAAACTTAATGCTCTTATTACAGCAACTATAGCGGAGTAAAAGGAGTGTATGAATACAATGAGCTAACCCAAGATGAAGTAATAGAAGATGTCATTGCCCGTGCGTTTGCTATGATGCTGGGCGTACATCTACCAAACCAACCGGCCTTGACATTGATGCAGACATGGATTAAGATGGAGGCAGTCGATCAAGGTGTCGAACTAAACGAGGATTTTATCCTCAAGCAAATACCAAACTTTATTAATTATCTATACAGGAGATAAAATATGGCAGTTCTTGAAGGCAGAGCGTACTGGTCGTTTGTCACTACGCCAAACACTAAATACACACCAGCGTATTCTGTTAATCTCGTAGTCGATGACGAGGTTGCCGACAGTTTTCGCAACCGTGGCTTTACCGTAAAAGACATGGACGAAGGCCCAGCGCTTATTATAAAGCGTAAAGTTGACGGTCCTCGTGGCATGATTCGTGAGGCACCAAAGCTTTACGACAAAAGCAAGCGAGAAATCAACGTAACAGTTGGCAATGGTTCTCACGTAAAAGTTCAGTACAAAGAATGGGAAACACAATGGAATGGTCAAGACTTTCGTGGCTTAGATTTTCAAGCTATGCAAGTTCTAGATCTTGTAGAGTACGATGCACCAGACGGTGCTGAGTTTGATGTTGAAGAAGAAGAGGATGAAATATAATGAGCGTTACTTATGTACATGAAGGCGCTACATATAATGTAGAATTTTTAGTACCGGAGGGCCAGAAGGCCTTCCAGCTTTTAGTCACGGCAGAGCAGGATGTGCGAGGTCTTGAAGACCGCACGGTTATCGCACAAGCTGCGGCTGTTGCACTACACGCAAAAGTACAAGAGTTTCTAACTGAAGAAGCTATTGTCACAGAAGAGGAATCTGAACCAGTAGAGGACTAATATGTCTTTTGTTCAAACTCATATCCCCTGCACTGAGTGTGGGGGTTCTGACTGCGCAGCTATGAACGATGATGGATCTGTCAAATGTTTTAGCTGCGGAGTTTTTACTCCAAAACCTAAACAGGAAAACAATGTGACTTCTATTACTAACTTCCAGAAGGCACCCATGAATACAAATCACGGAGAGTTTTACCCCCTAACTGATAGAAGTATCAGCCTACAAACCGCAAAGAAATACAGAGTTCGTTCCGTTAAAGATTCAACAGGCAAGATTGTTGAGCATGTATATCCCTATTACTCTGGCAACGAGCAGATTGGTTCTAAGATTCGCAAGCCCGATAAGAATTTTTTGTGGACAGGAACTAACAAAGGTGCTGGCCTTTTCGGTCAACAGCTTTTTCAATCCGGTGGTAAATACGTTACCCTTGTTGAGGGTGAAGTAGATGCCATGTCAGCCTACGAATTGATGGGGTCGCAATGGCCTGTGGTATCTATTCGCAATGGCGCACAGTCAGCAGATCGTGATGTGAAAGACAGCCTAGAGTTTCTAGAATCTTTCGATAATATTATTATTTGCTTTGACAACGACAAGCATGGTCGTGACGCTGCAAAGAAAGTCGCAAAGCTTTTAAGGCCCGGCAAAGCTAAAATTATGGAGCTTCCGGTAGACTACAAAGATGCTAACGATATGTTGCGTGGCTCACAGCACAAAGCTTTTGTACACAACTGGTGGAACGCCAAGCTCTACACACCTTCGGGTGTTCTCAATGTGTCAGAAAATGTTGATAACTATCTTCACCGTACACGCAAAGACTCTATTCCCTTTCCGTGGAAGGGCCTCAATGAAAAGCTTGAGGGCTTACGTGCGGGTGAGTTAGTTACTTTGACGGGTGGTACTGGTCTTGGTAAGTCTAGTGTCACACGAGAACTGGAACACTGGCTGATCAAAAAGACTAGAGACAACGTGGGCGTTATGGCTCTCGAAGAAAACTGGCAGCGTACAATCGACGGCATACTTTCTATTGAAGCTGATGCCCGACTGCACCTCGACAGTGTTCGTAATCTTTTTGATCAAGACGATCTTCGCCAGATACACCACCAAATGTTTGACGGCGACAATAAAGATCGTGTGTGGGTCTATGGTCACCTCGGCATGAACGACCTCGAAAGTGTATTTAGCAAACTGCGGTACATGATCATTGGTTGTGACTGCAAGTGGATAGTTCTTGACCACCTCCACATGCTAGTTCTTTTGTCCGATGACCCCGATGAGCGTAAAGCTATTGACATGATTATGCACAGACTTCGAACTCTTGTAGAAGAGACAGGCTGTGGAATGATTCTTGTTTCACACTTGCGACGTACACAGGGTGATCGAGGTCACGAGAATGGTATTGAGACAGCACTAAATCATTTACGTGGGTCTCAATCTATTGCGCAACTAAGCGATTGTGTGATAAGCTTAGAGCGTAACCAACAGTCTGACGACCCTATGGTTGCCTGTACAACTAAAGTACGTGTACTGAAGTCTAGATACACAGGCGATGTCGGACTTGCAACACACTTGTTTTACGACAAAGAAACCGGACGCTTATCAGAGGTAGACATGGATACTATGATTGATGAGTTTGGAGATGAAATATGACAGCTTATGTCTTTGACATTGAAGCAAACGGCTTGCAGCCAACAAAGATTTTTTGTTTAGTTGCAATGGATACAGAAACCGGAAAGGCCTACGAGTACGGTCCCGAATGTATAGATAAAGGAATTCAACTTTTACAAAACGCAGACAAACTAATCGGACATAATATCTTAGGGTACGATATACCTGTGATAAAAAATCTTATGGACGTTAATCTTGACGATGGCAGCATAAAGATCGTAGATACTCTTGTGCTTTCTCGACTGTTTAATCCAACACGAGAAGGGGGTCATGGTCTTGAGGGCTGGGGCTACAGGCTACGCCACCGAAAGATTGAGTATGATAACTTTGAGTATTACACACCTGAGATGTTAAAGTATTGTGCGCAGGACGTATCTCTTAATTATAAAGTTTATCGTCATCTTTCTCGTACAGAGTCTGTCGGGTTTAGTCCACAAGCAATAAAGCTAGAACACGATGTGTACCGTATTCTTAACGCACAACGTGATAGAGGATTCAAGCTAGATCAACAACATGCGATGAGTCTTTTAGCAGAGCTAAATCAAAAGATTGATAAGGCCGAAAAGCGTGTGCATAAAACATTCAAGCCACGCGAAACATTTATTACTTTGGTTCCAACAATGACCAAGGCAGGTAAGGTTTCTAAGATGGCGCAAGTCAAAGGCGAAACCAAGAAGGTCAGACTGTCTGATGAAGAGTACCAAAAAGCGTGTGAGAATCCGAATGATTATCTTGTTCGTCGTGATTCTGAACCTTTTAACCTTGGCTCTCGCAAACAAATTGGAGAATATCTCGTGGAGTTTGGTTGGAAGCCTGCAAAATTTACGCCCACGGGACAGCCAATTGTTGATGAAAAAGTATTATCGCAGATAAAACATATACCTGAAGCTGCTATCATCGCTGAGTATTTAATGCTGCAAAAGCGTATTGCTCAGATAAATTCTTGGTTCAAAGAGATGGAAGACGATGGACGTATTCACGGCTATGTAAATACTAACGGCGCAGTTACAGGCCGGATGACACACAGCGGCCCCAACATGGCACAGGTTCCAAGCACAAGCAGTCCTTACGGTAAAGAGTGTCGAGAATGTTGGACAGTTGAAGATGATTACAAATTAGTAGGCATTGATGCCAGCGGCTTAGAACTACGAATGTTAGCACACTACATGAACGACGAGGGATTTACTTATGAGCTTCTCAACGGAGACATACACACAGCAAATCAAATTGCTGCGGGACTTGAATCAAGACCTCAGGCAAAAACTTTCATCTATGCACTCTTATACGGAGCAGGAGACGCTAAACTTGGTTCAGTGGTTGGAGGAGACGCAAAAGATGGTGGAAGACTTAGACAATCTTTCTTCGATAATCTCCCTGCATTTAAACATCTTAAAGACAGAGTTGCGGGAGCAGCTAAAAGGGGATACCTCAAAGGACTGGACAAACGTAAGTTATTTGTTCGGTCAGAACATGCAGCGTTAAATACCTTATTACAGGGCGCTGGCGCTATTGTTATGAAACAAGCGGTGGTCAACCTACAAGAAACTATGAAAGACTTAGACGCATACTTTGTTGCTAACGTCCACGATGAGTGGCAGATTGAAGCACACAAAGACGTAGCGGATAAGGTAGGTGAGCTAGGTGTTGCCGCAATCGAACAAGCCGGTAGAGACTTTAATTTAAAATGTGAACTAACAGGAGAGTACAGCGTTGGTACAAGCTGGGCTGATACACACTAATGACGCATACAGTAAACCTTAATGATGATGGATCAAGAATTACACCCATCAAAGAAAGTCCTAGCAGAAAAGGAGACTTTGCAGAGTTCTACGCTGTAACTTGGTTGTGGGATCAAGGCTATGAAGTTTTTATAAATTCTGGTAGCACTGGACCTATAGATATGATAGCATTTAAAGATGGCGAAACAGTTCTTATAGATGTCAAAACTAAAAGAAAAGATTATCGAGATAACGTGTCAAGAATTAAAGATTATAGAACAGAGGAACAAAAACAACTTGGCGTTGTCTTTTTAGCCTTTAATCCAGACGACCGCAAACTATCATGGATAGAACACAAAAAATGAAAACATTAGATACTTTAATACAAGATATATATTCTAGCCTCGAAGGTCTTTCGTCTGGAGAAGCATTAAATATCTCTGAAGAAGAACTAGACCTAACTCTTTCGCGTATGAAAGAAAGCATACTTGCTTGGTCAAAACCACGAGAAGTTGACAACAGCTTTAGGCTTCGAATGTCTAACATCGGAAGACCTTTACGACAGCTGTGGTATGAAAGCCAAAGCTCTTCAAACCCTCACGCCGTTAGCGGCTCAACACAAATTAAATTTCTTTATGGGCATGTCCTAGAAGAAATAGTTTTGATGTTAGTCCGAATGGCAGGCCATGAAGTTACTTCAGAACAGAAAGAAGTAAACGTAGACGGCATACTAGGACACATGGACTGCAAGATAGACGGTCAAGTCGTAGACGTTAAGACAGCCTCAAGGTTTTCTTTTAATAAATTTAAAGATGGCTCACTAGTCAACAACGATCCTTTTGGATATCTTGCACAGCTGTCTGGATACGAGACTGCTGAAGAAACAAAAAACGGCGGCTTTCTTGTTATCAACAAAGAGAGCGGTGAGTTGTGTTTGTTTCGGCCCGACGACCTAGAGAAGCCAAACGTAAAAGAAAAAATCAAAAAGGTCAAGGCAGCAATTGCCGTTGACACGCCTCCTGACAGGTGTTATGCTCCTATACCTGAAGGTAAAAAAGGAAACATGAAGCTACCTTCTGGTTGTGCATACTGTCCTTATAAGTTTGAATGCTACTCAGACGCGAACGAAGGCGAAGGACTTAGAGCATTTAGATATTCTAACGGCCCCGTATATTTTACTGAAGTTGCGGTAGAGCCAAGAGTTGAAGAGATTCTTTTATGAACAGAAAGAAAATAAAGCAAATCAACAAACAAGTTGGACCTATTCTTGTTGATTGGTTAAAGACATTAGTCTCTGAAGAAGAAGCCAAGAAGATCACTTTAGATAATTACAAAGAACTTCTCCCTGATCAGACGCATGTTTTTGCCAACAACAAGTTTTTTCTTAGCACCTTTTCTCCACGCTGGGTGCGCAAAAAACTAAAGGGTTTGGTGGCTCGACAGCCTGAAAGACCTATTAATACATACACTCTAGAAGATATTAAAGCTGAGATGCAGACATGGAAGATGATCAACAGGGAGTTCTAATCCCGCTTGAAATAATTATCCTTGGTTTTGCTGCACACTTTACAAGTGGTAATGACGTTAATACCGTAGAAGATGAAGCGCTATATGACCTTCATGCTGCTCTAGAGTTAGAAATAGAACGCAGAGGAGCGATAGTACATTGAGTAAAGCGCCAAACATTCGAAAAGGATACCGCAAAAAAAGAGTCGTTAGGCCCAGAGAAAAAGATGTAGCGGTTGGTTACGACTCTCACTGGGAATATAAACTACATTCTGGCCCACTGTCTGGGTGGGACATCCACACAAAAAAGGTTGACTACGTTGTAGAACACACCTATCATGCAGACTTTGTTAAAGAGATAGACGGTAAAACAATACTGCTTGAAGCCAAAGGACGCTTCTGGGATGCCCCCGAATATACTAAATACGTCTGGATAAATAAGGCGCTGCCCAAAAACTACGAGCTAGTCTTTTTGTTTTCTGACCCTAACGCCCCAATGCCCCAAGCAAAAAGACGTACAGACGGAACTAAAAGGTCTCACGCAGAGTGGGCAAGCTCAAAAGGATTTAGGTGGTTTAGTGAAGAATCATTACCGGACGAATGGATTGACAAGGATTATAAAGAAGAAGGACTATGATAGATCGTAAACAAGAACGCTCTGACAAGTTTAATCGTAAAAAGAAATTTAAACACAAAGGAGAAACGCCTCCTAGGAAAAGAAAAGAAAATGCAATCTCCTTGCGTCAAAGAATGCAAATTAGTGAATGATAAATGTTCGGGCTGCGGCAGAACAAAAGAACAGATTATTAACTGGAGTAAGTATACTGATGAACAAAGGAGAAAAATGATTGAAATGCTACGTTTGTAATTCTGAATTAATTTGGGGAGGCGATATAGACTCCACAGACATGGACGACAACAATATAATCGAAACAACATTGACCTGTAGTTTTTGTGATGCTACAGTAGTTGTTTTTCAACCAACCGAAAAGGAAGACTAATGGACCTCTACCAACAATATATTCACAAGTCACGATACGCTAGGTATCTGCCAGACGAGCAGCGGCGTGAGACATGGGAAGAAACAATTGATCGCTACTTAAACTTTTGGATTGAAAAAAACAAACTTACTCTTGAAGAGGCCAACGGTATTTTTGCAGACATTCACGACCTTAGCGTCATGCCATCTATGCGAGCCTTAATGACCGCTGGTGAAGCATTGGATCGTGATAATGTTGCAGGCTTTAACTGTAGCTATATGCCTATTGATCACCCTAAAGCGTTTGACGAGATGATGTATGTACTTATGTGCGGAACAGGCGTAGGCTTTAGTGTTGAACGACAATACGTAACTAAATTACCGGAGGTAGCAGAAGAGTTTCATGAAACAGATACCGTTATACACGTCGCTGACAGCAAAATTGGATGGGCTAAAGCATATCGAGAACTTATTAGCTTGTTGTATTCGGGTCAGCTTCCAAAGTGGGACGTATCTGGAGTACGACCTGCAGGGGCAGCCCTTAAAACCTTTGGAGGTAGAGCGTCTGGTGCGGAGCCTCTTGTTGACCTCTTTAAATTTACCACAGAAATCTTTAGGGAAGCTGCTGGACGTAAACTTTCCTCCATCGAGTGTCACGATATCTGCTGTAAGATTGCACAAATCGTTGTCGTCGGAGGAGTTAGGCGAAGTGCTCTCATCAGTCTTAGTAACCTCACTGACGATAGACTCCGACGATGCAAGTCAGGCCAGTGGTGGCAAGACAATCCCCAACGAGGACTAGCAAACAACAGTGCGTGTTATACAGAGAAGCCAGACTTTGAGGCATTTTTAAATGAGTGGAAAAGTTTATACGAGTCCCGCTCCGGAGAACGAGGTATGTTCTCTAGAGTCGCAAGTCAAAAGCAAGCTGCAAAGAACGAGCGACGAGATGCTACCTATGATTTTGGAACTAATCCATGCAGTGAAATTATCCTCAGACCCTATCAGTTCTGCAACCTGTCGGAAGTTGTTGTCAGGTCAACCGATACGCTGTCAGACCTTAAACGAAAAATACGTGTTGCGACTATCCTTGGAACTCTACAGGCTACCCTCACAGACTTTAGGTACTTAAGAAAGGTATGGCAGAACAACACACAAGAAGAGGCTTTGTTGGGTGTTAGTCTTACAGGCATTATGGATCACCCAACGCTATCAGGAAGGAGAGACAAAGGTGTTCTTAAAACTTGGCTCACGGAGCTTAAAGAAGAGGCTATTGAAACTAACAAGCATTGGGCTACAAAGCTTGGTATTAATCCTAGCACTGCCATTACTGCTGTTAAACCTTCCGGTACTGTTAGTCAGCTGGTTGATTCTGCTTCTGGTATCCACCCTAGATACTCAGATCAGTACATTAGACGAGTTCGAGCAGATGCAAGAGACCCATTGTGTCAAGTACTGGAAGCAGCGGGAATCCCCGTAGAGGACGATGTAATGTCACCCAGTACCAAGGTATTCAGCTTCCCTATAAAGTCTCCTGACGGGGCTGTGGTGGCCTCTGAGATGGGTGCTATGGAACAGTTAGAACTATGGGAGATATACCAAGACTTTTGGTGTGAACACAAGCCTTCAATGACGTGTTACTATCGTGATGAAGAGTTTCTTGAAGTAGGTCAGTGGCTCTATAATAAGTTTGACAAAATTAGTGGTGTGTCTTTCTTGCCTTACTCTGAGCATACTTACCAACAAGCACCGTATGAGCCTATTAGCGCAGAAGAATATGCAGAAATGTCTGCTAACTTCCCAACTGAAATGTCTTGGGACATCACAGAAGAAAGCGACATGACTGAAGGCTCACAGACTTTAGCTTGCACTGGTAACAACTGCGAGATATAGTATGAGTGCATGGCACGGCGGGAAGGGTTCGTCCCCCCGCCAAGTAAACAAAAATAAATTTGACTCTAACTGGGATAGAATTTTTAAGGATAAAAAAGATGTTGAATCCAAACCAAATACTGAAGACAATGAGAAGCTATTACGAAGCAGACATAAAAAAACACGCAATGGCAGTTGAGGTTATTATTAGTAACCCTATGGCCTTTCACGACCACGACGCTTTTTACGAGGCAATTGAATCTCAGCTAAAGCTTTTGATAGAGTCTAAAGATTATCTTGACGGGCTAGACATTGTTCGTATTGAAATGGAAACGCGCAATGGCTAGTAATAAACAGGAAGGGAACCTTGTCGGTTTTAGGATT
>Ga0208645_1000802_pt1 | contig 31074 bp, 38 predicted proteins | sample VirMetDEL_Sep_01_FD_184519 | JGI IMG/M metagenome (GOLD analysis project Ga0208645, IMG submission 184519) | Aqueous microbial communities from the Delaware River and Bay under freshwater to marine salinity gradient to study organic matter... | ecosystem: Environmental > Aquatic > Marine >... | reverse complement strand
TTTCCATAAGTTACACTTGGAGAAGTTTTAATTTTCCATTCTCCAGTTGTTGCATCTGTTTCTCCAAATGCTGTTGCGTCATAAGATTGACCATCTGTATAATGAATATGTGTCATACAACCATCAAAATCACCAGAACCATAACTATCATCTCCAATAGAAAATGTACTAAAATTTGTTCCAAGATTAGCATTTTGTGATGGATATGTTGCTGTACTAAATGATGTTTCTTGAACACCATTTATATACAATCTATATCTATCAGAAGATGTAGCTTGTGTAGTATCAACTCTTAAAACTATATGATACCAAGCTGATGTATCTCTAAATAATCGGTTTGTTGTTATTCTTCCAAGTGATGAAGTATGATAAAAATCAATAGTATCTCCTGTTTGAAATCTAAAATCCATTCTATTTGAAGTGTCATTATATTGAGAAAATAATTCCATATTATTTCCAGATGGATTTAATCCACTTCTTTTTACCCAAGCAGAAAATGTAAATATTTGTTGGCTTGTTGGTGTGCCATTACTTCTTGTTAAATAAGTTGATGCCATTAGTTAAACTCCTTAATTTTTTTATTTATTTTTTTCATAATTTTTTATTTTCCTTTTTAATTAAATTGTCCGCCACCTGCTGCACCATAAGCTGATGTTAAACTAAAATTTCTATCAGCGGTTTGGCCTTCAGCATCGGTTGCTCTTATTGTAAAATTATAAGTCGTAGCTGTTGTTGAACTACCACCAAAATCAGTTGTTGTTATTTCTCCAGTTGAACTATTTAAAGAACAATTAGCCTGTGCTGCATTAGTTAATACCGATGTTGTTTCACTATAAGTAACAGCACTATCAGAACTAGCCGATACTGTAGCAATTGAACCAGAAAAATCTCCAGCAATTGTACCAAGTGATCCAGAAGCTGTATTCCAAGTTGGAGCATCTGATACCGTTAATATATTTGTAGCAGATAAAACAGCATTACCATCTGGGTTTTCTATTCTAATTTTATAAGTAGCATCAACAGTTAATGTTGTTTGTACTGATAAAGAAGTCGAATTATTAAATGTAACTGTTTCTGCAACATACCATATACCAGTAGAAGGATTTAAAAATTCTACTTGAGGTACTGATATAAAATTAGATCCAGTAATATTAATAGTTGTTTGAGCATTACTAATTGTTGACGGAGAAATACTAGAAATTGTAGGTTTAGTTTCTCCAACAGTTACTGAACCACCTAAATTAACAGAAGTTCCATTTATTGTAATTGATTGGTTTTCAACAAAGGCTTTAACTGATTGTTGAGATGGTGTTTTAGTTTCACTATCTGTAACCATATCATCTTCATCAATAACATTAGCAGCAACCCTAGCATCGGCTCTTCCATCAGTATAATATAAATTAGTATTTTCAGGAACAATTGATGTATCTAAAGTACTTGTTGTTGAATAATTTGATGCATTACCGATAAATATTTTACCATCATCTAAATTTGGAGTTGCATTACTTCTACCAGCACCTTGAATTAATAATATACCCGATGAAGCGTGAACTTTTTCAATTTTACCAATTTTTTGAACTTGACTAGATTCACCACTTGGTTGTACTTTAGTTAATTGACCAGCCGTAGTATCTACAAATAAGCTATCACCCTCAATCCAAGTACCACCAATATTTTGTGTTGTATCAATATTAGTCATTTGACCAAATGTTAAAACATCAACTTCAGCATTTAATGATACTGTAGAATTTGCAAGACCAACTGCTGCCATTTTAGAACTATCATCAGCATCCGCTTTTGATACAACTGGAACATTACCACTTACACCTGAAATATAAACAACATCGCCTTTTGTTAAAGCTTCTCCTGCTTGTGATTTCATTAAAGTAGCACCACGTAAATTACCAATAAATTCTGTAGCTGTTACTTCATTAAATATTACATCATCAGTAGTATTTAAAGTTTGATCAAATGGATTAGAAGATAAACTTGATAAATCAACAGTATTACCATTTGAAATACTTAAATTTGGATTACTAAATGATAAAGTTTGACTATCAGTTTCAGATGTTAAATAACCTACGTCATTTGTCCATTGACTTATATTACCTGATTTATTTGTAAATACATCACTTGAACTAGCGGTTACTCCATCTGTAATACCATAACCACTTAATGTTGTTGGTGTACTTGTAATACTACTAAAAGGTAAACTTGTTGTTGTTAATGCACTTAAATCAACAGTATTACCATTTGAAATAGCCAAGTCTGGGTTTGAAAAAGATAATGTTTGACTATCTGTTTCGCTTGTTATATATCCAACATCATTATTCCATTGACTTATGTTACCAGTTTTATTTGTTAAATTATCTGAAGAACTTGCAGTTATAAACCCTGCTGTATTTGTATCAATTACTGTTTGAACTTTTGCATCAGTATAATATTTATTTGTTCCTTCAGCTAAATCAGAAGTTGTTTTACCAGATAAATCTAATGTAGTTGAAATAGAAGCATCAGCAGTACCATCAAAACTAGCAGATCCAGTTATTGGGCCTGTTAATGAAATGTTTCTAGAAGTAGCTAATCTTGTTGCTTGATCAGCAGAAGTTACAGCATCATTAATTTGTATATATGCACTTCCTGACCATCTATAAACATCACCTGTATCTTGAGCAATATAAATTTTACCTGTTTCACCAATTACTGGAAATGAAACAAAATTAGAATATTCTTCAACATCATCAACATAACTAGGTAATTGTGCAGCTCCAACTTTACCAGTACCATCTAAACCAGCATAACCATTTATTTGATTTTTATTACTTGTTTGTTCAAATTGTGTACTATCCAATCCATCTATAGTTCCTGCATCAACATTTAAATTATTAACAAATGTTGTATCTACACGTGCATCTATAGCTGCATTCATTGAACTAGTATCAACTGTACCGGATGGGCCTTGTGGGCCTGTTGCTCCTTGTGGGCCTGTTGCTCCTTGTGGGCCTGCTACACCTTGGATACCTTGATCACCTTTAGCACCAGCCGGACCGGTTGGGCCTGTTAAACCTTGTGGGCCTTGTGGGCCTGTTGGGCCTTGTGGGCCTGTATCACCTTGTGGGCCTTGTGGGCCTGTTTCCCCTTGTGGGCCTGTTTGTTTTGAAACATTTACAACTGGAGCTTCTCCATCTACTTTTATAATTGGAGTATTTCCATCTACAATAATTGTCATAATTATTTATTCCTTTTATTGAGGTTGATATCTTATTACAAATACAAACCTTAATGATTTTTTAACTTCAGGACTACCTGCAGCCCATTGAACTTTCATAACCACAATATATGGTGATGTATCATCAGGAGCAGCTGTAAAACTACCTTGATCTGATAATAATGTTTCAGGAACTAATAATTCAAATTTACCAGCAGTACCAGTATTATATATAAGTTCTGCCTTTGTATATGAATGCTTTGTTGCAGTAGGTTCTTTTGTTAATGAATCAATTACAATAGATCCTCTTTTTCTTGTAACAGTTGCTTCAAATAATTCAGCTTGTATATCAAAAGTAGTAGCTGCATCACTAAAATCTATAGTTCCGTCTTCTACTGATATTAAAAATTGATTACCTTCGGCTACTTCTCGAGCAATAATATTATCTGCCCCTCCTAAGTAATGTTGTATGTTTGATATTCTCATATTATCTCCTGTAGGTTAGTTATGAGTAAATATATATCTGTGGACATATATTTATTTTATTAATTTTCTTTTACCCAAGCAGTACCATTCCATTTATAGATATATTCAGCCACTAAGACATCAGTATTGCTATCTGTTATTGTATAAGTACTTCCTTTGTTAGTATAAATTGTTGCACCAGTATCATCAATTCCTAAAGACAAACCTGTGATATCGCTATCATTGCTTACCCTATATGCTAAATATATTTTAGTAGAATAGTAAATCATTTCAGATCCACTTATTACTGTGTCAGGTGTATCAACTGGTATATTATATATTTCAGAAACAGTTAAAGTTTCTGTATCAATAACATATTGTCCATTTGAATTAGCAATTATGTCAAAGAAACCATCTACTAATGCTGCAGAACCATTTGACATACCATCAAAAGCAAATTCTGGAGTTTTTATAGTAGCTACTTTATATCCTGGATATATTGTACCTAAAGTATTTTTAGTAGTTTGAAACCAAGAATAATCTGTTGCAACATTTGAAAATACATCTTTATTAGCTAATGTTACAGATCTTAAACCATAATAATCTGGTGTTTTTGAACCTAATGTCGTAATTGAAGCATTACCAACACCTGTTGAAAAATCACCTAATGTAGTTCCTGTACCAGCTGAATCAGTTACAAGTAATTTAAATATATTATTTACATATCCATTATTAACTGCAGTAAATCTAATTTGATTTGAAACAGGTTGATCTTTTTCAATAGTCCAATCAGTTATAGAATTATTAATATTTTCCACTACATCTGCAATTGTATTTACAGCACCAGGTAAACTTGGAACAAAACCAACAAAACTTTTATTATAATTAGCTGAAGCGCTTCCAGGTTTAAATACTTGAATATTAGTTTTACCTGCATCATCAATATTGGTTTGTGTTGTACCTAAACTACCTTGTGTAACAGTTTTAGTAATATTTAAATCAGAAAAAGATACATCTAATCCTATATCATCTTGAATTGTTGTAGTCCAATTAACTATATCTGAATTACCTGAATCAATTGAAGCAGTTATATATCCATTTAAAGCAGAATTTAATGCATCTCTAAACTCAAGTGCAGCATTAGTAGAATTTAAATTATTACTAAATGATGTAGCACTTCCGCCAGTAAATGTAACTTTACTAAATAAAGGTTGTCCATTTACAGTAGTTGTATATAAATCAGGGGCAACTATAGTATATGTTTCATTTAATACTCCAGATCTTGTAATTGAAGCATTACCAAAAACAATATTTCCTGCATCATCTCCAGTAACAGATCCATTATTTACAGTAGCAGTCCATAATTGACTAGGATTTGAATCAAATGGAATTGCACCAGTAAATGTAATCTTTTTAGTTTCAGTATCATATGTAGCAGAATAATTATTAGGAGATTCAGTATTATTGTTTATTAAATCAACTAAATCATTTCCAATATCATCTGATTGATCATCACTTTCTAAATTAGCTGCAACATTTAATGTTAATGTACCTGTTCCATCTGGTTCAGTTAAAGTTATACTTGTAGCAGCAGTAGTTCCAGCTCCATCAGTTTCATATTCATAATTGTGAATAATATTTGTACCATCACCAGCAACATCATTAATTGTAAAAGATGTAATTTCATTATCAGCTGTACCTGTATTAACTATTATTCCATAACCTGAAAAATCTACAAGACCACTATCTGGGTTTATATCAGATACATAACTAGGTAATGAAACAGATAGTCCACTTATACTTAAACCTAATATTGCTGTTCTAATTTCGTTTAATGCATCAATAGCACCAATACCGTTTGATAATGCAATATTATTTAAATATCCTAAAGTTCCTAAACTAACTGAATATTGTGTATTTGATCCTGAACTCCATCTTGTTTCTAAAGTAGGTTCAGTAGAATTATAAATATATAAATCATCATCTAAAATAAATTCTTTACCAAACCCAACAATATCAGCTGAATCTGAATAAGTGAATTGTGATGAATAACCACCATCATCAGTAAATATTTGTGTATTTGTAGTTGTTACTACAGCAACATTAGTACTATCTAAAATATGAATATTTTTTAAACTATTTCTTATATTAATACCAGTAATAATATCTGAGCCTGACCATGTTCCTGCGTTTGCATAAACAGAACTGATTGCCATTTTAAATTTCCTTTATTAGTTAAATTGTCCACCACCAGTTGCAACAAAGTCAGTATAATCTATTGAACTTGTTTGTACAACTTGTGAACCTGTATTAGTATAAGTAATTACATTGCTATTAGAACTTGCAGTAAAATTAGTTAAATTATTTATCGCTGAAGCTATAGCTGTAGCAGTACCTTCAACAGTTGAAGACATAGTATCTGTTAATGTACCATAGTCTGTTAAAGATAATATCCATGCTCTAATCGGATTAGTAGTATTATCATAATTACTATCTAATGTAATTGTATATGTATTTGTTGTACCAGGTCTTGTTAAATTAATTTCTCTAACTTTTGTACTTGTAGTAACTTTTATAGTATCATTATCTTGTATTTTAATTGATAATATACCACTAATAGTTTCAACATCTTGAAATACTTTTTCAAATCTATGATAATATTTTATTTTAGTTCCATTATACCAAACAATAATATTTTCATTTGTATCTACAATGTTATTGCTAATATCTAAATTTGATATTGTATCTAATATTGCCATTATTTTATTCCTATATAATTTTAATTAAATTGTGCACCACCTAAAGCGCCTAACAATGATGGTATTAAATAAATATTCCATATTTCTCCTTCAGTAACTGATGAATTATAAAGTAAAACATCATCTCCCATATTAGAAACATTAAAGTTTTCAACACCACCTGCATTTGTTCTTGCATAAAATGACCAAGTATTATTAACCAATTTAAATGAAAACAATTCAGTATTAGACATTACATATGCAGTTGAAGTACCTATAGATACAGATCTTCCAAAACCGCTTGATACACCATCAGGAACTAATGAACTTAATTCTAAAGAACCATTTACTTTAACACTATTAGTTGAAGAATCTGCAGTTAAAAAACCAGCTGTATCCCAATCTTTAGCATTTGCAATTATTTTTCTAGATGTATCATTTTGTATATCATCAGCTAAATTAATATGTAATAATTCTTTTTGTGTTACATTACCTCTTGTTCCTGTAAAACTTATTTCTTGTTGTTCTGTTACAGCAGTTCCTGAATTAAAATCAGATGGAAATGTTACAGATCCTGAACCATCAGTTCCACCTGTTCTAGTAATTGTATTAATTGAAGTACCAGCATAACCTATTTGTTGAACAGCAGGAGTATCATTAAATGTATCTCTCATATTAGATCCAGTATTACTATCTGCATATCTAATTTGAGTAAATCTATTTACAACTCCATAAGGATTTTTTGTATCATTAGGATCAACAATAATTCCAGAAATACCTGAAGTAATACCTCCAGCACCTGGTCTAAATACACCAAAATCATAAGCATTAGAAAAAGCCCCTCTAGCAAATTGATTAATTGGCCTTACCCAAAATACTAATGTATCTGTAAAATCTATATCAAATACTTTGTGTCTAATTGTTGCACCTTCAGTAAACGGACCTGTTGATGTTCTAAATGAAATATTAAATTCTCTATCAGCAATAGGATCAGCAATACTATCTCCAACATATATTTCAAATGTTTCTGTTAATCCTGTTGGTACAGTCCATTGTAATTCTACAAATGGTGTAGAAGAATCTGTATCACTACTAATTGATGTTAAATCAGTAATTGTTCCAAAATTTCTAGGATTAGCTAAGTTTGTATTTGGAACTGTTTGAAATTCTGTTAATGCTTGTTCTGCATATGCAGCAGCATTATATTCTTGAGCAGTAATATAATATCCTGATACACCATCAGTATTCATTTCAGTTTCAGTAATAGAATTAATTTTAAACAATTTATTAGTAAAACCATAAGTGTTATTTGTAACTGATATTATATCTGTAACTTGTAATGCTAAAGCCCTTGTATCTGTTTTAAATGATACAATTAAATTATCTCTTGATTTTTTAATAATAACATTAGCAACTCTTTCAGCCATAATATTATTATTTATATATTTTAATCTTGTGTCTTGAACTAATTCAGGTTCATTGTATGCTTTTTGATCACTAGCTAAAGTTAAAAATACTTGATCATCTTGAAATTTTTGATCAATAGAATTAAAAGAAATATTCATTTTATTTATGGTACTATTAAAACCATCATTAACTATAGTAACATCACCATACATATTATCAGGTGTAAATGACATTACAGATGTTCCTGTAGTATCAGAAATAATTTGAAATTTACCTAAATGATAACTAAATATACCTTGAGAACAAACTACTAAATCAGAAATATTTAAATCCCTTGTATCATTAGTATTTAAAGCACCATTTGTTGTATATCTTTTAGCACTTACTGTTGCTCCATTTTTATCTGTATGTGAAATTAAAGTATCACAAAATGTTTTATGAGCAGCAAATGAATCTAAATCAATATCACTATCTGATAATACATCACCACAACCATAAAAACTATTAGTTAAATAATCTAATAAACATTCAGCTGGGTTATTTGAATAAAAAGTATCAGTTGATAAAGTACTTCCAGTAAAAGTCCTAACTAATTTACCTTGAACTTCTGCACCTAATTTAGTTGTTAAACCTGTTACAGATTCATCTCTATTATATTTTAATTCACAATACAAATATGCAACATTTGGCATTGTTCTATTTTCAGCATTGGTGTTCCATTTAGAGGAAAATGTTTCCATAGGAGAACATCTACCACCAGCTTTAAATTTTTTAACTATTAAATTTCCATTTAAAAAATCATCTGTATTACCATCTGGATCTGTTGCATTTGTTACATTACCATCACTGTCTAATGTTAATCTAAAATTATCCCAATATACATCATCAATACTTTCAATCGGCCCCTCACATAATGAAATAATAAATGCCATTGTTTGGTTATCAGATGTTATATCTGCAAATGTAATTGAACCAAATACTTTACCTCGTCCATAAATAACAGGAAGTTTATTATTAGGGTCTGATGCAATTCTTTGTCTAACTCCTGGATCAGGGGCTGTTTCACCAACACCTGCATTTGGAATATCTGGAGCAAATAATTTATTTGCGATAAATGAAACTGCTACTGACAATGCAAATCTAGCTATCATTCCTTTAACACCTGCTGATGTAAGAACTGTTATAACTGGTGCAGCTGCTGCCATAATTAAATTTCCTTTTTATACATTGATTGAAATTCTTTATAGTTCAATTTATTAAAATTAATATTTGTTTTAGGTATAGAATAAAAAATTATATCTTTAACTTCTTTATGATTTTTTATTTCTTTTTCCAATTTTTTATTCATTCTATAAAATATAGATGAACCCCTTTTATTAGGATGAACCCAAGTTAATAAAATATGTAATTGTGTTATATGTGGATTTAATAAATTAGGTATTTTCATTCCTAATAATACACCATCTATAACTCCATTTTCATCTTCTGATATTATTGAAGTTTTATCTTTTGCTATTGCTTCCATTAAACCTTTATAATATTCTGTATTATCTTCTTTAAATTGACCAAAGTCAAATTCTTTTCTGTGTTGTTCAAGTAATTTTACACCTTGATCAACATCTTTATATTCTCCGATTCTTATCATTATATTTATTCTCTATTATTCTTCTGCTCCAAACCTTGGATTAAAATTAACCATTGAAGCCACAAATTCCATTGAAGCATCATTGCTTGTATATTGTTTAAATGAACTATCAGATGTAAACCTACCTGATTTAGTGTCTAATAAAGCACCTACTATATTTTTACATTCAATACTTATATTAACATCACCTTCATTAGTGTTTTCTTCATCAACTGAATGTGAATTAATTATACCTTGCCATTTTTGATATACTTGGCCTTCAATTGCTCCATTTTCATCATTCCAAAAAGCTTGATATATAGTAACTATACCACCAATAGCATTTACATTTTCTAAAGCAGCTATTATTGTGTTTGGTAAACCATTTAATTGTATAGTTACTGAATTAGTTTTTACATCTTTAGTTTCTTCAACAGCAGATAAACCAATTATGTTTGATCCAGGTAAATATGTATCACCATTATAAGTAATATTTGTATATCCTGTATTTAAAAATAAACTATCATTATTATCTGCAGTTACTTGAAATTTAATTAATTGAATTGGATAAGTTTTAGTATTTGATACTTCAGCTAATGTTGTTGAATCTATTGACTTTACCATTATAATATCTCCTGAAAATTAAAACTATCATAAGCATAATAATTATATCCTGGGCCAGGAACAACTGTTACATTTGGTCTTCCATTTAATAACATTTTAAATTGTACACCATTACCATAAGTAAATGTATTACCACTTACAATTGGGTTAATTGCACCAGTCATTAATTTAAAAGTTAATAAATTACTTGAAGCATTTGCATCAGCTTTAATTTGATAAACTTTTGTGCTTGAACTAAATTGTATAAAATCACCAGCTTTAACATTGCTTGAATTATCTACATTAGCCAATTGAACGTCTTCTCCACTTGTATTTGCATTAACAATATCAATTGACAAACCAGATTGTGCAATTATAGATCCATTAGCAAAAGTTAAATTAATTGTTGATGGTAAATCAGTTGTTTTAAAATCTATTCCATCTGTTATTCCTAATAATTCTGCTTCAACCTCATCATATTTCGATTTAGTTAATAATGGTAAACTTACTTCCATAGAATAAAATGTTGGACTGCCTCTTTCAATTCTAGCATAACCTGAATTAGATATTGATCTTCTAACTCTGGCAGCTCTATTTAATGAGACACTATTTGTATATTCAAATATTTTTGACATTATTTTCTCCTATTTCTTAAACCAGCAGTATTTCTAGTAAAATTTCTATTAGCTCCACCTACTTCAGCAGGGCTACTTGTTATAACAGCTTTAATTTGATCAATTGCTCTTTGATCTACATTTCCGGATATATTAAATGTATTATTAACTACTGAACCCATAGATCCTTGAACCTTATCTCTTGGTATTACAACTTCTCCTGGTGTTAATAATGCAGGTACTCTATCTGTATATGGTGCACCACCTGGTACAACTCCACCTTTATTAAAACCTAAAAAAGAAAATAAACTACCACCATTACCGCCACTTACAGCAGCAGTTGCAGTTGCTAATGCTAATTGTTGAGCTTTTTCACTTGTAATTTGTTTTTCAACTATAAGCTTTTTAGTTCCTAAATTTTCAAATAATTTTTCTATACCAACTTCAATAGTCTTTTTTATAATAGTTTCAGCTATAGTTTGTAATACATTTTTAAATAAATTTTTAGTCGTTTCTAATAATGAATTACCTTGTCTTAAGCCTTCTAAAAAAGTTGTACTAATTGTATCTGAAATTAATTTAGCTTCAATACCAGAATCTTGTAAAAGATCCCTATATGTTCTTTGAGCAGCGTTAGCTTTAGCTTGATCAATAATCATTCTTCTATTTGTGAACATAATTCGTTCATTTATAGAAGCTAATTCATCTTGTCTTTTTAAAAAATCAGGATCAGTTGCAGCACCAAAATTAGGTCTTGATCTAGGATCCCTTACAGCTCTTGGTGTTGTTCTTGTTCCTGAAAATAATTGTTTTTGTTTTTTATTTAATTTTGTATAAGCATTAATAACTTCATTAGCTTCAATTTTTATTTGATTAAGTTCTTCTCTTAATAATTTTGCAGCTTCTTCTGCTTCTTTTGAAGCTTTTGGAAACACTTTTAATTTAGAAACAAAATTAAGGACTGCTAATTGAGCTTCTTTCATTTTATTTATGAAATAATCTCTAATTGTATTTACAACTTTCATTATAGCATCATTAAATGCAATAAATGCTACAACTGCTACTTGTATTGCAGTTATAATAATACCAACTATATTTGCTCTTAAAGCTATATTTAAAGCAGCTAAACTAACTGTTGCACCTTTTATATTTGCTGCTAATAAAATAAATTGAGATGCAACTCCAGCAACAAATGTAGATATTTTTAATCCAATAAATATTTTAAATGCAGTAACTAAAGCATCAATATTTGTGGATACAAACCTAATTGCATTTTCAATACTTTTAAAAGCTCCTGCTAAATTTTCACCAACAGTTTTAGCTAATGATTTTAATTCAGCATCATTTCTTTTAAAATTACCTACTAAATCAATTAATTGTTGTTTAACACCTTCAAATAAAGGTTGAGCAGCGGCTTGTCTAAATCTAAAATAAGCATCTTCTACAAATGAAACCTGTGCTTCTAATGTTTGTTCAAAGTCTTTTGTTGCTTTAGAAAATTGACCACCACTAGAAAATACTTCAAAAAATCTTTTTCTAGTTTGTTCAATTGATACTTTAGCACCGGCTTCAAAGCCTAACATTGCTCTAACACCTCTTTCTCTAAAGACGTCAGCAGCGGCTATACCACCAGCAAATGCTCTTTGAATTTGTTCAGCAGTTTGTCTAAAATCTAAACCTGTAGCTGCAGCAACATTACCTGTTATTTCTAATACTTTAGCTAATTCATCAGCATCTTTAGCAATAACAGCTAGATTACCAGATCCTGCTGCAATAGCTTCTAGTGAAAATGGAACTCTACTAGCAAATTGATTTAATACATCAAATGCTTTTGCACCCTCTGAAGCTGAATTAAATAATAGTTTAAATCTTACTTGTAATGATTCAGTAAGTTGTCCTGCTTGAAATGTATCTCTTATAAATTTACCAATACCAAAAGTAACAGCAGCTAATGATGCAGCAACACCAACTTTTAAAGTTGTACCAAGTGCTGCAAAAGTTGCTCTTGATTTAGCAGCTGCAGTTTCTAATTGTTTTAATCTTCTTGAAGCTATAGTAGCATTAGTACCTAATTTATTTAAACCAGATTGTAATGAACTTACTTGGCTCTGCCCCTTAACATTAGTAATTATGTCTAATTTTACAGCCATTTTTCCTTATCCGTTAGTTATTTCCACATTAACTTCATCAAAGTATTTTTTAAAAGCAGCCTCTATAAATTTAGTAGGTGCTTGTTGTGAATGTCCATTGTTAAGGAATTCTATATATGTTGTACCATTTGTAACAATAATTTTATTTGGTTTATCTTTTGGAACCAAAATATTTATATTAGATGTTAAAGCAGGCTCATTTTGATTATAATATGTTTCAGTGTACCCAATATACCAGCTATTTCTGGCTTGACCAGTATCAACTGGAGTTGTTAATTTTACATCAGCAAAAGCTTTTAATGCTCTTGATCTAAATTCCTGTTCAATTGCTTTATTAACATCTCTTTCAAGATCTTTAGCAGCAGTTTTTAGACCAATAGTAGTTATTGCCATTATATTAATTTACCTTTATTTATCCCCTTTTTAATAACATATCTTTGTGTACCATTGGCACCAATATTTACTTCTTTTTTAAGGTTTCTAAATAATTCTTTTTCTTTTGAATTCTTTTTAGCAACATTACTATACTGAATTAATGTTTTAGTATCTCTCATAATTGCCTTTCAAGTGGGCAGTTTTCACCGCCCTACTATTATTGTTTAGATTTTTTAGCTAAGCTTTTTAATTTATTAAAACCAGCTTCTAACTTTAAATCTTTTTGAGTATTACTTTCCCTCATTATTTTCAATGAAGGGAATAAATCATTTACCTTAAGTGGTTTAGTACCTTGGTATGTGGTTTGAGCTAATATAGCAGTTCTATGATCTTCTCGCCAACCATAAGGTCTTTCATTAAAATATTTTATCCAACCCATATATTCTTTACTGGACATATTATAAATAGTATCTAATGTAACACCTAATTGATGAGCTATTTCATATTCTGCTAATTCTTCTTCCCCAATTCACCACCTTTGTCATCTTTAGCGGCTAATCCGTTATATTCAAGAATTTCTTGAGACAATTGAGTTAATGCTTGAATAGGAAAATCTTCAAATTCAGATTCTTTCATATTTTCAGCACCTACAACAGTTTGTGTAAATATAGCGCTTAAGGTTTTTAAACCGGTAACATCTTCAGTTTTATTTACATCCAATGCTTTTTGTAAATCCTTTATACCCTTAACTGTCAGTTGTTTGATCTCCACTTCCTGTTCCAGAAATGGTACTTTCTTCGTTATTTGTATTATTTTTATATGTTTCATTATTTATTTCCCCTAAAGGTTTTTGATATAAATGTTTATTATTCGATTCAAAGTCTTCCATCATTTTTCTAATTTTATGTAAAACGTCTAATGTTTCAAAGACTTGTTGTTTATCCTCTACATCTTTTAATCTATCATAAGTTTTTCTTATGGATGTATCTATAGATTTTTTTATATGCAAAGAAGTTATTCTTAATACATAATATTTATTAAATGGTTTATCCATGATTTTTATCCTATACAATTTAATTAAGCTGGGCATTTAAGCCCAGCCTAAAAATTTTATTATGCGTCAGCAAACGGACCAGTATAGTCAGTTGAAGTACTTAAAGTCAAAGTTGCCTGATTAGAATCAGTCAAATTTGGAGATACTTCAAAAGAAGCGACTTGTCCTTTTACATAAAATGCAGCATTATCACCTGTAGATGCGTTTTTAACATCTAGTTGAAATACATATGTGTTTCCATCTTGAACTAAACCTTGAATAGTATCATGTACAGAAGGTACATAATTCAAAGTAAATTCCAATGTTGGAGCATCAGCTTGTCCTTGGATCTGTGAACTTACAGATTGTCCATAATTTGGTACGTTAACAATGTTAGCGGGTTTACCAAATGAAGGAAATTCTCTGATGTTAGTAACTTCAGTTGCACCATCAAAATCACCTGTACTAGGAGTTATAAACGCCTGGTGTTCAGAGTCATTTGTTGGTAATGTGTAGCTACTATCAGCTTTGTATTTTAATTTAGTGAAAATACCAGCACCTATATTTGAAATTAGAGCCATTTTTTGTTATTCCTTTATATTATTTTTGGTTAAATTGATCTGAAATTGACCGTATAATTCACGTTAAATAAACCTGAATCTTTTGTGTCAATTCCAATGTTTGTTATAAAGCTATTAGTTGTTTGTAGATATCCAGAGATTACTTCTTGATCTAATAATGTTTTTAACATATCAGCAATTTCATATGCACGTTTCATACCTGCTCCAGCTGGAACAAATATTTGACATACAATTTGACCGTTTGCTATTACATCTTTATAAGCTAATTCTGAAGAAAATGGTAATACAGAAACCCGTATCCATTCATCAGCATTAATTTCCCCTTGATAATTCGCAGGAAAAGCTTTTACATTATTTGATGTCCAAGCGCTAGAGGCAAACAAACCTTCAACAGCTGTCAATAATTGTGATATTGTAGCCATTATGTTTCCCTTCCAACAGTTAAATTAATAATATAATTGTTATCTTCAAACTTATTTATTTTCCAAGTCTTACCTCTCATTACAATATTATCGTAATTATCAATAAGCTTAGAATCTAAATTAGCCGAGTCAATCATTAAATTACATTCTAACCTAGGTTTATCATCATTAGTTCTAAATTGATTTTCAATTACAGCTTTAACAGTAATTGATGTATCAGTAGAACTAGTAACAGATTGTGTAGCAAAGTCATAAGCAGTTACATTTTTATTTGTAAAAGTTATATCTTCACCAATATCACCTATAGTATCAAATGCCATTTTTACATTATCTTGAATTAGTTTATGGTAACCCATTAGGCACCTCCACTAACTTTAACTCCCCTATTTGAGCTTTTATTAGCTGGATCTTCATATTTAGCAATTAATCTTTGAATTGAATCAGGTAATTGTTTAAAATTACTTAATCCAGATCCTAAATCAAAAGTTAAAGAAATAGAACCAACAGATAAATCTTTCAATCTAGGTGAACCAGATGATTGATCCTCTATTGTGCTCATATTTTTGATCAAGTGTAAAGCAAGCTCATAGGTCGCTTTTTTGATATCTTCAGGAATAGTTCCCATAAACTCAGAAGTATCATCTCTATCATCTTCTAAAGTTTCATAACCACCAGATTTATTATTCCAGTAAGTAATGTCTCTAGGCCATGATAAAGGATATGAGGCAGTAGGCTCAGCCGTACCACCCCAATCCAAGTCATTGAGAATTCCTGTGGCTGTTACTAAAGCTCGTTCAACAGTTTCATCTGTAGCACTATCCCAAGCAGTTTGGTTTAGCCTATCATAAAAGTATTGTTCAGCTTCTATAATAGTTACAAATGAATTGATTCCTTTTTGTAAAGCCATTATTTTTCTCCGTATCTAATAGTTATAATATTAACCGTGATAAATTGGGAATAAACCAATTTGGTTAACGTTTGTAGCATGAACTGTCCAGTTTGTACCTAGAGCAAGGTCAGTATTTGCAGGATATGCAGTTGCAGATCCAGCCCATGAGAATCCTTTCGGATGCATGATATTACCCCATCTAGATAAAACAGTCACAAGACCACCACCATTACCAGCTAGTTCATCTCTTTCAATTGCAGTTGGATTAACCTGTGCAATATCACTGTAATGTACAGACCCAGCTTTTGCTAAGTAAGAAACTTTTAAACCTGCAGGCATGTTTGCAGTTAATGATTGGTTATTAATAACAAGTCTAATTTTTCCACCAAGAATAGTAGAGAAATTGAAGTTACCGTCTACAACTGGAGCAACATCAAGAACGTTTTCTTTTCTCATAATGTTGTAAGTTGCAGTGTCTACTACTAAGTAATAGAAAGGCTCTTCAAATTCACCCTTAACTTCAGTGATAGCATCTAATAAAGTATCAAAGAAAGTACTTCTTGATTGGCTAGCACCAGTAGAATTAACAAATAGTGGATTTGGATCATCACTAGCATCTGAACCAGTGTAAAAACCAAAAGTACCAACTTTTGCAGCAGCATCAGAAGTACCAATTGTAGTTGCGCCCCAAATTTTGTCAGCAACACCATTTAGGATAGATCTTAATTGTAGATCTTCTCTTCTTGCTCTAACTGAAGCAAATTGAGAACCTAAGTATGATAAACCATCAACTTTTGAGATTAATTTTTGAATTGATAATTCTTGTGCAGCAATATGATCAATATTTTTGATGTATACTGCTGATTTGTTTGACACTGACATTTCATTAATATCTTTATCAGCAGCAGTTTCATTTTGCTTATGATAAGTAGTAGGGTCAGAAAAATCTAACCATCTTAAAGTACCAGTGTAATTTTCACCTGAGTCATTGATTCTAGCGTCAGAACCAACTAATGCAGTTGATGTTAATAACGCAGCATCAGCTCTTTCAGCTTGTTCGTAAGCAGAAATAGCCTTAGCAATGTTATTAAAGTTTGAACTTATTACAGCCATTATATTTTTTCCTTTTATTATTTAATGCACATTTGTGCGGTTATTATTATAAAAGATCAGTCTATTCAGACCAGTCTCCGTCAACTTTAATTTGCCCTTTTGCAACAGCATTAAGCAATTCATCGGTTGACATATCTTTTATAGATGTGACAGGATTGGTTCCTGTGCTGGGTTTAGCTGGATTAATTCCAGTACCCATATTTGCTTTAACAGAAAATAAAAATGCATTATTTTCATCTTTAGCATAATTAGACACTGTCTCACTTATACTTAGACCACTTTCATGCACCCAATTTCCTGTAGCGTCTTTCTTTAAACTGTTTACAATATCTGAATAAGCCATATTAGCTGCTTTTTCAGATTTAAAGTTTAAAGCATTAAGCTGAGTACGCACGGCATTATCTCTACTTAATTCTGTGTTCTTTTGTTCGTATTGTTGAAGTCTTTGGTTAACCTCATTTAGTTTCATTTGCATAGCTTCAGCATGTTTACCTTGTTGTTCAAGGCTAGAAATTTCAGCTTGTCTTTTCTCTTCTTTAATTTTTTCTATTTGACTAATAGCTTCATCTCGCTCTTTATATGCATTGTCTAAATTTACTTTTATATTTTTTATAGCTTTAGAAACTTCTTCATCAACCATTTGTTTTATATCTGGTTGTTTAGTTTCTTCAGTTTTTGTTTCTTCAACTTGTGTATTTTCAATGTTTTCTGACATTATTTTTCCTTTGGACACGGCCTTAGTTATATTTTAATTTAAAACAAAAGATTAATTTGATAATTCTTCTAATTGTTTCAACGAAATTAATTTACCATCTTTATTAGAAAATTGAGAAAATTTAACTTTTCCAGAATTAAACAAGGTAACTCTTTTTTGATTTCCTAATACAGCCAGCTTAACTTCATTTGGTTGGTCTTTTAACCATTCTTCATATGTAGTTTTAGCCGGTACTTGACCATTGATAGAGGCACGACGACTATCAGATAATCCAGCAATTTTTCGTTTTTGTAATCTATTATTTTCTGTATTTAATAATTGATTAGCACTTTTAATAACAGGTATAGTTGTTGATCTACAATTAAAATGTTGTGGTGGTTGTGGTGCATTTTTATTATCTAATGAATAAACTTTACCATCTAACCTAGCACAAATTAAACTAGTTCTGCTATCTAAGGTAGCCACATATTGATAACCTTGAACAACATCATCATTTAATTTATATGTTGTATTTGACACATAATTAGATGTTTCAGTTATTGCAGTTCTTGTTAATGTTCTTAATTGTACGGTAGAAGCTAATAATCCAGATCTACCTAAATCACGAGCTATATTAATCATAGCTTTATTTTCAGTCATTCCCTGTTTGACTATACCTTTTATTCTTCTTTGTTGTAAAATACTTATAGATGCTAATTGTTGACTAAAAGTACCATTTGATTTGATAATTAAATCATTAACCTTTATAGTATCTTTTACACCTTTAGCTTTATAAATATTTGTTAAGGCTCTAGCAAATATACTTTTATAAAATCTAGCACTAACACCAGCTAGTTTATTTAATTCACTAATTCCTTCCTTATATATTTTTTTATAAGTTAAACGAATTTCAGTATTTAATTTTCTAGTTAAAGCATTTATATTTGCTGTACCAGAAAATGCTACAATTCGTTGTAATCTTATTTTGTGTGATGCCAAAATTTTATCAATTTCAGTATCCAATCTCTTTTCGTAAAGAGTCAATAATGCACGGTGTTTCAGCATTCTTGAATATACATCATCATTTATAGACATTTGATATCCTTTAATCTATAGATTTAATTTTAGCAAGTTCTTCATCAACTATTTTACCATGATGATCAATTAAAATTTGACAATTATTAACGTCAATTTCTAATCTTGCTTTATTAGTTTTTTGTGTTGATAAGGCAATTAAACTATTTCTCATATTTTCGTTTAAATCCTTTTCATAATATTTTTTATCATTAATAGTTATTGTTCTATTTTCTTCTTGTTTATTTTTAATTATCATATTATCTCTTTTTCATTTTAATACAAGAATTACCTTTACCCCTTCGGTAACCCTTCCAACATGCTTTTCCAGCACTACCTTTTTTCTTTTTGTAAGCCATTATTTGCCTCGTTTTTTAGCAGCAATAATTTTATCTCTTAAAGCTTTTGGAAGCTTCATTTGTTTAGCTGTTAAACTGTTTGATCCTTTTTTCTTGCTTTTCTTTTTATAAGCCATTTTATTTACCTCTTTTACGTTTTTTTGCCTTTTTTGCTATTGATATAGCTATAGCAATTGCTTGATCTCTTTTCTTTCCAGCTTTTAACTCTTCTTTAATATTTTTAGAAATAGATTTAGCTGAATATCCTTTTATTAATGGCATAAATTTCCTTTACCACATTTTACAAGACCAATATCTTGCTTTTGTTTTAGGCCCAGGACTAGAACAATTATGTCTTGCTCTAAAACTAGCTCTAGCTCCAGGATTGTTTTTTCTTATTCTCATAGTTTTTTGACCAGCAGCTTTTGCTGTTGTTCCACCATGACCAAAATTTACTTTTACAATATTACCTTTTGGGTTTTTAACATAAACTTTAAATTTTTTTACATCACCACGCATTGGTTTATTTAAAGTTACTTTTCGACCTCTATATTCAGCCATAATTAAACTCCTTTACTAGGTTTTTCAATACATGTAAATTTTGTTAATATTTCATATTTATTTATTTCTTCAATTGTATAATTATTTAATATCATTTGAGATTCTGAATATCCATTTTGTAAACAATCATTCCAATCTTTGTATTCTGTTGGTTTTAATATACCTGGACTGCATTGTTGAGCAATTGCAGAACAAATATACATAGTTAATATAAATTTCATTTTATCCCCATAAATTTCCAGTCATAGAGCCCTTATTGTATTCAGTAGCTCTATTTTCAAAGAAATTTGTGTGTTCAACTCCATTTAGAACCCAATCTAGCCAACTTAAAGGATTGTCTTTAACTTTATAATTTGGTTTTAAAGATAATTGTAATAATCTTCTATCAGCAATATATCTTATATATTTTTTTACTTCTTCAGGTTTTAATCCACGAATACCACCCATTTCAAAAGCTAAATCTATAAATTTATCTTCTAAATCCACCATATCCCGGGCAGTTTGATATAATTCAGCTTTAAATTTTTCAGTCCATACTTGTGGGTTTTCTTTTATTAACTGATGAAATAATTTAATCATACTTTCGACATGATGAGTTTCATCTCTAATTGACCAAGTAACTATTTGACACATACCTTTCATTCTTCCAAATCTTTGAAAATTTAGAAGCATAACAAATGATGCAAATAATTGTAAACCTTCTCCAAATGCAGAAAAACAAGCAATATCTTTTATTAAACCTTCAACACCTTTGCCTTTTGGTTTAAATAAATATTCATGTTTATCTGCCATTTCTTTATATTCTTGAAATGCTTGAAAATTAGTTAATTGAGTTTCACCAATAGTATCATTTAATAATGAATAACTATGAGCATGATTAGCTTCAGATGAAACAAAAGAACCTAACATCATTCTAACTTCAGGTGCTTTAAATTGTGGAATATATCTGTCTAAATAAGCTTGAGCTATATCTACATCACCTTGAGTAAAAAATTTTAATATTTGACCTATTAAATTCTTTTCCTCTTGTGTTAATCTTTCGTTCCAATCTCTTACATCTTCATGTAAAGGAACCTCACTAGGAAGCCAATGCATCTTTTGCATAGTATCATATGCTTCAAACGCCCATTCATAATCGAAGGGCTTATAATAATTTCTAGTTTTAAATAAGCTCATTTATTTCCTTTTTCTTTTTCTGATAACAACAAGTTTACCATTTTCTTCTTTTACTTCCATCCCAGCATCTTCAGTTTGTTTTTTTAATTGACGATACTTTTGAGTAATAGTTAATTTTTTTTTAATCATATTTATTCCTATATACAATCACATATTGTGTTAATTATTGCCATAATAAATACATAGCCAATATATCCAAAAAGAATTATTGCTAATAATTTATCAGTCCAACTAAAAGTTTTTTTATCCATTATCCCTCACAAGCTATACAATCTGATTCAGGTATTATTGTTCTTTCAACTTTTAAACTTACTAACTCAGCACGTTTAATTGCTTCAGATCTACAATAATATAATGTTTTTAATTTCTTCTTCCATGCTAACATGTGAATATCGTGTAATTCTTTTATATTTACATCAGCAGGAACAAACACATTTAATGATTGACCTTGACAAATATGTTCTTGTCTATCAGCCGCATGTTCAATGATCCATTGTTGATTAATTTCAATTGATGTTTTAAATACATCTTTTTCATAATCTGATAAATCTTTTAAATGTAAAACTGAACCACGATTAGCTAAAATAGAAGTCCAAGTTTTTTCATTATTTATACCTTTTTGCTCTAATAATTTTTCTAAATATTTATTTTTAACAAGAAAAGAACCTGACATTGTTTTTTGAACATATGCATTAGCTCTAAATGGCTCAATACTTGGAGAAGTTGTTCCACAAATAATTGAACTTGAAGCATTAGGAGCAATGGCAAGTAAATGAGCATTTCTCATTCCAGTACCTTCCATATCCGGAGCTTCACCTCTTTTTATAGCTAATCTTTTTGATTCTTTTACTGCTTCATCTTTAATGTGTTTAAACATTAATTTATTTTTAGCTTTTGCCATAACAGATTCAAATGCAATATTATTTTTTTGTAAATAAGCATGAAAACCCATAGCACCAAGACCAATAGATCTTTCTTGTGTTGCACTATATTTAGCTCTAAATACACTATCAGGAGCATTATCTATAAAGCTTTGTAATACATTATCTAAAAATCTAACAAGATCAGAAATAAATAATTTATCATCTTTCCATTCATCATATTTTTCTAAATTAACACTTGATAAACAACAAACAGCAGTTCGATCTTCATCGGTTGGTAATGTAATTTCAGTACATAAATTTGAATGTTTAACTGACAATCCTAATTTCTTTTGTTGCTCAGGCAATGCATCATTAATATGATCAATGTAGCAAATATATGGCTCACCAGTGGCTACTCTGTTTTCAAGTATTTTTTGCCACAAGTCTCTAGCTGAGACCTTTTTAACTATTTCTTTTGTATGTGGATCAATTAAATTCCAAGTATCATCATAAGTTGGTTCTTGAATACATTTTTCAATTAATTCCATAAAATCATTAGTAATGTTTATTCCATGATGTAAATTTAAACATTTTCTATGTATATCTCCACCTGATGGTTTTCTTATATCTAAAAATTCTAATATTTCTGGATGTGATATATCCATATATGCGGCATAACTACCTCTTCTAGTTTTACCTTGACTAAATGCCATAATTTCTGAATCTACAACTTTTAAAAAAGGAACAGATCCTGATGATTGAGATCCTCCAGATGTTTTAGTTCCATCAGATCTAATATGACCCCAATATCCGCCAATTCCTCCACCAATAGATGTTAACCAAGCATTTTCAGTATAATGTCCAGTTAATCCCTCTCTACTATCTCCAACATAATTTAAAAAACAAGATATTGGCATACCTCGCTCTGTACCACCATTACTTAATACAGGAGTTGAATACATAAACCAAAGTTTTGATGCATACCCATAAATTCTTTCAGCCATTTCATCATTATCAGAATAAGCCTTTGCTGCTCTTAAAAATGCCTCTTGTGGACTATTTTCTTCTGGTAATAAATACCTGTCTTTTAATGTTGTTTTACCAAAATCTGTGAGTAAATTATCTCTATCTTCTACTATCATATATTCATTTTCCTTTTATAAAACTGTATAAGCTTCTACAGCAAGTACAGTTATCGACATTAAGTATATTGCTAAACTTGTGTACAATATATATTTCATTTCTTTAAATATTTATTTCTTATTTTAATTGCTAAAGAAAATTTACCCTTTTCTCTGCATTTTATTATTGTTGATTTAACTTTAAATAAAAGTTCTGTTTTCATTTTGATGTTAATCTATCTATGTGATTGTAAATTCTTCCAATTTGTTTATCAACCGACATTATTTCTTCACTTAACATTCCTAAGTGAACTTGTAATTCTACTATTGTCATTAATACATAAGTTGACAACCCTAAAAGTATTGTTCCCAATAAAGCTATTAAAGCTGTATTATGCTGACGTTTCATTATCTTCGTTGCCTTCTTCTTTTGCAAGAAGGACATTTATTCTTTTTAACTTGGTTTAATTTTTTAGTCCATAATACTCTAAAAAATGGTTGAACAACACCAACGGCTATTGCCCCAACTATTATAGCAAATACGGATTGTGTAGTTATGCCTGCTGTTATTCCAAATAAACTAGCAGTCACTACAGTATCATTATTAATCATTGTGCATTTGAATCCTTTCATAACCCATTAAAATGCCCTCCTTGCCATAAAGCAAGAAGGAGCATTAAAATTAAGATTAATGAATTAAAGTGACGCCATTTCATAGCATCCCCCTTTCATTAATTCTCGGTATTAGTATTACCTTGAATAACGTTTATTTCTTGTTCATATTGTTCTCTTGGAGAAATAATACGATTATCTTGAGATATTTCATCACTTCCAGTAGTATCATCATAATCTGTAGGAATTGCATCATTATTTTTAGCAACTTCTAAGAATGTTGATCTTGGAATTAATCCATTTTGATACCATTCAGTAATTAATCTCATCCAATCACTTCCTCTTGGAGAAGCATTGAAGTCAGATGATAAATTAAATCGAATATCTTGTTCAGTTATATTAACATCATATCTCCAATTTACAAGATGTTTGATAATTTTTTTCATGCTTTCTGATATTTTAGCATTTAAACTGGCAAGTGCCGCATTTTGTGCAGCATTTCTTAAGCTTAAGGCAACACCGGATTGATCGGAATTATTGGGCTCTAAACTTAACATTTTAACACCAATTCTCGTTAATTCATCATATCCACCTTTAATAGCTTCTTCCATATCTTTTAAAGCATTGGTTGGTGTTTGTAATGTTTCAACAGTATCATCTTTATTAACAAATAACCAAGTACCTAAACCTTGCTTAACAAGATCAGATTTTTCAGCTTCTGTTAATGAATCAGATTTAACAACTGGAGTATAAGTTGCACTTAAATATAATAAATGGTTTCTTCTTGAAATTTTATTATATAAAGCAATTTCTCTGTTTACAATGGCAGTCATTAAAGGGTCAACTGTATCAATTGAACCATTTAAAGGAAAGAACGGTATATAATCCATTCTTTTGCCATTTTGAAATAAATTTGTATTTGTTTCTTTTAAAATCCAATCATCTGTTAATTGATCAAATGAATAATCAACTCCACCATCAATAAATGTAGGTGTATCAGATGTATTTCTATAATATGTGTCAATTACATATAAACCATTTTCATCTAATTTGTGAACTTGTACAGTATCAACATATTTTGGATGAAATGGGCTATTTGGATCATCTTCAAGTACAAAATATCTAGTAATTAAATTAGATAGTTTCATTTGACCTTTATAATCAGTAGCAACAGACCAATTTACAACATTTTCAGCGTGGTGTAATATTGGATAAGGTTTTACCTCTCTTCTTTCAGCTGGTGTTAAATTCTCTAAATCTACAACAGGAAAGTCTATTTGAATAAAGGCTCTTGATGTTTGTAATTCTTCCCATAAAGCAGTGCTTAAAAATGATATCAGGTTACTTTTGTCAGATCCTATATCATCTAATATCCATTGCTTAGCTCCTTCTGGAGCCCCGTTAATTTCTAGCATTGGTTGTTTACGTAATAAACCACCTATTATCATTTTACAAAATTCACTAGATACACCCGGTACCTCAGCTTCAGCTTTGTAAAAATCATATTGCTCTTGTGTCATTGTAGGGTTAAACGGAAGTAATAAGTTGTCACTTGAAGGCACAGAATCATAATCCTTAGTATAAGACGGACCTTGGATAATTGCTCTGTTTCGTTTCCATTCGTTTATTTGACTCAGGTATTCATCATTTGGATATCCTGGGCCTTTGGCAGTTTCTGTAGATTTAACTATAGAACTGTTTTTATATCTAATTGCCATATTGTGTTATTCCTAAACATTAAGATGAACCAAAACATTTGGCTCGGTTATTAAAATAATTTTTGATTTGGCCGATCCAAGATCAAAAGAAATTGGTGTTCGTCAAAGTGCGATTGGCCACCCTAGCCCGACGCCAAAGAGGGATCTAGTCCCCCTCACGCCCAGCAGCCCATTAACGCCCCGAGCCTAGTAGGGCAGTCAGTCAAGTTCTATTTGAATTGAAAGCGCTCTAATCGTACAACCACGCCTGCCTTGCTAAATATAGTATTTGCTGGGCTCTAGGCTGTAAAATTGAAAAAGCTCGGACCGAATGATTGGCTTTCGGACCACAAAAATTTAAATAAGCTTTATACACCAATGGTTAAGTGCCATTTGATTATTGGCTAACATTGATTAACTTTATTATAAACTATTGATTATTTAGTTACGAACTAAAATGACCACGACCTATCACGGATAGCTTGCGGTTTATGTTTACCTATTGGATATAAATATTCACATATATATCTTACACCATCAGAAAAGTGTTCAACACCTTTTGACTTGTCGATAATAGCATTATCCATTCCAGTAGTAAAACCTTCTTTCCAAGTTGTTGTCTCAACCGAGGCAATTGTTCTTGGAGTCTTGTCTTTATTAAAATATAATCTTGTATTACCTTTAGCATCTTTTAACAATGCATTAACAGCATTAACACTATCAACCAATGGTGGTTGTTTAGATCTTGCTAATACTTTAAACCCTGCATTTCTTAATATACTAAAATCTGTTGTACCTGTAGCAGCACTGGTTTTCATTGCTCTACCGGAAGCATCAGGATAACATATTATATCTCTATTTTTATATCGACCTTTTATAGATCTAATTAATTGATGAGTATCAGCATTGCCATAAAACTCATCCATTGCATGTAATTGGTTACCTCGATGGCACCATACAGTTGAAGCCATTATTTTGACGTTAAAGTCAATGCTTATATGTATTGGCTCACCTTCTTCAATTGGCAATAAATTATTTGTTACATGTATATTTCGATTAAAATTATAAAATACAGCATCACCAGTGTTATTAAAGGTGGCGCAATATTCTTGATTAAAACTTTTTTCATCCATTGTAACCCGAGCAAGTTCAATTTCTTCTTTCATATCTGGTCTAACATTTTCAGCAGTAAACTGCCAAGACTTCCATAAACCTGATTTATCTTCTTGACCTTTAACCCATAACTTATAAAAGTCATTGGTTATACCTTTTGGTGTACTTATTACAAATACACTTGCTCTTCGTTGTGGATCTGAAGTCATAGGTAATATAACTTCTGTAAATGCATTTTGTTTAATAAAGGCAAATTCATCTAACACAATAAATGTAGGTGATGGTGAAATACCTCTTAAACTGTCTGGCCTATCAAACCCTTTTAGGGTAATCTTGGATCCATTAATAAATCTTATTTCCAAATCTATTTCTCTTGGATAACCATTTATATGATCTGGGTGAACAAGACTTTTTAATGTTGTCCAAATAGATTCTCTGATCATCGAAACAGTAGGTCCGATAATTAAAGCTCTTCTACCTGGTTCTTCTAAACAATGGTTATATGCAGCAACGGCTGCCAAATATGATTTACCAACTCTTCGTCCAGATGCCATTACTTTAAACCTAGCAGGATTTGTTAAAACTTCCTGTTGAAAGTCGAAAAGTTCTATTTTATGATTCATATTTATTTACTATATTTAGAATATATATCCAAAGATTTGTTGAAATGCTTTCAGCTAGCCTCGTCTAAAACTATTTGTTTTAATCTTTCGGCTCTTGGGCCAACTTGTGTTGCCCATCGGCTATCCATCATTTCAATAGCGGCTTCAATCCATTGTTCATCATTTATTGCATCAATAAACTTTTTAAATTTAGATAGTCTTGGTGCACCTAAATTAAAACACATATTAACAAGAACCACCTGGATATTATCAGGCTTATTAATTAAGTCTGGAAATACCTTTTGTGTTTCTCTAATAAATTTTTGAACATCAGTTTTAAATACTTCATTTACTCTTTCTTCAGATACTTTTGTACCAACAGGCCAACCATATTCTGGATCCTTATCAGTAATTAAATGACCTATACCAAAAGTGGCATAACCCAAATGATCTTCATAAATTTCGTATTTAACACCTTCATCAATTTTTAATTGGTCTTTTAATTTTTCTATAAGATTGTTATTCATTTTCTTTCTTATTGTATTTATTATCTTCAAAAGTTAATTTAAATCTAGGTAAGTCCTTCATGTGCTCTTTTCTAACTCTTACGTTTAACATGCTATTCACACACCAAGAGGAATCCAATCGGGATAATTGTAAAAGAAGCTCAAAAAGTTTAGCCGTTGCTTTACTTTTAGAAGTAAAAACAATGTCTTTATGACTTACCAGCTTATCTTTGATCGTATTTGATCCAAAATAAGAAGCTAGTGCTGTTCCGTATTTACCGGTAAAACCAATATAATATGATCCGTCGGTATAGTATGTGATGTATACCTTATAAACTTTCTCAGTCAGTTTCGTCATCAGTATTTGCGCCTTGATCTATAACAGCTTCGCTATTTGTTAATTCTATTTGTTGAACGGGTTTAACCGTTGGTTCGCTTTTTTGCACTATCGTTAAAATTGGCACGTTTGCCTGTTGCAATGAAGCCTGACCAACCGGTTGTTTTTGATACCCATATTCTAATAACTTTTCAGCTATTCGAACTCGTAAATTTTGTGACCTAAAATCATCCTTGCCTTTAAGCTTAGATAATTCTTTAACTAATATATTAATAGGATCTATACCTAATTTTTTTAGTTTTTCTATACTTGATTTATCTATGGTACTTTTTTCTATTGTGCTTTTTGGAGGCCTACCAGCCCCAGGCCTAGCCCCGCCCTTTCCAGCCATAATTATACCGCCTATCAAGTTAAAGTTATTTTCTATTGTTAATGTTTGTTAATATATAAGTTAACACAAAGTACCACAAATAATGTGGCTCTGTTGTCTGTAAGGTATAGAATTTGAATCTTTTGTTGCCTTTGGCATAAATTGGGCCTTATAGCTTATTAGGCTTATATAAGCTTATATAACTTATTTATATATTTATTTATATATTATAAGGCTTAATAGGCCTAAGGCTTATATAAGCTTATATAAGCCTTAAGCTTTAGCGTTTTCTGTAAGACATAGAATTTGAAACAGCCTTATAAATTATAAGTTCTGTTCTCTTTTCTTTTTAGCTTTATAAAGGTTTAATCTACCTTCTTTTGCTTTTCTTACTCTTATTTCAGATGGTTTTTCATATCTTTGCTTTTCACGGTATGTTTTCATTATACCTAATTTGCTAGATTTGTTTTTCATCTTACGAAGTGCTTTTTCAAGGTTACCGTCTTTTAAAATAACTAAAAAATTACCTCGTTTTTGTGGTTTGTTTATTATAACAATTACCCCCTCTCTAAAATATTATATTGATTAAAACACAGGAAATAAAACCTACACTAAACCAGCTTACTTCCTTTTTATTGGTGGAACAAAACCAATATAATTTATCTATTCCTTCTCCAATTGTTTCCAATATTGGATATATGTATTTATCAAACATTATTTCTCCTTATGCAAAGGCAAATTCAGATTGCAATATTTCACTGCTGTCTAAATTACCACGTTTAATCATAGGTACTAAATTACCAGTTTCATTCAATATATGCTGAAGTGGATCCTGGTCTATGATATATTTAAATTGTTCTCTGATACATTTTTGCATTTCAACCACATTACAAGCATGTGAACCATAACTATCATGTGCTGAAACTATATCAAAGTTACATTTATCAATTACAAGCATTAAATGTAATGAGTCCAAATTATGAATTGTATTAGGACTTATTCCAGCCTTAGCCTTACTAATATTTTGTACGGCTAATTCTGTTTTAATAATTAACTCTAATTGATAATCCCATTTATATGATTTATCTGCATTTTGTACATATAAACCATCATGAACAAATACAATACCACGTTTATATTTGACATATTTTTGTGTAAATGGAAAATTGCTAATTAATGTTTTATGAGAATATTGTTTACCAGTATCCTTCATATATTTTTCGCAATTATCCTTAAACAATTTCATGGTTGCTGAAACCATAGGAAATTCTTGTTCAATTGTTAAATAAACAAGAGCGCCTAAAGCCCTAGCAGCCGAATGTTGTTTATTACTCAAATATACATTATCTATATCTCTAGTATCCTGTATAATTTGCTCACCCATTCCTTGCTTGGTTGCACTATAACCATAAGTCATAACATTCCGTTTAACAATTTTTCTCCATTCTTTAACGGTAAATTTAGACTTATCCCAATAAATGATGTCAGTTAATTTAAGTTCCTTTTTATATCTTCTCTGATACCATTTAATTAGTTTTTTATATAGCTCAGATTTTTTATCATTATTTAATTCAGCAATTCTAAACCTATTTCTAAGTTTTTCTATGCCTTTAAAATATAAATTATAATAATCTAAAGCTACATCATCTGCTTTTTCTGCTTCTTTATGCATTTTATCCACAACAGAAACTGCTACATGTGAGTACATATCACCTGGTTTATTATCTATTGTAGGTTTTACATTAACTAAATGTGCATGGTTTTCATCTTTGGCTAAACTAAATAACCACTGTAAACCATTGTTAGATCCATCTCTATAACAAATGGTATGTGATACAAAATCCTCAACATTACCCATTGCTACAAAATGTTCATCTAATTTAGCTAATTCCATAACCGCTGATAAAAATTGAAAAGGCTCTTCTGCTTCCATCCAACCTTTAGCATTATATGGATCCTTACCCATCCTAACAAAGTTATAATATTCTTTTTCAACAAATTTAACTTTTTCATTATGTGGTAATTTATCTTCACCAAACATATTAGCTATATGATGATAAAATTGGTTTAATCCAGTTTTACCTAATGGTTTTCCTTCAGCAAATGAAAGCATACCTTTAGCATTATCTGAGTTAAGTTCATTTAAATAAGCTGATAATGGATACAATCTACCACGGTTATCTGCTTGATATTGTTGGTAAAATACCTTTCCAACAAACGGCTTAGCTGCATTTAAAACTTGCTCAGCTTCTCTTTTCTTAGCCAATGCTCTTTCTCTTGAAATTGTTTTAACTGAATTATGTTCAAAACAATTTTCATTATTTTTTAATGCCCATTCATAAACCTTAAAAATTTCAGGTTTTACATAATAAGCTATTGATTGCTTTTTATTTACTGCATTTAATACAATAGGTGTATTATATTCATTAATTTGTGCTAATGTATCTTGATTAACATTTTTAATTAATTTAATTTCTTCACCATTGTCTATTTTTACTGTACCAAACTTCCAATCTGGAGCCCGGGATAATAAAGGTTTATAAGGGTCTGAAACTTCAGAAAACTCTTTTACTAATTTTCTAAGATCATTTCTATTTTTACCAGCATAAACTTTATAAACAGTTTTAACTTTATTATGTTGATAATATTCTTTAATTAATTTTACAACCACCATAAATAGTGTGCTATATGAATTAATTATAAATATTCCTAATTTTAACGATATTGATGATTTTTTATTTATATTATAAAATGCTAATATTCTATCACCAATAGCAATTGCTAATTG
>Ga0208645_1000801_pt1 | contig 31091 bp, 35 predicted proteins | sample VirMetDEL_Sep_01_FD_184519 | JGI IMG/M metagenome (GOLD analysis project Ga0208645, IMG submission 184519) | Aqueous microbial communities from the Delaware River and Bay under freshwater to marine salinity gradient to study organic matter... | ecosystem: Environmental > Aquatic > Marine >... | reverse complement strand
GTAGTCAAGAAAAAAGTGTGGTGCTCCTTTTGGGCGAGCACCTTTCCCTTGTCTCAAATCAGCGAGAAGCCATCACCTCGATAACGGGCAAACCAGTCTTGGTGGAGAATGCTGATAATCTCATTCTTACCAGTAATGAAGAACTGGAAATCTGCTTTTCCCTCTCCGACATAGACGATAAGTTTCGAACCTCCTGCATAATGGGCTTTCCAAAGTTGTCCTGCTGCGGGGATAGGCGTTGGATCGCTTATTTCCCGCATTGTAGCCTCCTTGTAACCATCCCAATAAGCATCCCAGAGATCTTCTGGGAACTTACCACCGCAAGCACGAATCCATTTTTGATCCGCTACTTTCAGCCGATTGATAAATCCCCAACTGAGAATAGTGTTTCTCGCGGCGTTACACTGACCGTAGGTGTAGGTCTGGTTCTGGAAAATCTCAGCCAGATCTTCTTGGGCTTGCATAGTAGCATTTGCTCTATGCCTGCGCCAGCGAAGACCAGCATCGTAGTGTCCTGATTCTATTCCGTGTCTTCGGCAGTTAGCCAAGTGTCGGTCGTAGAACTTATCGTTCTCCTCCTTGTTCGGGAACTTACGCCAAGTAAGGTTGTCCCGAAAGGAACTTGTAATAGCAATAGGCATTTGATAAACCTCCTGTGATGTCAAATAGCCACCGACCAAATGTCGGCTTGTGCGTTGGATGGTGGGAGCCATTACCAACGCTCTACTAATAAATAGCACGCTCGGAAAGAAAAGTCAAGTTTTTTTTGATCTTTTTTTTGATCTTTTTTTTGGTGTTTTTTCTTGACGGGACTATTTATCTGTGCTACATTAGTAATAGGTCGAACGAAGGCTCCCACCTTCGCCGTCCTACGAACCGATCAACTGGTCGGTAATCTTTGACATTACAGGAGGTAGTAATAATGTCTGGTTATTATTTTTGTAGTGGCGTAGCAAAAGGCTGCGTCAAAAAAATGCTTACTTGGCGAAAGTTTCCAAATAAGCAAGAGAATGAGATTTTTTGGGAAAGCCTAAAACGAAAAGCGTGGAACGAAGGTCGGACGCTCGCAGAGCAGCAGGCAGTTCGCCACAGTCAGATCCCAAAAATGTCTTCTGGTGCTTGGAACTGCATCAAATCCTACGAAGAACTGTGTGCCGTCCAAAGGGCTTGCCTACACTGGACGGAAGGTCGGCTTCGTAAAGCAGACTACGATTGGCTGTGGCGCAACAGTGGTCGCTACGATGAGGAACTATGGAATAGTTTTTGGTTTGGCTACAACACAGCAGTAATCGAAATGAGCGATTCTGTAAGGTTTCCCAAGCGTGGAGAACTTGTAAAAGATTTTCACGAAGACCAGATGCTTGTTTGTTTGAGCGATAATGTCGATCCCTACAAGTGGGAACTTGACGATCTGGAAATAAACTTTGTTGATTTCGAAGGTAATAACCGTGAAATCAACATTAACCAGTGGATCTTTAATAACCACTGTTCGTCATTATTTAAAATAGTTTCTACGCTCTAAAAAAAACTATTGTGTGGTCTGGGGGGATTTTGATTTTCTCCGCCCCCCAGACTACACTTTTTTTATTTCTAAGCCCGACAGGCACGACGATAAAAAAAATGCTTGACGGAGCCAGCCTGACGGGCTATATTATCTATGTGAGAGGGGGGCAGTCTCCAAGCCCCCACCACGACAACAAGGAGGACTGATGCTCTATGAGAAGCCATTTAGAGGTGGTTTGGTGTCTGTGTTCTATCTTTATCAGGAAGGCAGAGATGTTTATTTTTACAATAACGATTGGAAACTAAAAAAGATCAGCAAAATGAACTGGAAAGAAATGATCCATCCAAGTTCCGATCCTCTCCTTATGCTAAACTGGGGACGAAATGTAGTCCCAGAATAAAAAAGCCCCCCTTTCGGGGGGCAACTTGTTATTTCTTAGCCTGCTGCGCCTTGTGGTAGCGGTAGGCTTCTATTGCGTTATTAAACTTAGGAACACCTGACGGAGCAGAACGAGAGCCTGATGAGGATTTCATCACAGTTTCTCTCTGTCTCTGCTTACGAGCAGCAATCTCGTCGCGTTCCTGTTGTAGTTTAGAAGAACCAACCTTAGCCTTGATAATGTAGAAAGCATCTTCCATAGATAGTTCTGGTCTGCTTTTCAGCAGTTCGATCATAGGCTTTCTGTATTCTGGATCAGTCATTTCTGGATTCTCAAGTTTAAACTGTTCTAACTGAACTTTTCTTTGCTGGATCTGGATTTCCTCTTGTGCTGGCTTTAGCATTTCAGCAAGCATAAGAGAAGCCTGTCGTTGGATTTCTGCTTTCATCCCTTCTGGATCAAACAGATCATATTCAGCAGTAGTGTCTACATTAGCAACTTTCTGAGCCAAAGCACCATTTACAAAGTTTTCATTTTGTAGTCGCATTTGGTTTTGTGCTGCTTCTACCTCTCTTCGCATAGCAGCAAGTTCTTGTGTCTTGCGTGTGTAGTCAGCACGAATGTTTGCTAAATGTTTTCTAACATCTTCGGGAACATTATTGATCCAAGAAGATAAAGGCTTCATTCCTTTGTATTTTGCATCATCAGTAAATAAACTATTTTGCTCTTCGTTCATAGACATTAGATCGTCTAATGTGTAGTTCTCAAAAGTTTCTTCTTCTTCGTGAGGTGTTGCAACAGCAGTCTCGTCAGTTTCACTAACGGAGGTGCTGATAGTGTTATCAGTTTCCATTATCGAATCTCCTTATTTATTTTTCGATTGGTTTGCTTTTATTGCCCGTAGTCTTTTGACTGCGGCTTTTTTAGTTTTTGATTTACCTTTTGTGTTTTTTATTTTGTAGCCACCTTTTACTTTTCTGATAGGCATTTACATTCTTCCCATTAGGAAATCGTCTTCTTCTTCCATAGACATTTCGGGCATCATTTCTTCCTCGCCCATTTCTTCCATTCCTTCTTCCAGTTCAGTTTCTTCCATAGGTTCTTTTAGGAAGGACTTAAATGCTCTGTCCTGTGATAACATATCCAACTTACCAGCAATAGTCATAAGTGCTGTGTCGTCACGAACATTATCAAGATCAATCCGCATTTCTTCACGGACAACATCATTAGCAATAGCATCTTCTACTGCTGCTTGGAACATAGCCAAGACACGAACAAAGTCGGTTGGAAGAACATTTGTGTCCTCAACCATAGGATAATCAGGTGTTTGATCGAAAGCAGGTAAAAGTTTATTTGTTGCTTTTACAAGTGGATCAAGACCACGGGAGGTAAAGTCTCCGCGAGGAGCCATAGCCTCATACATTTCTGCGTCTGCTTCTTCCGCCATTCCAAGTTCTTGTGAATAGTCAGCGTCCTCTGGACGGGCACCTATCCCAATAACGATTGCTTCTTTTGCCATTTTTAATCTCCTTTATTAAATGGTAATCTTTTCATCGTAAAGTTTATCAAGTGTTCCATCCAGACATTCGTGTGTTGGAAACGCTCTTTCTACTGCTTTAACAGCATCACCAGTTTCAGCCAAAGTATCTTGATAGATCTTGTGCTTTTCATCTTGCTTTGCTTTTCTTTCCCGAACCTCTGCTTGTTTCTTTTCGATCCAACCTTCACCAAGTTCAGATTCAGCAACAAAGCCTCGTTCGTTCATTATTCTTTCTTCTTCTCTTTTATTAGCAACTTTTCTTCCAAGTGCTTGTGAATATTGTGTGTGAGACATTCCATCAGTCCAACCTGCGTTCCAAGCAGTAGGCATCTTTGCGTGTGCTGAAACAATCTTTATCATAGCATCACCACAAGAAGGACAAATAACCTCACAAGTTTTTGACCTATCATAAGACATTAGAATCTCTTCTAAATAACCATCTCTCATACATTTCCATTCATAAAGCGGCATTACTTTTTCTTTCCTTTCTTTTTCTTTGGAGCAAACTTACCTTTTTTATTTTTCATTTTATCGTAAGTCTTTGGATCAATAGTGCTATTTTTCTTAGATCTACTGGTTCCTGCTTTCTTTCTTTTGTTTATGTTTCTGTAAAGCGACATTAGATTACCTCTGTGGTTGTAGTGCTTGTGCTAAGATTTCAGCATCAGTTACTTGTTCTCCAACACCACCTTCTATGTTTTCTACATCAGCAGCAGAGGGAGCAGGGGCAGAGGAGGGCGTAGGAGCCTCTGGGAGCGGTTCTGGCGGCTCTAAAAAGTCTTTTGGTAGTTCATAAGCCCGAACTATTTCTTCTAAGATAGAACGGCTCTGAACGCCTAAGCCTTGTAATGTTGGAATAAGAGAAATAAGATTTTGTTTTCTGAGAGCATCTGATAAAGGTGTGCTTCCCTGATCCAAAGCATTTATTCTAAACTTGCCTTCCAAGTCTTTTGGTGTAATAACACGGGCTTCGCCTTCTACATCAAGAACAGCAGTCTCACCTTCATCAGCAAGTAGATCAAGCAAACGAATGTAAATGTTAGTAACAGATTCTAATGTTTGATCTTTCTCTCTTGCCATTTTACCGATTTCTGACGCAGAATACTGAGCGAGGGCTGTGATCTCGGTAGCAGTTGCTTTTGTTGCTTCTCCTCTACTGAAAGGAGCCAAGATAGATCCACGATTAATGTCTTGTTCGATGTAAGCCAAATAACGATCAAAGTTAGAAGAAATAGGTTCTACACCAACAGGCTGAATAAGACCAGTTAAAGTGTCTGTGTCTACACCTATCATAGCACCATCAACACCAGCAGTTATCTTAGCAAGTTGCTCTTCATCGAAAGCACCTTCCTTGTAAAGATACTGGCGACTATCACGCCTAACAGCATTAGCCCAATAAGTCCGCAAAATGTTTTTTTCATAAATCTGGTCGTAGACACGGGCAAGAGCCGAAAGACCTTCCATTGGTTTAGAAGGGACGCGGCTGTAATAAAGCAAAGAAATGTTAGGTAAGCCATTGTCGTTGTAAGTCCTGATAGGAATGGGAGCGCGTTCTAATAGTTTAGAACCTTCTGAATAGTTAGGCGACCAATAATAAACCTCATCATAAAGCATATCATAAATCTCTACAATCTCAACATAAAGATAATCATCTGGAAGATCGTTGTAAGCCTCTCCTGTGTAAGCATTGGAACGACTTGTGTATTCGTCAAAGTAATCTTGTTTTGGAATAGGTGTAAAGTTTTTAGCACCAAACTTTTGCTTGGCTTCTACCAAAGTCATAAAATAGTTATGCCCGATAAATCTACTTTCTTCTTGTGAGGGAGCATCCCTATCAACGATAACCTCCCAGCAAGGGATTGCTTGGATAGAAACTTTATCTAACATTTCATTAGAATCTTCGGGGCAAAGTTTAACTGCCGCATAGTCATAGATAAGAGCAAGTCTGGAAGCAATCTCTAACTGTTCTCTTTTCTCATAAAGAAATCTGTTTGCTGCTGCTTGTGCTAACTTAGGATCTCCACCAGTAGCAGCAATGTCGGCACCAATAACGACTGCTGGTGTCTTTGTAAATAGTGAAGCAATAAAGCCCTCAATGTAGGAGAAAGCGTCAGATGTTTCCACACGGATCATTGTGTTATCATAGGCTTCATTAGCCCAGAACTTTGTTTCGTAAGCATCTTTGTAGCGTCTTAGTTCAGCAGACTTTTCTTCCCAATAAGACTTATGCTCTGAATAGATTATCTGAATGAATCTAATAATGTCGTTAGTTGTTCTCGCCATAGAAATGTTCCTCTGTTAGTTTAGTAAAAGTCAAGTGTTAGTTGTATCTTCTCTTATTTGCAATAGAAGCACCAGCATTATTTATTATTCTATCTGCCTGTCGCTGCTTGATCCAGTGTGGAAGAAAAGGAACTGCTTTTAGTTGGACTTTCTCTAAACACATAAATGCAAGAGCAAGAGCAACAGCATTATCAGAATGCGCTCCACCTGTGTTTGATAGTTCTATGTGTCCTCTATCATTTACGGTTATTGCTCGCATTTCAGCGTAGGCTATGTTATCAATGTATTGTAAGAAGCCTTGTTGGATTTTATCTTTTAAGTTCTCAAACATTTGTGTCTTGGACTTTAATGTAGTGATCCAATCTTTACCGTCTTGTTTCCAAATGTGATAATAACCGTAATGGTTCATTTCATTTAAGACGACATTTCCAAAGTTGTTGCTCTCAACAAGAACCAGTGCGTTGTTGTATTCGGTTGCAAAATCAATGATTCGTTCTGCAAGGTAAACGGGGGACACATCGTTGGATCGATAAAGTAAGACTGGTTGGTGCGTTCTTTTGCTAACGACATAGATAACAGACCAATCTTTTCCCACGCCAGCAGCAACATCAACACCAATAGCATATTTATCATTAACATCGGGATCGTCAAAGATCGTAGTTTCGGTAGGCTCAACATTTATTATTTCTATCTCCTCAAAGTCTTCTCTGGTAAGATAAACATTACCAGCAATAGAATAAGCATCCTCAATAGTAGCAGGATATTCTCTGGCGAACTTTTGTTTATTTCCTATCTTGGATAGTTTTAGTTTTCTCCAATAAAGTTGTTCGTCAGTAAGATTATGTTTATTTTGTAGTTCTCGTTCGCTTTCTGTAAAAAGGACACCTTCTTCGGGGATCTCTTCTTGGTAAGATAAGTGGTCGAACCAACGGAAAAACAAATAGTTCCAGTTGGCTTCTCCTCTTTCATAGCGCATTATCTCTTGGTGTAAAGCATCATCAAAATGGTTTGCTGTGGATTCTATTACAAGTTGTCCGTCGTTTAATGCTGAAAGTGCTGTTGCTTTTAGTTCGTCAGGATTGGGAGCAAAAGCGTATTCTGAAATGTGTAGATAAGAACAAGTAAATGAACGAAGACCACCTTTGCCTTCTGCTGAAACAGCAATAATAGAAGCACCACTATCAGCAAACTTTATCTCAGTTGTGTTTTCTACTGATAAAGGTCTTTGTAGAAATGCTGGAAGGTTATTGTAAAATGTCTTATGGATTTCTAATAAGTGCTTGGAACTTGCTAACTTGTGCGATAAAATAGCAATAGAAACTGGTTCTGTGCTTGTGTAGGCTTTCCAAAAAAGATATGCTGAAACAATAGTGGAAGAACCAATCTGTCTTCCTTTAAGGATAAGTGTGTCTTCCCCATTTTCCAAAGCAGTAATAATCTTTATTTGTTCTTCATTGGGGATAAGACGAATAAGTTTGCCCCGCTTATCAACAATCTTTAATCTGCTAATAAACTGGACTGGATCAGCAATAAGCCTTAATAGTTTTTTGTGTTCCTTCTTCATTTTAGGTATTGCTTAATGTCGTGAATAGTTGCTTTTGTTTCTTTGTCTTGTTCTTTTGCCGAGGAAGCCGACATTATCGCCTGTAAAATGTTCTTTATGTCTGTGGTAGATAATGTCTCAAACTTGCCTTTATCACGCCATTCTAAGCGAGCAATCTCTAACAAAGCCCAGCAAAAGTCATAAGGATCTTTATTATCAACAGCGTCCTTCATTGCGGTTACTGGTAGTCGTCTGCGAGCCATAAAAGTTATTCTCCTGTCCTAATAAAAGTAGATAAAGTCAAGCAAGCCACTGGAAATAGTTTTCTAATGCTGATCTCTCCATTACAAGAAACGAACTATCTTTTGCAGACCAAATAACATAATCATCTAACTTTCCAACTGATAAGTTTAACATTATGTCTTCTGATCTTTTGTAATGTTTTTCTTCTGCTCTCCCAACATAAATGTAAAGTTGCTTTGAGCCTAATGATCTCAACAGGGAACCTTCTTTCATTATTTCTACATCTGGCTTATTCACTTTTTATTCTTCTCCTTCTGGTGTGTAATAATCTATTCTTGCTCTACTGATCTCAACATATTCTTCATCCATCTCTATTCCAATAAAGTCAAAGCCTTCGACAGCACAAGCACAACCAGTAGAACCAGATCCCATAAATGGATCAAGAACTACACCGTTGGGAGGTGTAATCAACTTGGTTAGGTAAGTCATAAGTTTGATTGGCTTGACTGTTGGATGATTGTTTCTTTCTGGCTTAAAGCGACTGAAAGGTGTGCCTTCGTGTCCTTCATCTGCTTTTACTTTATGGTTTGGTCTGAAATCTACTGATGGATGTTCTTTGATCTCCAAGCCATCACAACCAGCATTTCTTTCTGACTTACTTACCTTAGCACAATAAAAAAATCTGGAAGCACCTGATAGTCCATCATAGACACCGTTCTCTTCACCAGCCTTCTTACCACCATTAGTCCAACTATCTCCTGAGCCACCAGTAGTGTCTTTTGTTCTTGTCTTCTTAAAAGCATTACCAGTAGAAGGTGCTTGTTTATCAAGCATTTCAGCACTAACAGGATCTAATAAAACATTAGCAGGAAATCTACCGAGGTTTTGTAGTTTATCTTTTGCTGCTCTCCAAGTGTCTGCTGCTGTGTGATCGTGGTCTGGTGTCTTTACTGAACCTTGATTAGCCATCATCTTTCTTGGTTGGATGTTACTGAAATCTTCATCTGTTCCTATTCTGGAAGCATCAATGTTTATTCCACCAGTTCCGTGTTTGAGAACATTTTTCGCTACTGATAGTTTCTTCTCTAATGGTTTTCTAATAAGGATAATAGGCTCGTAGGCAGGTTTGAGAGCAGTTCCCCAGCCGTCCCATTTTTCAGCATTAGCGGTTGTCTCACCAACACGAACTAACTGGTTTAGTGTATTGTTGTAGCCGTCGTCTTTTCCATTCATAAAGCCAACACCAGAAGCAGGTTTGGCTTCGAACTTTACACCTTCCATCTTTTCTATTGCCTTGCTAATGTTATGGGACTTTGGAAAGCCTGAACCATAAAGCCACATAAGACAATCTCTAATCTCAAAACCAGCATCTTCCAAAGCAGTCATAACACGGTGATGCTGACGACTATGACCGAACACTAAGCCGTGCGCTCCGTGTTTCATAACACGAAGAACCTCTTCCCAAAAAGAAGGATCTGCTGCTGGACTATTTTCTTTATCCCAGTCTTTCCCCATAAAGTTAATAAGGTAAGGAGGATCAGTTACCAAACTATCAACACTATTGTCTGGTAGTTCTTTTAGTTTTTCTCTGCTGTCGCCTGTTAGTAGTTTCATTTTATTCCTGTTCTCCATTAGTCCATAAGTGTGGAAATAGTTTTACGATTTGATCCATAGTAATAAATGTTAGTTCTTCATCTTCCTGTGGTTGTGTAAGAACCTGAATAACATTCTTGATAAGTTCTTCTACTTGTGTTTCTCTTTCAGTCATTTGTTCTCCTGCTGTTTAAGTTTCTTTGCTTTTCTTATTCTGGCTCTTTCAGCCCGTTTCTGTTTTTCTTTAAAGTGTTCGTTTCTCTTATGTTCTGTAAAATGTCTTTCTCTCCAAGCATCATAACCTTCTGGTTTGCCTTCTGACTTAGGAAAATAAACATAGTCACAAACATTTCGATCATACATAATGTAGTTGTTTTCGATAAAGTCTAATAGTTTTCTTTTCATCTCAAACATTTCTTCATCCCAAATCAAGTTTCCCCCATAAAAGATAATAACTTTCCTGTTACCTCTGCTAAACTTTTCTCCAAGATATCTTCTTCTTGTCTTAGTTCTGAGAGGCTTATCTCTAAATAAGATCTTATCATAGGATCTGTGTTGGAAGCAATAGAAATCTGTCTTTTGATTTCCATCATAGCCTCAAACAAGTAATAGAACTTAAAGGTGTAAAGACCAATAAGCCTTTGTTTTGTCTGAATAATCACAGCAGTTTATCTTGTAGGAGACTGATGGCTTTGTTTAGTTCCTGATGAGCGTATTGTTTAGAATAGTTTCTTTCTTCACCAATCATTTCTAATGTCTTGCCCTCAAAGTAATAATCCCAAAGCAAAGAAGAATAACGCTCTGGTAGTTCTTCTAATAACTTATGAAGATCAATGTCAGCACTATTATCCTGTAAGGTAAATGCTTGGTTTATGACTGAAAGATCTTTCTTATCAATAGCATCTATTATTTGATCTTCTGGATTGTAAGAATAAAAGTTATTTACTATCCAGTCATTATCACCTATGTAAGTAAATCTCCAATCATCTTTCATTTTATCTTTCTTCTTCATAATAGTAAATAGTCTGTTAAAAAAGAAACGCCCTCAAAAGTAAAGTTTTATTTAAGTTTTTTGTTTCTTTTTATTTAAGTTTTCCTTTCAGTTTAAAACCTTTCTTATTTCTTTTCTTATTCTTCACTTTCATTTTAGTTTTTCTTGTTCTTGTGTTTGGTTGGATGTAAGTGATCTTGTTTGTTTTTAACCATTCAGAAATAAGTTCTTGTTCTTGTTCTGCTTTGTTTAGTTTTTCATTTTCCATTTCAGTTCCTCCTAACTGATCTTGATTAGTAAGTGTTTGTTAAGTTCTTGTTTAGTTGAGACTGCTTAGAGGCAGTCTCCTTAAATGCTAAATAACCTGTGAAAGTTTTTCTATGATAATAGAAGACTTTAAGGTTAGCGTCCTTAAAGCAAAAAAAATAAATGCTTCGCTATCCTTCTTTACCGACCTTCTTTCGTTCTTGTAAATGCATTTAGGCTATTTGCTTTTACGAACTACCAGACATTCTTAATGGCTCGGCTAACTTGTCAGGTAAAGGGAACAGCCCCGACTACAACCACCTACCATTAAACCTGCGGAGACATTCGGCTCTCCTTTTTGGTGTTGCTCCTACATTCCCTTCCCATCCTTGTAAAGTCATCTCAGCGTTCTATCATTAAGCATTGCTCGGCGGCACTTAAATCAGACTGAAACGGAACCAAGAACAGGTTTTTTATCGCTGTGGTTTACTAACACCTTTATCTGGTTTAGGTTTGCGTCAAATGAGGACGCTATGTCTTAATAAATAGTATAGCAAAAAAGAAAAGGCATTGCAAGCATTATCTTTTCCTAAATAAAAAAAAGTAATAGAAATCTGCTGTTGGCTTGATTTTTTATTATTTATTTTTTTATTCTACTACTACTTACTAATAGTTGTGTGGAAAACATAACCACATCTTAACAACTTGTCAAGTGTGTTTTTTTCATTTGACGATTTCAGCATTAGTAGGAGGAATAAAAAATGCTAAACAGACAACAGAACAACTTTGCAGATAGTTTGGAGATCGGTGAGAAGGCAGAGAGGGAACTTGCTTCCATTATCAAGAAGAGGATGCCTTCGTTCAGAAAAATAAAAAAAGTAGATTATCAGAGATATGGCTATGATTTGCAACTTACATTTTTATCTCAGACAGGAGAAGAAAAAACAGAAAACATAGAGGTAAAAGACTTGGCTGGTGGTTATCCTACTGGCGTTGTAGAAAAGTGGGCTAACGATGCAAAAACAAAAAAGCCGTGGTGGATCATCAAGGGAGATTGTGATTACATTTTCTTTAAAGACAGTTCCAGAAATCTTTGGTTTATGTATGATGCTGATAAAGTAATAAACTTTTTGGATAACTACGATGCTTATTTGTGTCGAGCAAATAACGGAAACAAAGATGATAGTGGTTGGCTCGCAAAGTTCTATTGGAATCCAAATGACCTTCCAGCAAACCACAATCCCGATTTTGTTATGGATGGATTTTTAATGTGCTTTTCTGGGAAATAATGCTTTACATTTCCTCAGTAATAGGATAGAATAAAATGATAAAGGATAAACCATTTATGTTTGAGAAAGATTATTTTGATTTTAAAAAGTTGCGCTTGACGGTAGACAGAATAGAAGATAAGATTAATAAGATAGAGCAGATGATCGACACCATTACTGAAACAGTAAAAGGCTCTATCGACTACAATGATAGAAAGTATGAAACACCAACTATTTCTGACAAAGAGATAGATGAACTTTACAGTAGAATAGTAGAAAAGAAAAACCAGTAAGTTGAGCCACTAAATAGATTTTTTGGGAGAAGGAACTATTTAGTTTTGAGGCAGATGAATAAGACCTCCTGACCTCCTGCTGGTCGCCCCCTACGGATAACACCTCCAAAGTCCGTAGGGGGCATTTTCTTTGCCTAACAAATAAGCCCCCTCACGGGGGCTGTGTCGTTTATTTATTATGGGGGGCTATGATGCCCTTAACCTTTTTTTTCTCTGGCTTAAACGGGAACACAGGGCGCGTCAGTCTCAATCTACGACACCATCCAAGACCTCAAACGCGAGAGCCAATAGGTCTGATCCAAGTTCCTGCCTTTCTTCCTTCGTCAAACCACCTTTGGAATACTTGATAGTCTTAATAATAAGTCTCACAAGTTTAGGTGTAAGAGCGATCATAGTTTCTTTTGTTTCTTCTTTCATTATTTCTCCTTACAGAAATGTTCTATTAAAGTTTCTAAATAAGTTAATCTGGTGTCTATCTTTTTTATTGTGTCTTCCCAAGACTTTCTGTCTTCTTTCATTTCTGAAATAAGTTTTTCAGTTACATCTCTTTGGAAAGACATAAAGCGGTTGAGGAAATAAACAGCAACTACAACACCAGCCCCAGAACCAGACAAAACATTTAAGATTGCTTCCTCTCCCATTTTATTCCTCCATCGCCTTTTTTAAAGCATCAAGGAACACACGGGCGATCTCTCTGCTTGTTGCTGCGTCTGGTGAATATTGGTTTGCTGGATCATAGGCTTGGATAAGAGCAACTGCTTCTTCCCAAGAAATAAGCAAAGGCACAGACCAACCTTCTACATTATCAATAAAACCAAATAAAATCTGGCTTTCATCTACTTTTTTCATTTGACTGCTCCTACATCTGGGACTATTGTTTGATAAGCAAATCTAAACCTTTGCTGATCGTCTTGGGCTATTGTGTCGTTAGTTCCACGAATCCCAATAATAACTGCTAAGTAGGTGTTGTCTGGTGTAGCATCTACACTTTGGATGTTACTGTTTCTGGAACCAGCATTGTAAACACGATCATCAGTAGAAGATAAAATCTGATAAGCACCAGATCCTAAACTGTTTCCACCTCTAAGGCAAGCAACAACAGCGTGGTCTGCGGCAGCATTGTAGCCAGTTGTCGTTCCAGTGTATTGTAGTGTTCCCCAAGCAGGATTACCTCCGACCAACTTAATAGCATAAGCACCAGTAGGTTTAAGTGTGGCTTCGGCAGTTGTCGTAGGATTTTGCATAACAACCATTCCACACGCTTGGTTAAAATCATCTACGGTTAGATCAAGATCGACAACAGTTTGGAAAACCTGATAGTCCATAGAGGTAACCTGATTTCCATCTACCTCTTGTAGTTTATACCATCTGGGAGCGTTTTTTGTTCCGCTCACAAACCAACGAAGCGTTGCGTCATAAGCAGTAGCGTTCCAAGTTACTGTGTTGTGGCTTCCATCAAAGGTCACAGACTTTACAAGACCAAGTGGATCAAACAGTTGCCAAGTTCCATCTGTTAAATCTACGGTAGTAAAAGAGGATTTGTAGAGGCTTCCTCCACCTCCACCTCCACCAGATCCGCCACCATTAGCCGCGCCTGTGGTTGGATCAAATGCTTGTGTAATAGGCATAGGTCATTCGCTCCAATAAAGTTCCATCGCGTCGATGGTAGCAGTTCCAGCATCCGTCTTGTAAAAGATAGAAAAGTTGCCGTCTGTGTGAAAGTGTGCGAAAGCAAACTTAATAGCAATCCCGCCTTCGGTAGTGGAGCCAACCTCATAGGCAATAGTAGCCTCGGTGTCTGGAATAACAACACCAGTTCCATTACTGTTGTGTGTAATCTTAACGGTTATTTTTGTTGGTGCTGGATTACCAGCAAGCGTCTTAACACGAACAATAATGCCTTCCAAATAACCAACGAAAGATCTTTCAGTAGCAACAATATCGTGCTGCTTACCAAGACCAAAAGCATTATCAATAGCGACATCATTACCATCAATCGCTTCGTGAATAAATCTTCCTACCTTTGCCATTTCTCTTCTCCTTTGTATCTTCTATGGCGAGCGGTCTGCTCTACAATAATAGAAAAAGTAAAGTTATTCTATTCTTTGTCCTGCGGCTTCCGCTTCGTTCATTCTTTTTATTTCTTCGCCAAGTTCTATTAGTCTCTGTGTGTAGACAAGTGCGTTTGCTGGATCAGAAGCCATTTGTCTTCGTAGCGACTGCATTTCCATAACTATCTGTGCTTTTGTTCTACGACGGATCTGACGACGAACAGTTTGTCTTGCTTCACCGATTTGCTCGGTTGCTCCTTCCACACGCTCACTTGTTTGTCTTTGTTCTGGTGTGAGATCTTCTCTCATCCGTTCTGTTTCATCTTTTTCTAATGTAGCGTTTAGTGCTTGTAGTTGTTTAAGACGAGACAAACGATCATAATAAGCCTGTTGTTCTGGCTCTAAATAAGTGATAGGTGTTACAGCACCACCAACATAACCAACTTGTCTTGCTGCTTCTGGAAGCATAGATCTTTCACCAGCAGAGAGGTCTTCCATTTTTGTTCCCTCTGCTTGCATAGCACGGGCAAAATCAGAAACAGGTGAAGCAATCCCAGAATAAGCCATAGCAGTCATAAAGTTTCGATAAACTTGTTGTTGCTTTGGTGTGGTTAGAGGGATACGATAACGACCTTCTCTTCCTTCTCTACTTACACCTCTTCTTGCTCTTGTTTCTGGTGCATAAGAGGTTTCAGAAGCACCTCCCATTCGTAGAATAAAGTTTACAGCATCAAGAGGATCACCACCATTTAAACCAAGAATAGCGATGTGTTCTGCTGGGATCTCTTCTGGATCAATAGAAAACTTATCTTCTACACCAAGTAGAGCCTTGTATTCACTACGAATAGCACCACCAAATAAACCTTGTGGCTGTCCTTTGATAACATCAGCAAGAGAATAAATGGCATCAAGCGATTGTAGCGGTGGTGTAGCCATTACAAGACTTTTACCTCTTTCTGGATCAAAACCTATTTTATTAAGAATAACGCGCGTTTGTGCGTAAGAAGGAGAATAGGTTCTTGTTTCGCCTTCATCTCCCATTAATAGGTCAGTTAGGTTTTGTCTAAACCTTTCTGTCTTCGCAAGTCTTTTTATGCCTTTGATTCTTGTAAGATTTTTAATAGCATTTACTATGCTGTTTCTCTGGAAGCCATAGAACAAAGCCAGTCTCTTTAATGCTTTCTCGTTTTTAGTTATGTCTGCTACATCAAACATAGAACGACGAGCAAGAGCAATCGCTTCTTCTATTGTTCTTCCTTCGCGTAGAGCCATTTTAAGCGCAGCATAACGGAACAAATAATCTTCTGACTGTGGTAGTCCCTTAAAAGTTTCCCAAAATGTTCTTAAAGAACCTTCGTCGCCTTTTCTTATTGCATTTAATAATCTCTGCTGATCTGCGGAAGGTAGTGCTGCACGATAAACAGTTTGTCCTCCCCCTGTTGTTAAGATCCTGTTTAGTTCATCAACAGTAAAGTTTCTACCACCAAGTTCGATTATTTGATTTGGTTTGGTGTTTCGTAAGATTTTTATGCCTTCCGCCAAGTCGTCAAGTCGAGGCAACTTACCAGTTGTAGAATAGAAAATGTCGGCACCAGTTAAAAGGTTGGCTCCGTGGAAACGAGGACGAAGGTTTAGAAGGGCAAGGTAGCGAAAGTTTTGCAAAGCATTAAGTTCTGCTTCTGCATATTCTAATGCGCCTTTATCTACAAGATCAAGGATTTCATCTCGCAGTTTGTCGAAGCCTTCTGTTAGTTCGTCTGTAAGTTGTCTTGCTACATCTTCACCAAACAAAACATTTAGTTTTCTAAAACCATCGGTGTCTCTTTTATTTAGTTCTCCGATCAATCTTTCCATATCACCGATAGGATCAGTAGCACCACGAAGACCATTTCTTCTGATAATGCCGTTAGCAACATCAGCACCAAGTTCAGAAACCAAACCAAAGTCTCTCATAAAGTTTGGATCTCGTAATAGTGATTCTGCGCTGCGGACGGTCTGCGGCGGTGCTGGGGCGTTTGGTGCGCCTGCCGTCCAGTCTGAAAGTGGTAGTCTAAAATCTTCTGTGTTTTTATTAAAAACCTCAAAAATGTCTTCTGCTGTTATGTCGAGAGGCTTTCCTTCTAAAATCTTTTTTGCTCTGTTAGCAATAATGTTGTTTAGATATTCATTACGAACACCAGTGAACCGAGGTTGTGGACGACCAGTTACTTTACCAAAAGTTTCCGCAACACGCTGTTGTATGTCTGGTGTTAGTTCTTCGATAATGTTAATGCGTCCCTTACCAACCTCACTGTTGATAAGATCGCTAACTACCTCTCTGCTAATGCGTTGTGCTTCTGAACGATAATAGGCTCCCAACTGAATCTCTGCTGGAATGCCTCCCTTCTTTGCTGCTACATCAGTTATTTCGTTTGCTGGATAACGCAATAGTTTAGGATCACCAGAAGCAACTATTCTTTGTGCTTCTTCTAAAACAGGAACCATAGCCTCAAATAAAGTGTTTGGTTCTCTTCTTGCTTTTTCGGACGCTGTTCTGATTAGAGGAGCAAGTCTATCCATCGCTTCTTGTGTAAAAACATTTCCAGCCTTACTTACAGATGTTCCTGTGAAAAGATCAAAAACATTTTCTTTTGTAGATTTGGAAAAGAACAAATCATTTAACATTCCTACAATAGTCTCAGTGGCTTTTCTGGTGTCTTGGAGCGCTCCCGCAGGGATTAGTGTAGGATCAATGTCGGGCGATTTCGCTCCAAGTGTTAAAGCAGAAACCAGTTCTGGAATAGTGTAATCTTGATCTGGTTTAAGACCATAGAAGGCTCTTGCTTCTTTATCTCTTTTTAGTAATGCTATGCCTCTTCGTAGTTCTACATCAAGAGAGGACATTTTAGTTCTTGCTTCTTGTAGTAGTTGTCTTTGACCTACGGAAAGATTACCTGCTGCTGGTGTTCTACTGGTTAGTGTTTCATAGATTTTTCTTGCTACTGATCTTGTGAGAGATCTTTGTTCCATAGGCATTAGAAGAGCAACCTGTTCGCTTACAGGCAAACGAGCAATATCTCTGGCTCGTAGTGTTCCTCTACCTTTTCCTGTTGCTGCTCTACCTTCTGCGATAAGATCTATGTTAGCGTCGATAAGTTTTCTAACATCTTCCAGCGTAATGCTGTTTGTGTTTTCTAATGTTTCTCTTATCAAGGCAGCATCAATAGAACCTAACTTTCCAAATGTTTGTAGTTCTTCTACAATCTTATTTACTTGTGTTATTTGATCGTCGGTTAAAGCATAAGCAGGAAGGATTCTTTTTTCTGTTTTTCCTCCTGTGACTGCCGCCCCTTGTGGAAGCGCACCTTCACCGAAAGCAACAGAGCCTCTGGAAGAACCTACAAGTTTAATGTTTTTGTTTTGTGCTATTGTCTCAACAAGTTTTCCAAGTTCAGTTTTCTGCGCTTCTTTTACAAGTTCTCTTGCTGTTTTTGGATCAACAAAAGTGTTTTTAGTTACAGCAACAAGGTTCTCAAAGTCGCTGGAAGGAATATTCTTTGTTGCTCTTACAACCTCTCTTGATGCTAAATCGTTCATTAGAACGGTTCTAAAAGTTCTGTAAGCCTGTGGATTTGTTTGTAGTGCTTGTAATGCTCTTGTTAGTTTTGTTCCTGACGCAGCAGCAGAAGCCGCTTTATCTACATCAAGGATAGGACGGATAATGGTTTCTACTGCTTCGTCTATTCTTGCTGCCGCACCAAGAGAACGAGCAACATCTTTACGACGAACAGCACTGAAAGTTTCATCTATGTTGTTTGCTATTCTATCTATTTCTTCTATTGCTTGACGACCTGCGGTTGCTGTTGGATCAGCAGCCATTCTTGCAAGTGCTTCCTCAACAGTCCCGCCTTGTTCCGCTGCTCTCCTAAATCTTACACCAAAGTTGCTATTTCTCAAAGGCTTTGATAGATCAGCAGCAGCGTCGAGGGCTGGACGAGAAACATCTTCTAAAAGTCTTGCTTGTGTTGCTAAGTCTGCTGTTACTTGTGCCGACATAAAGTTTCTAAAATCGCCAGCAGGAAGGCGACCAAAACGACCAGCGGCAGTAAGAACATAGTTATCAGCAAAGTCGTTTACGCCTCTTGCAGCAGCATCGGCAACTGCCCCACCATACTGACGAGCAGTAGCAAGATTACCGTAAAGGCTATTAACTGTTGATAGGTTACGACCTAAACCTCTTGCAAAAGTAGTCCCACCTTTTACAATGTCGAAAGATGGATCAGCAAGATCGGCAAGAAAACCACCAGCCAAAGTTGCGTATCTCGCTGCTCCTTCCAGATTAGTAATGTCCGCAGCCTCTTCTGCCTCACCAAAAAAGCCTCTGTTTTCAGCAATGTTTTGTAAGATAGCCCCACCAGTTAGACCTTCTTCTGTGTCGTAGCCTGCTTCTTCTCTGGCTTGTCGTCTTCCTTCTACGAGGTCTTCATTCATCCCTAATGCTTCATAACCAAGATAAGCAGCACCTCCCGCCAAAACATTTGGAACCATCATAGCAGAGCGAAGCATCCAGCCGCCAAGTGTTTCTTTTTGCGTTCCGTAAGGTGTTGTGTCGGTAAAAAATCCTTCGTCTGTAAATGCTTCTGGATTATCTAAAACTGCTTGTCTGTTTTCACCAGTCCACCACGGAACAGCACCAGCATCAAGTAGTTCTTGTTTTATTTCTTCTTTTGTTTTTAATCTGAAATCACCACCATAAAGATCTGTGGTAGGTCTTTCTTCTCTAAAAATGCGCTCTGCTTCTCTATCGACCTCGGCAAGAATAGTAGCATTTAGATATTCTCTTTGCTCTTCTGTAAGGTCTGGAACACCAACACCTCTTTCTACTTGACGAGAGAAAGTTCTAATCCACGGATCTTGTGAGCCTTCTGGATCTTCTGGTTGTAGATAAGTGCTTTCGTCAGATAGTCTTGTTCCAAGATCTTGTAGAACTTGGAAAGCCTCTTCCATTGCTTTTCTATCTGCTTCACCACCAGTTAAACCATCTTGTCTTATCTTTGCTAAACGAGGTTCTAAAATGTAAGTTCTGAAAGCATCTGTTTGTGCTGATGCTTCTTCGGCAGACATTTCCAACTGTTCTTCGAATAGTTTTTGGATTTCATCATAGTTTATTCCAGAAGGGATTTCACCTTGCTGGTCGCCTATTGGTGTTTCCTGCCTTTCGGAAAAAGGCACAATGGCTTCCGCAACAGGAGCAAGAAAACCTTCGGCTCTTTCTTCTACGGTTCCATAACCAAGAGGAACTGCTCTTCTTTGGAACTGTTCCAAGTCTCTACGAGCAGTTGCTTCTGCGTCTGTTGGTGTAAAACCTTCTCGCTCTAACTGTCTTGATCTTTCACGAATGTAAGTTCTTTCTTCATCTCGTAGTTGTAGATCAAGATCCTCAACCTCCAAAGTTCTTGTGTCTTCTGGTGCCTCTGGACGAATAGGCTCAGGTGGAGAAAAGATTTCTTGTAGTTGCTGTTGAGAAAATAAATCAGAAACAGCCTGCTGTGCGGCAGCACCTTGACTAAGTGTTGGATCTGCCGCAAGTAGTTCTTGCGCTCTGTATTTTATTCTTGCTTTTTGCCCGTCGCTGAAAGCCATTTATTTACCTCTTTATGCTAATGGTTCTTGTATGTTCGATTCTAAAATGTCTTTTGCTACAAGATAAGTGTGTGCTTCTTGTCGCTCGCTGGGATTTTCGGCAAATGCTCTGCTAATCTCATCGTAAGTCATTTTAAAAGCGTTAGCCTTACCTTTATTGGTTTCGTAAAGCCTATCTACGATAACAAGGTGTTGAGGTCTATCTTCTGTTTCAGCATCTATTTTTGCTATTCTTTGTAGTCTTTTTGGCTGTGAAGCAAGTTTGGTTCCTTCGCTAACGACATTCATTTTGTAAGCATCTTTTCTTTGTCTGCTGCTTCTTTTTTCTCGTCGTTGTCCTCTCTCGCGGTTAAACCTTTCACGAAGGGCTGGCTCTTCTTCACGGATAGTTTCTAAATCTTCGCTTATGTCTATTCCAACAGGAGCAAGTTCTCTACGCTTATCTTGTAGATACTGAATAACTGTTTCAGTTTCTCCTCCCCAAAAACGAACAGGATTTTTAATAGTTTGCATCCGTTCGCCAGAACGCTGAATAGTTGTGCCTGTGTAGTGATCGATTGCTTGTTGTAGTAGTTCGTCTGTGTAAGTGTAGCCACGACCACCTCTCAACATTTCTGGATTTACAATAGCCTCTTCTTCACCAAGAGCGATAGGTGTAGTTCTGGTAGGTGGCTCAATGCGAGGAACAATGTCCGCTGGTTGTGGGAAAGCACCTGATAGTCTATTTCTATCTCCTTCGATTTCAGCACCACCACCAACAACCTCACCATAAGGAGGTAGTCTTTCTATTGGTTCTGGTTCTTCATAAACACCTATCTCCCCTTCTGGTTTTTCGCCCATAGGAGGGGGAGCAGCGGCTCTTCTTTCTTCATCCGTCATAAGTGCTGGCGTAAAAAATGTGTCGCGTTCTGGGGGGCTTGGAGGGGCTGTAAGAGGCTGTTGTGGGATAACCTCTGGCTCTCTTACTATTTCCATTTCTCCACCAGTTACGGTTGCTGCTGGTAGTTGTTCTGTCCTGTCTCGCGGGACACGCGGCTCACCATCACGGGAAGGTGTGTCTCTATCTCGTAGTAGTAGATCGCCTGCTTGACGATAACGGAAGCCTTCCGCATTTATGTATCTTTCTCGCAGATCATCTGCGGCTTTTTGTCTTGCCTGTTCTGGTGTTGGTAGTAGTGTTAGTTCTCTTTGGATCTGCTCGGCATCTCTAAATAACATATCAGCCTCACCACCTTCACCACCAAGACCAATAGCATCTAAATCTCTTGCTAATGCTAATGTTCTATTTAATCTTGCTTCCGTAGCAGATCGTTTATCCGCTGCTTCTCTTTCCGCAGCATCAAGATAGTCTGTTCGTCCAGCGACAAACTGGTCGATTCTTTCTTGCGCGACTGGCTGATCCACACGGGGAAGGTAACGACGCGGACGAGGAGCCAAACCGAAAGCACCACCACCTTGACCGATAACACCAACCTCGCTTTCATAAGCCCTCCTTGTTCTGTTTAAAAGGTCAAAGTCAGTTCCGCGAAGCCCTTGCATATATGCTTCTTGTTCTGATCGTAGTTCACCTTCTAACCTTTCTATTTCTTGATCTAAAAAGTCTAAACCTTCTCTTCCCTCTGTTCCAGCAGGAGCAGAAACAGGAGCAGTTCCACCTTCTTGTTCTGCGATCTGTGGTGCTTCTACCTCACGAACCTCACCAACACGCCGTCTTGTGGTTGTTGCTTTTGCGTCTGGTGGTAAAAGACCAGCGATTTGGAGCATAGGATCTACTGGTGCATCTGTTACAATAGTCTGCATAGAAATGTCTCTACGAACATTTGCTTTCTGTGCTTCCAAATCTAACCGTGCTTGATCTCGCATAGTGCGAGCAATCTGGTTTGCTGACGAACCACCAGCAATAGCCTCCGCTCGTAGTTCTTGTAGATTTGTAATCGCTCGTCTTAGATCACGCTGAGATTGTTCGTAAATGTCTGCTCTTGCTTTTGCTGAAAGTGTTTCCACTTGCAGTTGAGCCATTTGACTTTTCTGGATTTCTTCCCAAACTTTCCAACGCAAATCGCTGTAAAGTGTCGCTATGCTTTGACCGTTGGAATAAGTTCCTGTTACTGGCTGCGGCTCTAAAACATAAACATTGCGACCATTCACATTTCTAATAGTCATTATCAAGATCCTTGTAGTGCGGTGAGATATTTAAACATTTCTGGATTTGTAATAGAAAGTTCGTAAAGACCTCTTGCTTCTTCATTAGAAACACCAAGTTGGTTTGCTAAACCAGCAACCGCAGTTGGAGAAATGTCTTTCTGACCTTGTATTATTGCTTGCTGTGCGCTTGTAGCCATTCCACCTTGTAGGGCAGCACCACCGATTCCTGCGATTGCACTTGTTAGTTCTCTTTTTCTTTGATCGACTGCTGCTTCTAATGCTCGCATTTCATCAACCTGCTGTGCTTCTTTGAGAAGATCTTGCTCTAAAACTTTATTCGCAATGTCGGTTTCCATAGCCATTTGTGTTTGTTCTGCTTGTGCTGCCTGTGCTAATGAAGCACCTGCCTGTGCGCCACCAGAACCAGCAAGCAATCTTTCTCGCTCAAACTGAGCGGCATCAGCAATCCGCTGCTGTCCTCCACGAAGACGGTTCTCCATAGCCGCTTGTTCTTTTGTTGTTAGACCAAGTGCCCCCATCTCTTCTTTTCTTTTTAGTTCTTCTAATCTTGCTTTATTTGATTTAGCAAGATCGGAAGGCATTAGTGTTCCTGCGTTAGCCAGTGCTGAACCAGCACCAGCGGCGAGAGCAGCGATAAGTATTGGCGACATAGTTTTGTTCCTCTGTAATAGATAGTAAAAGTCAAGTTGTCCTGTAAAAGACCTCAATAGTAAAGTTTCTTGCTGATGTAAAACCTTGTTCTACTTTTGGATTGATAACAAGGCGATAGTTGTATCTTCCTTCTTGTCCTGCTTGTTTGTTAAGGACTTTTCTGAAACCAATCCAGCGACGAAGAGCAAAACGGGCTTCATCTTCATTTCCAAGTGTGTTGCCTATGTATTGTCCTCCAAATGGATCAACAGTTCCAGCAGGAGAAGGATTACTTATGCCTATGTTTACCTCTTCGAAAGAATAAGAAATGGTAGCATTGTATCTTGTCTGAACGCCTGTGTCTACATTTGTTTCTTCTAAATAAACAACACTATCCCAGAACCTCTGTGATTTTACATCATTCTCCAAAGAAATAAAAGTTCCACCAAAGTCAAACATAATGTAAGCAGGATATTCTACTGAAATCTCTGTTCCAGTTTCCCATAGTGGCTGATAAACAAAGAAACTGTTTGACTGCTGTGCGCGAGGTTTAATGTGTGATGTGAAATAAGCACGGTTGGTTTGTTCTATGTCGTTGTGTGCTGCGTGGTGTAGTCCAGTCTCAAAGCGCATAGATTTTGTAATAGGTTCTATTTCACCTCTGGAAATGTTTTCTGTGTTTAAACTGTTGGCGGCATAGTCAGAAGCACCTATTCCTTGATTTACATAAACTTTTGCTGCATCGTCATTTAAGTTTTGGTTTTCTGCTGTAAGGACTGTTCCATCAACATAAGTGTAAGGTTTGGTAAAAGCCATTAGATTTCTCCTACAATCGCGTGTAAAGCATTACGACTAATCCGTAGAACATTTGTAGCATCATAAACTTTTGCTTGTAGTTCTATTTTTGTTAGAACAACGAGGTCTGATGGTGCCCTCCAAATGCCTTCGAACTGAAAGGTTTGATAACAAAGAGCAATAGAAGAAGAAGGGATTCCTCCCATAATAGTAGCATCTCTGTTTGTAGAAGAAGCAGTTCCAAAAGAATAGCCCCATTCTCCAAGTGATTCTGTTATGTCTCCTCCTCCTGTGTTGTAAGTAAGCAGAATGCGGAAAGCATACAAGTTTGGTTTTCCGTGTGGAGGAACCGCTTGATCGTCCCAAATAACATTTAAATCGTTATTGGTTACTAAACCACAACCAGAAATCCTTACAGTTTGGAACTGTTTTAAAGACTTAGTTAGATTTATTTCCATAGGCGTTGCGCCTCTGGTAAGTGTTACATAGGAGGTAGAAGAAATGTCGTTTATGTTTGTGGTGTTGCTATCTTCATTAAAATAAAGTGAAGAAGGATCTGTAAAAATGTGTTGGTGTCGCAAGGCACCAGAAGCAACATTATTGCCGTCAATACCAGTAGAAGCAGTAGCCAGATCATCATAAGGCTGGTTTAGTTCTGCTGCTGTTGGGGCATCGTCGTCAAGAATAAGTGGTGTTTTAATGTAAGGCATAGTTTATCTCTTCATATTTCTGGCTACTACGGTAGCGGAAAAAAGGTTAAAGTCAGCAGACCAACCACCACCTCCACCGTGTCCTGATGGTTCCCAACTGTTTATGATGCAACGAACATCTATCGTTACTTGCTGAGAACCAACTGGAATAGAATAAGGAATGCGTGTGGTGTGTCGTCTTGGATAAATGTAGCCGCTACGAGCAACAAGAATGCCATTTACAAACACGCCCCATTCAGTCCACCAGTCGCTTCCTCTTGCTCTTGCACCATTAATAGGAGGATCATCCTGAATAAGAACTGAATAAACTTGGTTGCCGTGTTCCCAATCTATTGTTGCTTCGCCTGTAAGCATTCCTTCTTCACAATCAAAAGTCAAAGGAAAGTTATCAAAGGCAGAACCAAACACAGATAATCTGTTCCAACCTTTATTCCAAATGCTATTTTCTAAGTCTAATGCTGCTATTGGCGACCAAATGTCTGTTACTGCACCGCCAGTGTTTCTGTAATCTCTTCGTGTAAAAGCATAAGTTTGTGTAGGATAGAAAGTTATTTGTTTATCTACATTGCCTACGGTCAAAGTTCCGTTAGATGGCTCAACAAAGTCAGAAGAATCAACTGACTTTATGTTTTCGCTGGAAATGTTCCCATTAAACTGATCTATTACAGCATCTCTGTTTTCAGTTAGACTTAATGTTTTGACCTGTTCGTTAGGTCTTGTTTTCATTTGTGTAAAAGTTTTAGCCATTATTTATTTCCTAATAAGGTTGTCCCGCAGTAGAGGTTCGCTGGTTTAGTGGCTTTTGATCTCTGGTGTCGTAAGTAATCGAATAACCAAGTAGATGATAAGTGTTTCCAGAACGAAGCCTAAATCTCATAGCATCAACCAAGCCTGTGTTAATGTCCCAACGAATAACTACTTTTCTTGGAGACTTAACTTGTGAGGTTCCAATGGTAAATGGATTTTTTGTAAGTGTTACATCGTTGTTAAAAACTGGATCTTCTTTTGTAGTAAATAAGACCTCTGGTTTAGAAATCTTTTGACTACCTGCTTCATACCAAGTGCTATCGTAGTCATAGCCCCAATCCAAGTTTATTGGATTATCTCCATAAGTTACCATTTCACATTCTACTGAAAATGCTCTATGTTTAACAGAAGCATTACCAAAGTCAAACCAGTTTGATTCCCAAATGTTATTTATCGTTGGTGTGTGGTTTGTTGTAGAATAGTTGTAGCCATTTTGATCTGCACTATTCAGCGTCCATTCCTGCCCCCAATAAGGAGCAGCAGACCAAACTTGTAGATTTACCAAATAACCTTTTGCTCCAATAGTAGTTGGATCTGCTGGAACCGCACCTAATAGCCAAGTAGGATTAGTTCCGAAAATAATGTTTCCAGCAGCGTCAGTGTCTCCGCAAGTGAACTGCCATAGATATTCTTGTGTGTTATCATTTGTGCCTCTGAAAGAAATCTGTCCTGTTTTCTGGTGTAGAACTATTCCTCTTACTGGCTCTTCTCTACCTCGTCTTGGGAAATGGCACCAGTATTCTTTTTCTTTGTGTGAATAAACAGCAAACGATTTAGCAATAGCAGCATCATTTATTTTTTGGATTTCTTTATTTATTTTGTCTGTAAGGTTTCTGATCTGGATAGTTGAGCCACCGTCTAAACCACCTTGTAGAACAAAGAAGCCATCTCTGGAAAGAAACACAACACCAACATCAGGAACAAGTTTTATTGTGTTTACTGCTTTGGTTCCAACATTAGAAGACAAGTTTGAGATAGTGTAGCCACCAGAACCATTTGATCTAATAATGTCGATTGCTCTTTCTCTGAAAACAAGCAAGTTGTTGTAATAGGCATAAAGACCAGTAATGTGTCCTCCTGTTGTGTTTCCAACATCAAAGTAGGAAAACTGCCCGAACTGTTCTGGGATACCATTATCAGAATAAATAATCCTTGTTGGATGGGAACCACCACCAGCAAGCCACATCCTACTATCCCAAGCCTCACCAGTAATGTAGGTTGTAGAAATAATGTCGCTGTCTGTTAGTGCTGGGGCTTCTAAAACCAATGCTGTGTCTGGAATAACATCAACAAGTTCAGTTGTGCTGTTGTCTCTAATAGTAAGACATTCATAGAATAACTGATCTCTTGCATTATTATCGTAAGATTGTCTTTGGTTTTTGGTTCTGTAAAGTTTTCTTGCTACTGTTCCTTCGATCCCTGTTGGAAAATCTGAAATGTAAATCCCAAACTTTACCTGTTCCTGTGTCGCAGAACCAATAGTCCAAGACTGTGAGCCAACTGCTCCTAATGGCGATTCTGCTCCTGTATCCAAAATAAAAGACATCCGATAAGAATAGTGATTAAAATCTCCATTTTCCGTGTCTCCAAGTCCCAAAGTAGAAGAAGCACCAAAGTTAGGTGAAGCGGTGTTCTGTTCTAACTGCTGTGATGTGGCGGGATCTAAATAAGAAGGCTTAATGTCTACAACAGAAACCTCTGGTGTAGGAATAGTAAAACCAAAGTCTCTTGTCTTAGTTCCACCATAAAACCAGATTGGTTTATCAACACCATTTATGATAAGCAGTTTATTTCCAAAGGGAATGTATTGTGTGCCTATCTCATTTACTTTTGGAATGTGTCTGAAAGAATCTATGATGTAAATGTCGTCTTCTATGTTTCCAAGCGGCAGACCACCTTTATTACCAAGAGCATAATAAAGATAACCTCCTTGCTCTATCAAATAATAAGTCTGTTCTGTGTTTTGTTTGTTCCAAATGTAGAAAGAATCAATCTTACTACCAAGCCAATACTTTGGAAAACCAATAGCATCTTGCCCGTTGTAAGGATTTGGTGCCCTCCACCACGGCTCTATGCCTCTATCACAAAGCCAACCAAGACCATAAGGATCAACACGAAAGTTTCTAATGTCTTCCGCTCCACCAGAACTATCTTTCCAGTTTTGGTCTATGTCTGGGGCATTACTAAACTTTACTATGTTTCCTTTTACAGCCATTATCAGCCCCCTGTTTTTAGACTTGCGTAATCGTAATAGAAAAATCTATTACCAGAAAGGTTAAACTGACCTCGCTGAACCAAACTATCTTGGTGGTCTGTGTATCTTTTCTCTAAACCTTTTATTTCTTTATCTATTCTGCGACGGTAGTTGTCTGCTTGCGCTGACTGTCCGATCTTATCATAGAGCGTTTCCAAAACTTTGTAAACAATAAGTTGGTGATATTCGTGAGGCATTTGCGGTGAATCAGTAGCAAAGCCCAAGTGTGAAGGTTTGTAATAATAACGAGCGACACCTTCTCTCAAAAAGTCTTGGTTTACTTTGGAAAAATCATCATCAGCGGCTTGTCTTGTTACCTCACTGTCCCAACTATCAACGCGAGGATAAGGTCTAATGCGATTGTATTGTCCGTCCATTTCTATGTAAATGGGATTGCCTGCGTCTATCTGGTTAAACTTTGTAATGGTTACTGATGGAGCGGTGTCTGCGCCAATAACAGGAGACAAGTAAGTATCAACATTTCTAACAGAAGAACCAGTAGGATTGTTAAAGGTTCTCCAAACTGGTAGTCCAAGTCTTTCGCCAGTAGTTCTATTAAAGTTTGCGTTCCAAAAAACTATTTTCTGCAAACCTTCGAACTGTGAAGGCTGTGTGTCTTTGGATTGGAAAAGATCTGCCTCAATAGTCTGATCGTCCCAAGAAAGAAACTTAATGTCGAAAGTGTAAGAAGCACCTTGTAGTGCTGGATCAAAATAGATTGTTTTTGGTTCTGATAAAGCACCAGCCTTACCATCACGAACAAAAGCCCAACAAACCTCTAAGTAAGTGCCGTTTGGGAAGCCCTCAAAAAGAACATTAGGCGTTACCACTACATCAGTTTTGTAAGCCTCTGGAACATAGAAGGAGGGCGACCAAACATAAGCCTCGGCATAAGAAGCAGCATAATCCATTCGTAGGTTTAGTCTTTCCTCAGATTTAGCCATAAGACCAATAAGTTTTCCGTAGGGAGGATAAGCACCAGCACCATTAGTCATATTTGGAACATCTCTGTGAGCCAAAGTTAAAAGTTCGATGCTGTCTTGTGGTAGATCATAATAACGCTTTTTAATCTTCCAAGTTGTATCAAGAGGTTCAGTAGTTCCGTGAAAAGGCTTATCAAGCAAAATGTTTGCTTGGTTCACGATCTTAGAAATAGTGTATTCATAGTTCTGGATTTCTATTGGCTGTCCCTCAAAGTCAGGTCTTAGCAATCTATCCATCGGAAATGAGAAAGTTACCTGCCGAGAACCTTTTGTTACTGTTGCAGGATTTATTGTTGTGGGAGCAACAACATCTCTGGTAGGAAGAATGTCGGGAATAAACTTAAAGTAATATTCTTTCGTAGCAAAGTTCCAACGCTTCATCATCCAAATGTAATAGTAAGCGTCGTTGATAAGTTCGTCAACTTGATCGTTGTATTGTTGTAGTTCTGGGGAATAGTCAGTAATGTTCTTTACTTTGTTCCGTAGGGATTGTAAGTTCGCCATAGTTTTATCCTCTGTAATAGATAGTAAAAGTCAAGCACAAAAGCCCCTCCCCCAAACACAAGTTTTAGGAGAGGGGCGTAAAGTGTTATGTTTGGATTTTTCTATTTATTAGAAAGCACCGCGAACATAAACAGTAATGGTAGCAGGCGCACCAGTCGCGTCGAGAGCAACAGCGACCTGTGGATCAGTAGCGGCAGCAATAGTCGCAGCCTCACCAGCAGTCGCGCTGTGTGTTAGAACATCGCCCTGAGCGACAGCAGCAGTGTTAGCCTCGCAAACGCCACGAATACACACCTCAACCTTCTCACCAGCATTAGCAGCAGCAAGAGCAACGCCGACGCAGCAAGAAGCGGTAGTGTCGGCAGAATCAGCAGGCTTTACAAAGAGAGCCTTGTTAGCGTCATCTGCCTGTGATGCATCAAGCGAAACAAACTGTCCCGCAGTAATAGCACCAGCAGCGAGGAAGGTTTCCACCTGTCGTCTATCCATAACCGCAGTTCCAACGGAAACAGCGGCACCAGAAATAGCATCAGTCCCAGACTGCTCTAAATACTGGATTAGTGTTGATGTAGCCATTATTTATCTCCTTTTTAGTTTAATGTTTTACTATCAAGCGTTTCCAAGAACACCTTGACCGCCGAGGTGATCGGCAACCAACTGCACCTTAACATAAAGTTGAGCGGCGCGAGCGGTAGTTCCGCTGATGTGTTCGAAAGGACTAACAGCAAAATCACCTTCACTATGGAAGACAAGTTTGATGCCGTCGTAGTTTAGCATATAAGCGTCGATGTTCTGACCGACACCGAGAGAGGAAGCAAAGCCCATCTCTGGATCTTGCTCGGCAACAGCACCGTTAAAGGCAAGAGCCATTCTACCACCGTCAAGTTTATCAGTCTGAACGAAACGCTCCTGAGCGAACAGAAGGTTACGATACTGGCTGAAAGCACTGTCGCTCATAATGAGGTGTGAAACATCACCAGAGGGAGCAACGCTGTTAGCGGCAATGTAGAGGTTGTAGAGGTCAGTCATAGCGAGCGTTCCGCCAGCATTAACGAACTGGTTTAGCCAACCAGAAACCTGAAAAGTAGACTTGCTGATCCCACCAACAACGCTGTTCTGAGCGGAAGGTAGAGGAGCAGGAAGGATAGGCTCCAAGAAGCCAGTAGCAGAACCGATACCACCGACACCATCGTCACCGTTTAGTGTGTTGACTGCGGAAAGAACGGTAGAATCACCACGAAGGATCTGCTTGTTTAGTTCGCGACGAAGCATTCCCATAACGCTCTTCATTCGGGATTCTAAGATCCGAACGATTGCGTATTCACCGCTGTTCTCCATTTCCTCTTTGCGTGTAATAACGATTGGAGCGGTAAAGTCAGCCCATTCGTAAACCGCTGGACGAAGAACATCATTAACAGCGAGGGAAACAGGCTCATAGCCAGTAGCCAACTGTGTAATGGTAGAATGCTCGGCAATCGAGAGAGGACGCTGGATCTTGATACCACCGCTTTCAGTCTCAACACCGCCAGCACGACGGACACCATCAAGAAACGCAACTTTCTTGTAAAGGTTATCAACCTCACTATCACGGATGGAATATAGTGTGGAAGACAATAGATCATTACTAATAGCCATTTTATTATCTCCTTATTTTATGATAAATGGTTTTGGAATAAAGTTTATCAGGTGTTCTGTAAAGAATCTGTTTTTGTTTGTTCCGCCATTTCCACAAATAAGGTGTCGCTTTGGATCAAATCTGTGAGGGAGGGAAAACCTGCCCCTTCTAATAATAAAAGTTTTCGTCAAGTAAAAAGTTTCACCAAGCCTTACAAGACCAGTATTTTGCAGTTAGTTTGTTTGCTCTGGTAGATTTCTTATCGCAGCCGTGTCTTGCTCTGAAAGACTTACGACGGGCTGGTGAAGATTTCTTTATTCTCATTTTAGCATCGCCATAACGAATAGTTTTCTTTTTACCGTCTTGACATGCTGTTACAACTTTTTTCTTGCGCCCATAACCAGCCTCGCCTTTTCTAATCCTGCGAGGTTTGTTGCAGGCTGTCGCTTGTTTCTTAGGCATAAAAAAAGCCCTCCTTAATAATAGGAGGGCAAGTCAAGTGTTTTATTTATGCTGCTGGACGATAAACATCCATAAACGACAGGAAGCCATAAGTGAAAATGCCTTGTCCTTCATAGATCCCACCAAGCCCACAGTCCGCTTTTCCTGTCTCATAGACCGTGATGTGATCTTTATCAGCCTCAATAACAATGGCGAGGAGCGTTCCGTCGCCTTTCCAAAGTGATCCTTGTTCTAACATTTATTATCCCCCTTGTTAGTAATCATAACCGATTTGTGATCGGTAGTCAAGAAAAAAGTGTGTCGCTCCTTTTGGGCGAGCGACCTTCCCTTATCTCAAATCAGCGAGAAGCCATCACCTCGATAACGGGCAAACCAGTCTTGGTGGAGAATGCTGATAATCTCGTTCTTACCAGTAATGAAGAACTGGAAATCTGCTTTCCCCTCTCCGACATAGACGATAAGTTTCGAACCTCCTGCATAATGGGCTTTCCAAAGTTGTCCTGCTGCGGGGATAGGCGTTGGATCGCTTATTTCCCGCATTGTAGCCTCCTTGTAGCCATCCCAATAAGCAGCCCAGAGATCTTCTGGGAACCTACCATCGTTCCTGCG